>SDBS01003951.1_pt1 | contig 14541 bp, 12 predicted proteins | sample 2277091 | NCBI WGS metagenome assembly SDBS01 (sample SAMN10404972, study PRJNA504765) | marine sediment metagenome | isolation source: marine sediment core GS10_PC15, 163 cmbsf | place: Arctic Ocean: Southern Knipovich Ridge | collected 2010
ATACCTCCCTTACCATCCTCTTATGGATATCCTCCACTGCCTGTTGGGAGGTAATGCCTCTAGCCACCCCAGCCTGGTTGGTTACTACAATCGTCATATAATGATTATCATTTAAGCGTTTCAACGCTTCTTTTGCTTTCGAGAGCCAAACAAATTCATCCCAGGATTTGACATAATCATCCCTGTCTTTACAGATTACTCCATCTCTATCAAGAAAAATCGTTTTCTTACTCATAATTTCCCCTTCTTGTCAAATCTAGTCTACCTGTTCCTACTTACCTAATTTCCTGTATACCCCTTGGGGTGTCTGTTTTCTTTCTATTTAAGGTACATGCTTAGCGCAAATGTCCTTAAAGCTCCGGAATGCTGAAATCACCGGAGGCAGGTCCTATTTCCTCAAGACTTGGAATGCCATTCTACTTACTAACCAAGCTAAATGGAAGGCTCGGGAAAAACGATCGAGGTAACCAGACTTATTTGAAGAGGATGAGCCATAACGAATGGCAAGCTCTCCAGAATATGAGGAGGCTACCTGAATCAAAATCTTGACCGTATCTCTCAGACGATCAGTGGTGAGGAGCTTAATGATATCCCAATATATCATTACCGAGCTATCCCTAACCGGATGGAGAATTTGCTCGGGATTCAGCAGACTGCAAACCAGCTTATTATGGAACCACCCGGGTTTGATCTGCTCAAGAACCCCTATGGGAACCTCTGCATCCAGGAATTCCTTAGCGAAATAGAGGGCATAGTAGAGTCCAACTCTTTGTCCATTTCTTTGCGCTTGTCTTATCACATAGTGCCAATCAATTTCTTCTTGGTAACGAGCCATGAGAGCATATAGATCACCGAACAGCCTGAGACTGAGGTAGCCGTGCAGTCGCAAATTGATTGCCAGGTGGAGTAAAGTATCACTTGGTGATAAAGTGAGAACCCGAAAACCGTTTATGCTTATGGAAGTCGCATTCTTCCATACTGGCCACATATCAAATTCTTTAGGACGTTTGACGTAGAAGTTCCAGTGAATTTCCAAATAAGTCCTGTTGTGCGAAGACTCAGGCTTTGAAAATCCTTGATGGCGCAAGAAGTTACCGATAAACCCTCTTGAGTATGGCCGTCTAGTAGCTACATAGCCTATTTTTGCCAGCTCATTCTTAGCCCGGGGAAAATCCTCCCTGCGCACCAAGAGATCCAGATCTGATGAACTACGACTACCGATATGACCATGCAGATGTTCCGCCAGAAAAATGCCTTTGAGCGGAATGGCCTCGATATTAGCTTGATTGAATGCTCTAAGGATCTCCTCGAGGGCAGACCAGAGCTTAAGGTTATGAATCACATTCCAGAGATACATCTTACGGAGCCTATTTTTGACTCCTTCTGGAATGCCCTTGTTCAATTGTTTGAAGTGCAAATAGGCGCTGGCAGCAATTCCGTGGTACCTTGCCTGATCAATGAAATCTTCCCAGTCGATCTTTTCCTCGAGTAGATTAACTATCTGCCGACGAACCTCTTCATCAAACCTGCCTCGCATACAGCAAAGCAAAAGCCTTTCGGTAGGAGAAAAATTTAGCATTTAATCTTGCACTCGCATAGCTTCAGGAAACCTTTGATGATGATTTAATAGGACCCCTTTCTGGATAAGACAGCGGGCAGTGTCTTTACTAAGATTCTTAAATCCAGCCCCAAGGACCAATGCTCAACATAATCAAGGTCCAGTTTCACCCATTCCCCAAACGATAAACGGCTTCGACCTTCAATCACGTACGCAGAGGTCATCCCTGGAACTACATTTATCTTCTGTAAATACTCATCTTTCTCATATCGTTCCAGGCTACCCGTTGAGGCAGGAAGAGGTCTTGGTCCCACTAAACTCATATCCCCTTTCAGGACATTCCACAACTGGGGTAACTCGTCAATGCTATGTTTACGAAGAAATCTTCCTATTCGAGTAATACGAGGATCATCTTTTATCTTAAAAATAGGACCATCCTTTTCATTCCGATCTAACACTTGTATTAGCCGTTCATCTGCATTAGCCTGCATCGAGCGAAATTTATAAAAGTTAAATATCTTTCCCTTTTTTCCTATGCGTGGAGATACATAGAATACCGGCCCTCGACTATCTAATTTAATTAAGAGAGCTACTATCATAAATAGGGGTGACAAAATCAGAAGTCCAAGCAAAGAGAAGACCATATCGATTAACCGCTTAAGCATATATACTCTCTCGGATGTCTCTATGCTGTAATATTCAAGAATTGGGATGATACCTACATAGTCAATTTTGAGATTGCCGCCCATATTTTCAAAAAACTCTGGTACCATCTTAACTCCTACTCTCAATCGCATTGCTTCCACCAGTATCTTGCTGATCAATTTCTTTTGAGAGTAAAGAGTGACAAAAATCTCATCTATAAACTTCTGCCTAACGATTCTTTCTAAATCATTTATTTTGCCTAAAACTTTTTTTCCATCTATGGAATCTCCCGTTTGTTTAAGGTCATCTAAAAAGCCAATAATCTCAAGCCCTAAATATGGTCTTTTGGATAGCTCTTGAGATAATAATTTCCCCCTCCTTCCTGCTCCAATAATGAGAGCATTTTGTCTGTTCTTGCCTGCGGCTACCAGATCCTGTAGGTACCGGCGTCTAAGAGTTCGCCATACGGAAAGGAAAAATACTACCAGAAGGGTCGACTCATAAAGCACTACCCGGGAAATTGCATAGAGTTTGGTACCGAAGACAAAGGCAACAGTTAACAAGGTGGAAAGGGCAATCGCTTTGAATACAGAGATTGTCTCATCAGCCCAGGACTGTCCGTGTCTGGTACCATAGAGTCCATAATTACTGAGAAAAAAAAGTGTGGCTATGCAAAAGAAGAAGAATAGAGAAACATATTGATTAAAGGCCGGAAGTAGTCCCCATCGGAAGAAAACTAAGTAGCTGAGACCTTCACCAATGTTTCCCCTAAACCAACGAGAAACATATGAAATCCAGAATGAGAAAGCAATAAAGAGAAGGTCAATTAACAAGTAAGTATAATTAACCCTTCTTTTGGATGTCTTCATTTTTTCTTCCCCTTTTTAAGGATTAATCCGGGGCCTTTTTGCCTGACAACTTTCAGCACATTTCGTCCAGACTCTTATGCTGTGTTTAAGAGGAGCACTAAGAGTTCTCTCCTGAGGGCTTCGATTCTCAAACTTAGTATTTCCTTAATCTAGACCATTGTAGCAGAAGATGGAGCGCGACTAGGGGATTATAAATTAAATAGCGATAAGATAATCTTCTGGGCTCCTGTAAAAGCCTGAAGAGCCACTCTAAACCCATATTTTGTATCCATTTAGGTGCCTGTCTGACTCTTCCGGAGAGGAAATCAAAGGCCGCCCCAACTCCTATCATCACGGAAATTTTTATGACATCTTTGTGCTCATACATCCAGTGTTCCTGTTTCGGGCATCCAAGGCCGACCCAGAGGACATCGGGGGAGGCATCATTTATCATCTGAACCACCTGCCTATCTTCCTCGTTGGTTAATGGTCTAAAAGGGGGAGAATACGTGCCCACTACCTTTAACCTTGGGAATTTGCTCTTCAGGTTTTCCACCATTCTCTCCGGGGTCCCTGTAACCCCGCCGTAGAAAAAGCTAGAATACCCCTTTTTTTCGGCTAGCCGGCAAAAAGTAAGTAATAAATCAGGACCATATACGCGTTTTTTCAAAGAAAATCCACGGCTTCTCCCTATCCAGACGAGCGGCATACCATCGGGAACCACTACATCAGCGCAGTTCAATGCGTGCCTATAAGCCTGATTTTTAATGGCGAACATCACATTATTGACATTGGCCACACATATGTAGTGAGGGTGCCCTTTATTGGGTATCCATTGTTTCATCAACTCCACTACATCCCTGAGCTGGACAGCAGCTACTTTAACACCCAAGACTTCGAAGAGCCTCATACTGTCCCCCTCTTATGGATTGTTATTGCCCGCTGGTAAATGTCCATAAGCATTCGATAATTTCGTTCAGCAGTGTACTTAGCTTGATATTCGGCACGAGCTTCCCGTCCCATCTCAAGCATCCGCTGGGGATGGGTCCACGCCCATTCGACCTTAGCCGTCAGGTCTTCTGGGTCACCCGGTGTGAAGTGTAGCCCTGTTCGTCCATTCTCCACAATTTCTGCCATCGCTCCCAGCCGAGAGGCAATGACTGGCAGTCCACAGGCGAAGGCTTCTATGGCAACACGTCCAAAGGTCTCATACCACTCTGACGGAAAAACCAAGAATTGCGCTTTCTTCATCGTGGCGAGAACCTCCTTGCGGGTACATCGGCCCTGCACTTCTACGCGCTCCAATTTCTGTGTTTGGACAAACGTCTGCACCTTGTCGATGAGGGGTCCATCGCCAACAATTTTGAGCGGAATCTCCTTTAGACATTGCCACGCCTGTAGTAGTGTTCCCACGCCCTTCTCGGGCGACAGCCGTCCCACAGAGAGTGCGTAGCTCCCGTTGCCTTCCCGCATGCCTGGGTCACAGTCGATAAAATTGGGCTTAATGATAATTTTCTCGGCCGGCAGTCCCCCCTCAATGAACTTTCGACGGCTAAACTCGGTCAGGGCAATGTAAACATCCACCTGCTCCCGCCAGGTCTTGAGCCAGCAGTGGATGGCCAGCATCGCCACCACCACGCCGGTATAAGCTCGGGAGCCATGATAGCACCCGTGCACTAACGCAGGCCAGGGTGGAGTCTTGCTAAAGCAATCTTCGCACGGTCGTCCATTCCGATACAAGGTCGCTGCTGGACAGAGCAGACGGTAATTATGGAGTGTCTGTACCACAGGCACATCAACCTCTCTGCAGGCGTAATAAGCCGAAGGTGAGATGAGCAAGAACGTGTTGTGAAAGTGCACCACATCGCATTGAGTATCACGCAGTATCTGAAGCAGTCTGTGCTGAGATGGACGAGACCAGATGGTGTGTGCTGCAACAGCAACTCGGTTCATCTGATTAATACGCCGATTGTCCTCCATGTATTCTATCACCTTATGCCCGTGCTGACGTAGGAGGGATGTTTCAGCAGCGAATACTGCATCCTCACCGCCAGGTTGTTGGTAATGGTTATGAACCAAGAGAATGTGCATTGCGCAATACGCTCACTCCGAAAAGGCTTTTCTTCTCTGCTTCCTGTATCATAGCCCAGAAGGCCATGATCAAGACTTCCTTCTTGCGTTTACAACAGCATCCTGACCGTCGGGTTGCTGGTAGTAGTCATGCACGAGGCTTTCATTCTACCATGATTGCACGCCTAGAATCCTTCTCTTTTTGGACTACTTCCTCAACAGCGTGTCGAAACCCTAGTACCATCCGTTCATTGTCCCAGTCCACAATGCAACGGCGGGCATTCTGGCTCATGTGGTCCCGGATGTCTCGCTCATTCAGGATACGCCGTAGTGCTTGAGCCAGTGCGGCGCCATTCTGTTCCGGCACCACCAGACCATTGACTCCATTCTGCACCAATCCACCAGCCGCCGCGCCCACTGCTTGGGTAGCAATCACGGGCACCCCCTGGTTGAAGGCCTCGTTAACCACTGAGCCCCAGGTTTCCCTTCCTGTTGGTAGGGTGATCGAAGGCAAGGCACATACCCATGCAATTCCGTAATAAGGGACTGTCTTCTCTGGTGAAATATAGCCTACAAAGCGCACGCGGTCAGCCAGTCCTTTTTCCTGGATAGACCGTTCAAGGTGCGATCGTTCTGCTCCGGTACCGACCAGAACCAGCACGGCGTCATCTGACTGTAACGACGCAAAACCGTCCAGCAAATAGGCGAGTCCCTTAACCTTCTCCAGCCGTCCCAGATAGAGCACGACCTTTTTTTGAGGCTCGATTCCTAGTTGCTGACGCAAGATGACTTTCTCCTCTTCAGCAACCTCCCGCTTATAGAAGTCGTTATCCACCGCATGAGCAGCGACGAAAATCCGATCGGCAGATACCCCTTCCGTGACCAGGTAGCTTTTGACGTGCTCACCATAGACCACGAGTGCGTTGGCATGACGATAAACATAGCGGGTCAGCGGGAAGGCTAGTCGATGGAAAGGCGTTTGCAACCGCATCCAAATGCCAGTCCACAGTATAAAAGGCTTCCGCCTGAGCCGGGCAACAAGGTACGTAATAGGTAAGGCAAAGCGTCCGTTGATGCACTTGATGTACACGTCATAATTGCCGCGCCAAAGTTTGATGGGAAGTTCGGGTACGAGTCGTGTCCGCCCCAAGCGAACACCCCACAAATACTTGTAGTGAAACGCACCCGATCTCACCCTGTGCTGTTGCTGCCAGTACCACTCATCGCCGGTAGAGAAGAAGTAGTAATCCACGTCGTAATAGCTGGCAAGGATTTCAAAGGTCTTTACCCTGTAATGCGAACAAAAGTTAGTGACAAATGCGATTCTCATTTTTTGCTTCTCCGCAGACAATTTCTCTGTAAATTTTGTTGATCTTCTTTGCCCGTTTTTCCCAAAGGTAATTCTCCTCAACCCTTCGCCTACCTACCTCGCCCATTTTCCTTCTCAGTTCAGGTCCATTATACAGTTTGATAATGGCATCCCGAAAATCCCTTATCATCTGTTCTTTACTTGCAACAGGAATGCGAATAGCACAAGAATCATCAAGCACAATAGTGGCACCATGCATGTTAAGTGCGATGACAGGTAATCCATAAGACATCGCCTCTACCATTACAGTTGCGGTTCCTTCGCGCAAACTTGGAAAGACAAAAACATCTGCCCATTGATACTGTTCACCCATTTGTGAGAAATCAATTTTCCCTAGAAAAGAAATTTGGTTCTGCAAACCACGTTGTTTGATCTTCTTCTTCCAGTAATCGAAAAGTCGACCCCCGCCGGCGACACGCAGTGACCAGTTGATGTTTGCAGGAAGTTCTGACAACGACTCCAAAAGCAATCGGAAATTCTTACATGGAATTAAACGCCCCGACCAAAGCAAATTAATCGACTTTGTGGCTTTGCCAACATGGGTCTTAGTATCTTCATCTATTACACGCCGTACACCAACCGCACTAAACAATATAGTGGGAGTGTCTTTTCGTATCTTTTTGACTTTTTTTCCTGTTTCTGCATTGGTGACTAAGACTAATCTGGCTTCTTTTATGGCACGACGCGGGCGGCGCCACATCCGCCACGAGAGCTTAAATAATAAGGTTCGTATCCATTCATAGACCCGATCTCTAAATCGGAGGAACGGATATGTGGCTCTTGGTGCTTGTTGTGCCCCTGAAATAGGACCAAAGATGAATGGAACATTTAGTTTCCACAAGTGGCCACAGTTCCACCAAGTAGCAATAGTTACATGGTGAATCAAATCTATCTTGACTTTTTGCAAAAGACTCTTGGCAACCTTATATGCTCTCCATTGCCATATCTCATAACGAATACGGTATAGTCTATCATGAAAAAATCTAGGAACAGTTATGGGGATGATACGAATATTTTGCCGATAAGGTAATTCAACAACAGCTTTTTGCACAGCTTCTTTTTGACCTTGGCCGGCATAAATGAATGCCCACACTTCATTTTCTCTCGAAAGCTCCTTTAGCCAATTCCATCCGATTCCTGGTTCTGAACCTCTATCGGGATGGCAAGCGTAAGCGGAGAGCAAAATCCTCATTGAAGGAACTCCCTAAATTGGTAGAGCTTGCTTTCGTGAATCAAAAAGACATTACCGTCAGGTTGTTCCTGAGTTTGAAGAGATACTAGTCTTGATGACACACTATTTAAGTGGAAAAAATGATAACCTAAATTACTTAGAAAATTGAGAACCATCTTGATACTATTGCCACATCGCTTTTGAAATTCATCAATAAGCTCTACTTGGATTATTGAAGGTATCAATTTTTCCAAAATATGTTTCGCACCCTTAAGGATATGGAGTTCGAAGCCCTCAACATCAATTTTCAAATAATCTATCTTAATGAGTTTGTGAGAGCACACATAGTTATCTAATGAAATCATATTTATTGCACATATGTTGGGGTCATGGCTGTCTTGATCTATTGTCGATCGCATAATTCTTGTATAGCTTTTTGAGGTATCAGTGTCTTTTACAATCTCTACCTTCCCGGAGGTCTCACCGACGGCAATCTGTTTGGCGATTATATTTGTAAGTTCATTCAGTTCAATGTTCTCGACCATTCTATTGAACGTTTCGGCTTGGGGCTCAAAGGCGATCACTTTTCCTTCTAGGCCAACCCGTTTTCCAGCAAATAATGTATAAGCACCAATGTTTGCTCCAACATCAATGAAGGTCATTCCCGGTTTAAGATACTTATCCAGAAACCTAAATATTTCGGGTTCGTGGTAATCAAAGTAATATGTAAGTCGCGCAACGCCATCATTAGGGAATAGTCTAATAGAAAGCGAACGATCAAATCTGGAAAGGATTGGTTTGTTTAGGATGCGAAGAAATTCCCAGCCGATAACTCTGAGAATTATTTTTATGGGAGAAGTCCTAAACGCTGGAGTTCTCGTTAACCATTTTGCCTTTGCTAATGTCGGTCGAGTCAATTTCATCGTTGGACTTATTATTTTTGGCTCACTTGAAGTCTCTCAAAAATGAAATCACGCCAATATCCAAAAACCCTTTGAATGTAACCTCGAAGCAGGAACCAGGGCTGATACCAAGTAGGGCAATTTCGGATTGTATAGACCGTAAACCTCTTCAAATTTCCTCCTCCTTTAATACCAAACAGATGATAGTAATAGTTCTTCAAATTCTTCTTCCTCCTGAGTTGTGCATAGCCGCTGGCATCAGGATAAATCAACAACTTCGCATCGTGATTACAGAAGATTCTGTATCCTGCTCTAACAGCCCTATGAGTGAAATCATAATCAGCAGCTGCCTGGGGAAAGCGTTTTGCGTCATATAAACCGATCTTATGAAAAACTTCTGCCGGTATTAATAAACCTCTGCCAGGGAAATGCGTAACTTCATGCAAGCCATGTTGGTCTTCGGGTTTCAATGTATCCAGAAGTGCTATCGAGTTAGCAAGTTTCCAATTAATGATTGCTCCACCATAAACGGGCTTCTTCGTCTTTGCGTCTAGTAAGAACGCACCTAAAAGGGCCTTTGGCTTCTTTTCAGCCCAGTATATCATTTTTTCTAGAAAATCACTAGGTGCAATTGTGTCATCGTTAAGTGTCATTATATATTCAGCCCTCTGGTTGAGGGCATACCGCACTCCAAGATTCGTAGCACCTGTCCACCAAAGATTGCCATCACCATGCAAAAGAATTACTTCTGGAAATTGCTCTTGAATCATCTCGTCTGTGCCATCAGTCGAGCCGTCATCTACAACGATAATCTTAAAGTTCTGCACGGTTTGTCTGCCCAAAGAGAGAAGGCAATTGTACGTGAATTCTTTTCGGTTATGAACCGGAATAACAATAAAAATAGATTTATCTTTCATGACTTGTTTCTATTATTGTGCTTCTATCGCGAATAACAGCCACAGCCAAACCCACAAATAACCAGGTGTAATATTCAAACGCATAAACTGTATAGAAGGTATGTGCAGCAATTAGGATAGTAAATGCAGCCAAAACAATAGCAATCTCGGGATTGTTACTTTTCCGTTGAGTTTTGATCCAGTGTCCTAAAGCAGACAAAACCTTGAAAACGATGATGAAGTAGAGAAGCATTCCAACAATCCCAATTTTTACCAATGTCTGAACATAAAGACTGTGAGGAGAAATACCGATATCACCCTCACGTGCTGAAAATCCCCAGTATCCGCCGAATCCTTGTCCTAAAATCGGAGAACTATAGAATTTCGACATCTGGGCCTCCCATTGTACAATTCTCCATGCTCCTGTGCGATCTTCTTGAGGCCTAACAAGAGCAGCGCCTCTTGTTTTTACATATTCGACAACGTCTAGCCCAGTGGAATTAACTATGAGCAATACCATGATTCCGGCCAAGATCAATGGAACTAACCATGAAAACACTTTACCGAGCCGTATCTCTTTTAGACAAATAAGGGACAAAAGAACTACACCGATAACTATCCAAACGGACCTGTGACTATCAATTAGAACAAGGACTCCCACTGGGATAGAGGCAATCCATATGTAGATGTTGCTCAACTTTAGTAATCCATATTTTTTGCCTAGATAGGTTGCCAACAATCCATACACCAGACCTAGTGAGATACTAGAGGGGAGAAACCGACTTTCAAATCCTACTGACCATCCTTTCAACATTCCGATGATTGGTATGCATGCTAAAGTGAAGAAGAGAGAGAGGAAAACAACCGATTTGAAAACCTTTTTTCTCTCTTCAGCTGAAGGAAAGAATAGGCCTACATACCCAGGTAAAACCAGGATCAAGTACCGAAAACGAAATTCTCCCAGCGCAGAAAGCCCATAGACCCCAATATTCCTTAAAACTTCGAAAAGTAGCCACAAGGCAAAAAACATAACACAAATTGATAGTACCAACGAATTTTGCCTAGCAACTTTTCCTTTCCTCAGTGTTTCCAAGATAATCGCGCCACCCATTGAAAGTAAAACAATATCTGGAGCATTGACCCCCCTTGCTATCGCTGTGAAATCTGGCGGAAGATATCGAGTCATCTGAAAAACACTCGGCAATATTCCAGTGACGAATAAGGCAAGAACTGTGGCTAAGGGAAACATCGTAGCAACCAGAACAGCGACACCCAGGCTGATCGTCAAGGCCATTAAGTAGAGATAACCCTTGAACAATAGGTAAACCACGACAAGGATAGTAAGAACACAGACCGCTACTTGCCCGTGTTTTTGGCGATTCCAGGGGAGACTCCTCACTCTTGAAGTCAACATTTTATTATGTGCCTTTATAGTACCAGTTTAATCAGAAATTAATTTTGCTTTGCCCGACCAAAAAGTCCGGCAATTTGTAAAATTTCTCTCGTAACTAAGTGCTCAAATTCAGAGAGGGATCCAACAAAGCGAAAACTCGAATCTAATGGAGTGCATCCAACATTTCTAAACCATGGGCTCGTGTCGGTAGAGCTTAATTAATTTTTCAAGAGACTTTTGCATGTTGAAATTTTTTAACACGCTATCACGTGCTTCAGCTCCCATTCGTTCTCTAAGTCCTTCATCCAGAACAAGTTCTTTGATAGCTTTTGCTAATGAATTAGGGTTAGGGTCTACCAAAAATCCACCCTTCCTTTCTGCCATAGTATCTCTCATACCTAAAACATTATATAAAACAACAGGTAATCCACAGTTCATTGCCTCCAGAATAACATTTCCAAGACCTTCATACATTGATGACATCACGAATATATCTGATGCCCAAAAAGCTATTCGAATATCATCAAGATAATCAACTAATTTTGTATAAGACTCAACCCCGATTTTCTTCGCATACCCCTTTTCATCTTCTTGAGTTGGACCTGTCCCTCTATGTAAGTATTCTATAGGAAACTCTATTGATTCGTTCAGCCTTGAAATAGCATCAAAGATAGCGTAGTGATTTTTCTTCTCATTGCAGGTACCAACTGAAATTATAACAGTAGCACTCGTGTCGAACCCAAATTGCTTTTTGGCAATAACTTTTTCATTTTCTGTTGGAGGACGGAAATAAGGCTCATCCACCCAATTTTTGACAAGAACAGTGGGATTGTGGAAATATTGTTTTTCAATTTCTAAAACTGAATTGCCAATAGAGATGAAACTTACCTTAAAAATCTTTCTTGAAATAAATCGTTGATACCTCCTCTTCATCTGTAGAAATCCAGAGAATAAAAATACATCATGGACTGTTCTAACAATACGTCTAGTACCTGCTATCCAAGCTACCAGTGTATGCCAGAAAAAGGCACGCTCTGGATGAATATGAACTATATCAAATTCTTTCTTAAGTAGAAAGCGATATAATGCGATGAAATACTTGGGTGATTTCTTGAAGGAAATATGATGAACAGTATAACCGACGGACTCTAGTACGTTGGCATATTCGCCTGTCTTGTCTCCCGTGCTCAGGACATGCAGATCGAATCCGTTCTTGGTAAAGATTGGCGCAGCAACTTTCAACATAACTTCCGCACCGGAAAATTTAATCTCATTCAGAATATGGAGGATCTTCATGTGCTGTTCTTGGGATAAGTGACTAGTTTTCTATACTCCTCAATATATTGATCAACCACCTTTGAAAGTCGGAAATTCTCCCATGCATGGTCAAACCCTGCCCTAGAATACGAATACCATTGGTCTTCGTTTGTAAGGATTGAAATCGCACTATCTGCCAATCTGCGTGGAGACTTTACATCCGTTAACACCCCAGCTTTTCCGTAGTCAAGAACCCACGGTACAGCACCGCTTTTATCTCCTCCCATTACCGGTGTTTTCTTTGCCATCGCTTCCAACAGTGTCATCCCAAACGACTCTTCCAATGACGGATGAATCAAAAGATGGGCAGTTTCCAGAATACTCAAGACTTCAGTGTGGTTTATGTGTCCAAGAAAATCAACACCTTCAGCAAGTTCATTCTCATTTGCCCACTGCTCCGCTATTCCGTTTTTCTCAAAATCGTCACCTATGAGAATCAATCGGCAAGATGGAACTCTCGTTTTTATTAGTCTAAAAGCCCTCAACAGAGCTTTTACATTTTTACACTTTCCAAATCCATTGTTTACCGAAACAATCCTTGGTTGTGAGTTGTGCAAATGCCTCTTCCCTTTGTAAAAATACTCATCATCGAGTGCATTTGGGATAACGGGGATATTTCCCCCTTTATACCTAATAAGAGATTTCTGAATATAGGGTGAAGTAGCTGTGAAATTACCACCGCGAAAGATTGTGTAATAGTGCATTATAAGCCTACCAAATCGGTAGGCATCTGGCCTCAGTCGCAAAATAGCTATGGCCCGATCCCGGACAGTAATCAGTGTCGGTTTTCCGCCTGATAGTGCGCCTACTGCGAATTCATAGGTCCAATGTGCGTGGACAATATCCGGCTTATCAGCAATAATAGAATCCCGAATACTTTGCCTTTCAACTTTCATAAAATCCCTCATACGGTGCCTGCGGCGGTATGGACCATAATAAATAGTTAGAAACTTACCTTTAACTACTACTGGGGCTATTACGTCTCCATCCAGAGAATAGACAGAAACCCTATTCCCTTTACGTAACAAACCTTTGACTAACTGAACAACACTTGTTCCGCCTAGTCCTTTTGGGGCTTTGTCTATCTTTCCATCCAAAAATCCAGCAAGCAATCCCGTTAAAATTGGACCCGCAATCCCGATTTTCATGAGTGTTTAATGTTTACTGCTTTTAATTGTCTCTCTTAGTAACAAGAGCAATCTTTTTTAACACATTATCAATTGGTATCCTACCGCTACTGAATTTGTCGGGTTCGCATACAAGATAATCATAATCGAACCCTAAACTCACAGCTAAACGTGCATAACAGTCGTTAAACATGTTATTTGGGAAAATCTCTAAAACTTCACAAGGTGAACGAGCCCACACCATATTGCTTAGTCCGCCGCCATGTGAACCGACGATAAATTTAGCGTTTGAAAATAAAGCAATTTGATCACGGAAAAGCATATTTTCACAATGAACTATGTCAAAACCTAAACCACGAAGTTTTTCTTCAAGCTCTTCTTCATTTATCATTCGCCGGTTCGGTGTCCGGCTTCGGGACACATAGACAAATTCTTTGGCAATACTTCCAGTTACAGCTATTCTTGCTTTCAGTACCGCTCTTAACTTCTTAATATTTCCTGGATGCACAAATCCGGAATAGACTTCAACTTGAGGCATGACCAGTTTAAGAACTCTTAATGGACCTCGAGAAAACAAAACTCTCTTTTTGTATTCTTTTGAACCTAACAACAATTCTAAAGCATCCAACAGATACTTTGGGCTTTTCGGAGGGACAAGAATTTTAACATCAGGGATCGTAGAAAGTGCATGCAAAACGTTTGGCATTATTTCAAATAGCCAGTGAAAATAGCCTGTGGGTGGACAGACAACAATTGGTTCTTGAATACAAAGTGTTTTGGTTGGGAGAAAAGGTTCATGCAGAGTGCTCCCCCAACTCATGATACGCCGAAGTGAGCCTACACTTTCCTCCAAAATGTATCCTTCTGGCAACCAGGCCATACCCGAAGATACAGAAATACACACATCCTTGAGAATGTAAATATATCGTTTTTCAAATGTTTTATCTCTTCGAAAATGTATTGGATAGTTATCTGGAAAATTATATTTCGCAATTAGAGGGTCATGAATTCTAATGATCTCTACAATATGATTCTTTATTTGTTTACGATACACTACTTCTTCTAACGATCGTATTGCTGTTTTAGGCATTTTTCCAGAAATTGGTCCGAGTAATAATGTGATTAACTTGTGAGATAATATGACCCGCAGCCTGGCGAAGAAGTAAGGTAATGGATATTTAAATAGTTTCATAGTAATCATATTGTTTAACTAGAACTTGTTATGATAATGATTAGCCCATCATG
>SDBS01003952.1_pt1 | contig 14538 bp, 11 predicted proteins | sample 2277091 | NCBI WGS metagenome assembly SDBS01 (sample SAMN10404972, study PRJNA504765) | marine sediment metagenome | isolation source: marine sediment core GS10_PC15, 163 cmbsf | place: Arctic Ocean: Southern Knipovich Ridge | collected 2010
TCATCACCTTCCGGCAAACTTACATTTCATTTGGCCTTGTAGAGAGCGTGAGTAGTTTTTTCCCAGTAAAATGGCCTGGTAATTAACTGAAGTGTCCCTTTCCAGCAGCCAATGCTAATAAGGGCCCAGTATACAGGAATAAGAATGGCGTAAGGAACGAGAAAGTATTTCCTGGTTCTTATGGCAGCATAAAGGTGGATTATTATGTAGATCGAATTACCTACCACCAGATTGAAAAGGCAGATGATAGGTATGGGATAGAGAAAAAGGAAGGAAAAAGCACCTTTAAACGCAAAAGAAGCGATGGTCACAAACCATAAGAGAGGATTTATCAAAGGGAGGTAAAAATTCCCCCCAAAGGTCAACTGAAAAAGCAAGAAGGATCTCGTCCCAGTTTCTCTCAATAGTCTGAGAGGATGACGCATGTAGACCAAGAATGTTTGGGCATAGCCCTTTTGCCACCGGGACCTCTGACGAATCCAGTTGTACAACCTGCTATTGGCCTCTTCCAAAGTGTAGGAATCAAGCACCGCCGTCTTCAGTTTGTGTCGGTGAATACGCATCCCCAAATCCGCATCTTCAGTAACGTTATAAGGATCCCACCCCCCTATTTCCCTAAGAGCTTCTGTTCTGAAGTGATTGCTGGTTCCTCCAAGAGGGAGAGGAGCATTGATCCGAACCAGCCCGGGAAGATAATAATCAAACCAGAAGTGATATTCCAGGGTGAACCACTTGGTCAACATGTTTTGGGTAGGATTGTAATAGTTCAGTTTCGCTTGTACACAGATATACCCCTTTTCCAATTGACGAAAGGCACATACCGCTTTCTTCAGCTGGTCCGGGTCCGGATTATCCTCGGCGTCATAAATAACGCAAAACTCACCCAAAGCTCTTTTCAAGGCAAAGTTACAGGCCCGGGGTTTGGTTTTTATATCTGCACCTGGAACGATAATTCCCTCAAAGCCTTTTTCCGGAAGATTGGCTGCCTTTGACTCTCCTTCACCTTTCTTGGTATCGTCTGCCAAAAGACCCAGCTTCTTTGCCGCCTGGATAGTTTCCGCGTCTCCTTCCTCCAGAATGATTTTTACGTCTAACCTGCCCCGGGGATAATCGAGCTTGGCGATATTCCTGACAATTTGGGGGAGTGATTCAGCTTCCTTGTAAAGGGGAATGAAAATGCTGTAGACAGGGAGCTCCTCGTCCTTTATCGACTCCAGGTCTCCCTTGGTAACCTTGATCAACTTCCCCCGCTGGAATCCTCTAATGGCGATATAAAGCTTCACAGGATTGGTGATAAAATAAAAAAGATTAATCAAAACGAATAAGACCAGGAAAGAAGAAGGATAGTCAAAAATGAACCAGACAACGAAGACTCCTACCAAAGAAAGAAGGAAAATCCTCTGTCGTTGGGTCAATACCCGGCTGGCAGAGTCCTGGGGAAAACGGTAGGCCAATTCCCCCACTGCTTCGAGGGAGTGAATACCGCGGTATTCGTTGTCCAGCACGCTCGCTATTTCGAAGGGATTGGCTATGGCGAGTCTTATCTGATACCTGTCCTTAAAACTTTTCTTAAGATAGTCCAAGAACTCATTGTCAAAGGGATTAGCCGTGGCAAAAGTTAAGGTGGCATGGCTTTCTTCCAGGGGAAATACCAGATATTTTTTGAGAAAGCTGTAAGGGTAAAGTCTAGCCTTGTCCCTGTTCTCAAAGAGCTTTTGATAGCTGCAGTAATCGAGGTTCAGCTCTTCCGCCAAGATCGGAAAGAAACGGGGGCTTTTAACATATCCCTGGGAAATGATTCGGCTGATGAAGCTTGCCTTATTCTTATCATATATTTGCAGAATTTCTTCATAATCCTCCTCACTCACCAGGTTATGTTTCAAAAAGATCCTCTGGAGGAGTTTCCCATCACTACCTTTCGAGTTCATAGACGATGCCCCCGCTGAGCCCCCATCCCTCGCCGGTGTTCTTTCCGGCCACATGCCGGTAATACTGCAACAAACTTATGCTCCTAGCACCCTTAAGATGATAAGTTATGGTGCTGGTTCCTTCTCTTGATCACCATTATTTAATAACTTTTCCCAGTTTCTGGCCCGTCTTTCTTACTTTATCCAACTCCTCTTCATCGGGTATATATTGGATGTTTATGCTGGGCAGTGGCATTTCCCAGCTAAGGTTCCTCATAACAGTTTCCACTTCCTTTATTGCCTGTCCTCCCCATCCGTAGGATCCGAAGGCAAAACCCAGTCTATTTTTTGGACGCAGTCCTTTTAGATAGGTAAGAAAAGCTCCTATTGTGGGAAGCACCCCCTGATTGAGTGTGGGGGAACCAATCAAAATGACTCTGGAAGAAAGAACATCTGTAAGAATATCAGAGATATGATTGGCCTTGAGTGATCTCATGGTTACCGGGATGCCTTCCCTTTCCAGTCCTTCTTGCAAGCTCTCGGCAATCCTAGTGGTTGAGCCCCACATGGTATCATGAACAATAAGAGCTCTTGCTTCGGTCTCATTGTTCGCCCATTTTTGGTAAGACTCCAAAATTTTGGGCAAGTAAGCTCGCCATATTACCCCGTGACTGGGGGCAATCATTTCTATATCCAGTCCAGAAAGAGAGGTTAAGGCCTTCTTTACTTGCTCGCCGTAAGGAAAAACGATATTGGCGTAATATTTGGCAGCTTCCTCCGAGATGATGTCCCAGCCCACTCCATCGTCAAAGCGCTGGGCACTGGCAAGGTGCTGACCAAAGGCATCATTAGATAAAAGCAACCTTTCTTCCGGAACAAAGGTGACCATATTATCAGGCCAATGCACCATAGAGGTGAGGAAAAATTGCAAAGAGTGCTGACCAACGCTGATGGTATCCCCGGACCTCACCACCTGAAAATCCCAGTCTCTCTTGAAGTGTCTTTGAAGACCCCTCTCACCCTGAGGAGAGGTAATTACCTTGGCTTTTGGAGCAATTTTCAAAATTCTTGGGATGCTGCCAGAATGATCCATCTCCACATGGTTAGACACCACATAGTCAATACCAGATGGATCAATAACTTCCTTAATTCGAGAAAACATCTCCTCAAAAAGATAGTGTTTAACAGTGTCTACCAGAACGGTTTCATCATCTACAATGAGATAGGCGTTGTAAGTGGAGCCTCTCTGGGTAATGTAACCGTGAAAGTTCCGCAGGTTCCAGTCTACTGCCCCAACCCAGTAAATTCCAGGTTTGATTTCTACAGGCTTCATGCTGCACCCCCTAGAGTAGTTTTTTTGACCCTGGTCTCCAGATAGGCTGAAATTGAGTCCAGAGGGAAGGGAATCAATCCGAGGTGATTATCAGAAGTTCCTCTTAGGGCGGTCGGGAAAGATAGGTATCTCCCGGACGAATCCAGGAGCAACAAGGCATGAGCATTACAATTCTTAAGGCTCTGATCGTTGAAGAAGTGTGGCTGGAATAACAAGAAAGAGAAGGAAACCTCTGAATAGACATTCAAGACGCAACGTCCCTTCATAGAAACGGTAAGAAGATCCTTCGTCCTGCAGAAATAGAGTCTGGTTCAAAGAAAATCCAACAGAGCGACTAGGCGGGAGGTTTACCTCCTCCTAACAGGATGGCAAGGGCAAGAGTACTCAAAGCAAAGAGAATAGCCAAAACTACAATGACTTTTCCCATAAAAGTTGCTCTCCCCGTAGGACCGAACAAAGTCTTCCCTCCCCCCCCTCCAAATGAAGGCCCAGTACTGGCTCCTTTTCCCACCTGAAGTAGAACCATTCCTATCAACAGAACACACAGAATCACATGGATAACCAACATAAATCCCATTTTTATTCCTCGTATTTTACTATTTTGGCAAAAGAGGAAGCGTCCAGGCTGGCTCCTCCAACCAGGGCTCCATCTATATCCGGCTCCCTCATGAGTTCCCCTATATTCTCTGGTTTTGCACTTCCCCCATATTGAACGCGAATAGAATCAGCGAGATCTTTCCCAAATACCTTTGCTAAGAGTTTCCTCACCAAACTATGCATCTCCTCTGCATGCTGAGGGCTGGCGGTTAGCCCGGTTCCTATGGCCCAAACAGGTTCATAGGCAATAACTATCCGGTCGGCCCCTTGAGAGTCTATGTCCTTGAGGCAGAGCTCGAGCTGGCTCTCAACAATTCTCTTGAAGCTGCCTTCTTCTCTCTGCTTCAATGTCTCACCCACGCATACCACAGGAGTGAGTCCAAAGGTAAGAGCAGATTTGATTTTCCTGTTTATCCCATCGTCAGTCTCGCCGAAGTACTGCCTCCTTTCAGAATGACCCAAAATGACGTATCTACACCCCAGATCAACAAGCATAGGGGCAGAAATCTCTCCCGTGTAAGGGCCTTCGGTTTCCCAGTACATATTCTGGGCTCCCAGACCAATACTCGTACCCTTAAGAACCTTTTCTACAGGACCAAGAACGGTAAAGGGAGGGAATACCACCACCTCTACTCCCTCGACTCCCCCGATTCTTTTCCTCAAGTCCTGGACCACTTGAACAGCATCTCTTGCGGTTTTGTTCATTTTCCAATTTCCACCGATAATGGGTTTTCGCAAAGAGAGGCTCCTTTCCTACTTTTTATCCGTCAGGCTCGCCACTGCGGGTAACTCCCGCCCTTCCAAAAAGGCCAGGGAAGCTCCCCCTCCCGTAGAGACATGGGTCATCTTATCTTCAACTCCGAATTCTCTTACCGCACTCACGGTCTCTCCTCCACCTATAACAACAGTGGCCCCGGATTCTGCTAGAATCTTGGCTATGGCCCGGGTACCTTTAGAGAAACTTGCCAGCTCAAACATTCCCAGAGGCCCGTTCCAGAAGACGGTTTTTGCCTTCCGGATGATCCCTGAAAAAACTTCGATGGTCTTCGGCCCGATATCCAGGCTAATAAAATCAGGAGAAATTTCTCCCCGATCCACAACTCTCACTCCGATTCCATCCCTGGCCTCTCTCGCTACCAGGTGATCCAGCGGCAGATGGATGTGGCACCCTCCCTGAGAAGCCTCTTTCAGTATTCCTCGAGCTTCCTCTATCTTTTCTTCCTCCACCAAAGATCTACCAACTTTAGCCCCTTGAGCCTTGAGGAAAGTATAAGCCATTCCCCCTCCTACAAGAATATCCTGGCATCTTTTGAGGAAATTGTGCAGAATAGCTATCTTGTCCGAGATCTTGGCTCCCCCCAGGATAGCCACAAAGGGCCTCCGGGGACTCTCAAGAAGCTCTCCCAGCATCTCAAGCTCGGTTTGCATCAGAAGTCCAGCCGCTGCGGGCAAAAATCTGGTAATCCCTACCGTAGAAGCGTGGGTTCTGTGGGCAGTGCCAAAGGCGTCGTTGACGAACAAATCACCCAGGCTGGCCAACTTCTTCGCAAATCCATGATCGTTCTGGGATTCCTCTTTATGGAAACGAACGTTCTCTAGAAGGACAATATCTCCAGGCTTCATGTTTCGGCAGATTTGCTCTACCTTCTCCCCTATACACTCATCCGTTTTCAACACCGGCCGCTCTATTACTTCTTTCAACCGGCGAGCTACAGGATCTAACCGAAGCCTCTCTACCACTTTGCCATTGGGCCTTCCGAGATGAGAGAGGAGAATAAGAGAAGCGCCCTTCTCAAGAATATAGTTAATAGTAGGAAGGGCTGCTCTTATCCTGGTATCATCCCTGATCCTTCCCTCCTCATCCAGAGGAACATTAAAGTCCACCCGCATCAGGACCTTTTTTCCCTTAAGATCCAGATCCTTGACGGATAATTTTTTCATCTTAAAAGTTGCTCCTCTCCCCAAAATCAGCTTCTTTGAGAATACTAGGTTATCCTTTTCGCTATATACGCTGCTAAATCCACCATCCGACAGGAGTATCCCCACTCATTGTCATACCAGCCCATGACCTTTACCATCCGTCCATCGATAACGTTGGTCAACGCTGCGTCCACAATGCAGGAGGCTGCGTCAGTAATGAAATCCGAGGAAACCAGAGGCACTTCGCAGTACTTCATTATGCCCTTCAAACTCCCCTCAGACGCTCTCTTGAAAGCAGCATTAACATCCTCTCGCGTCGTATCTTTCTCTACCTCAGCCACCAGGTCCACCAGGCTCGCATCAGGGGTAGGAACCCGTATGGCCAGTCCATCAATCTTCCCCTTCAACTCTGGAATAACCTTGGTCACAGCCACGGCTGCTCCCGTAGTGCTAGGAATCATAGACAAGGCAGCCGCCCGGGCTCTCCTCAAGTCCTCATGGGGAGCATCCAATAGAGCTTGATCGTTGGTGTAGGAATGAATGGTAGTCATTGAGGCACGCTTGATGATGAAACTATCCATAAGGACTTTCACCATGGGCACCAGACAGTTGGTAGTGCAGGAGGCTCCGGAAACAATGTCGTTGAGAGAGGCTTCGTAAGCATTCTCATTGACTCCCATAACCACCGTGGGGACTTCCTCATCCCCCTTGGCGGGAGCGGTAATAATGACTTTCTTTGCTCCTGCCTTGAGGTGAGAGGCCGCGTCTTTCTTCTTGCGGAAAAAGCCGGTTGACTCTATTACTATATCCACCCCCAGCTCGGCCCAGGGAAGATTCGATGGGTCCCTTTCAGAAAAAACTCTTATCTTTTTCCCATCAACAATTATTGAGTCGTCATCTCTTCCTACCGCTCCCGGATAGGACCGGTGAACGGAGTCATACTTAAAAAGGTGAGCCAGAGTCTTGACATCCACCAGGTCGTTTACAGCTACAAAGTCGAGATCGGCTTTCCGCTCCAAGGCTGCTCTCAGGGTGAGCCTTCCTATTCTCCCAAATCCATTTATGGCTACCTTTCTCATTCTTCTAATCCTCCCTATTTTGGCCTTTTCTTTGGTCCCACAAAACTCGTTTTCAAAGAAAACTATGGCCTCTTGCCACTTCTCGGGGCATCAGCCAGATGATTATATCCTTCCTCCTCTACTCTCATGTGCCTGCCTTCTAGATCCTTAAGGACCATCCCTTCTTGGCACACTTCTCCAATGACAGAGAACGGAAAGGAGGCCTCCTCATCCAAGAGTTTTCTCTTATCAGGAGATGCGGTAAAGAGAAGTTCATAATCCTCTCCCCCATAGAGAGCCCAATCCTGGGGGGGCCTGCCTAATGAGCGCGCCAGTTCTGCCGCGGGCGCCGCAACAGGGATCGCCCCCTCCCACAGAACTGCCCCCACCCTGCTTTCCTCTCTTATGCGGGATAAATCAGAGATGAGCCCATCACTGATATCAATCATAGCCGTGGCTATTTTCCTAGCCGCTAGCCATTGTCCTTCCTTGAGGCGCGGGGAGGGCTTAAGATGCTTTTGAACAAGCAATTCTCTTTTCGCGGGCTCCAGGCGCACCTCAGCTGTATCAAGACAAACCAGGCCTGCAGCAGCCGCTCCCAGCTCACCGGTAACAAAAACAAGATCCCCCACTTTGGCCCCTGAGCGAGAACAAATTAGCCCACCAGCTACCTCTCCGAAAAGACAGACCGTAATAAAAAACTCCGAGGATCGAACTATATCCCCTCCCACTAAGCCGATTCCGTAGCGGGCGGCTATTTCCTTTAAGCCTTCACATAAACCATCCACCAAGTCTACCTCTAGAGTGCCGGACAACCCCAGTCCTACCACGCAATAGATAGGTACCCCACCCATGGCAGCAATGTCCGAGATATTAACTGCCAGTGCCTTCCATCCTACCTGCCTGGGCGAGGCATAATCCCATTTGAAGTGGGTATTTTCCACCAGCGTGTCAAGAGTGACAAGAGCAAGCTTCCCCGGAGTAACCTTGAACGCTGCCCCATCGTCTCCAATTCCCAGTACCGCATTTCTCTGGGAATCCTTCAAACTCGATCTTATTCTTCTGATGAGGCCAAATTCGCCAATTTCCTTGAGCTTCATCCCCTCACGTTACGAAATACCCCTCCTAGCACCAGTTTTATGGCTGGGGCGGGAGGATTCGAACCTCCGAGTGGCGGATCCAAAGTCCGCTGTGTTACCGCTTCACCACGCCCCATTTAATTCCAAATATCTTCATCCAGCGGTGAGTCAAGAAGGGGTCACGTTCCTCAATCCAGGCATCTTCTAACTTGGTGCCAAAACTACTCCAGAACCAGATCAGTTGTAGTATCAACAATCCCCTTGATGGCGCGAAGCCTGTCTATGACCACCTGAAGGATATCATCATAGCTATCCGCCTTGATGAGGACCAAGACATCCTGGTCTCCTGTGGTGAGCTCCGCTGACTCCACCTCCTCGAAATTGAGAAGGGCATCTCTTACCCCTCGTTCTCTTCCCATCTCGACTTTGATTCTTAAATAAGCCTTAGCCATTCTTTTCACCTCTTTTCCTCGGGAACAAGCTGTCTTCATCGACAGTTCTCTCGCCCGACAAAACATAGTCAATGATCAAAATGCCCAGGAGGTGGTCAATCTCATGCTGGAGCACTCGGGCTAAAAGCCCCTCCCCCTCTATCCTCACTTTTTCTTCATTCTCATTCCATCCTTCAACCACCACTCTCCTGGCCCTTCTTACCTTCACCATGGTGTCAGGCAGGGATAGACAACCCTCTTCTACGACACTCTCACCATCCTTGAGGATAATCAAAGGATTGGCCAATTTTATCAGGCCCTTTCCCACATCTATCACAAACAACTGTTCATTCAATCCTATCTGAGGCGCAGCCAGTCCTACCCCCTCAACTTCATACATTGTTGCGGCCATTTGAGAAAGAACTGCATTTTCTCTTGAGGCGAGCCTCGCTACTCTCCTGCACTTCTGTCTTAGAATGGGCTCTCCGTATTTCCTGATGCGATAAATATCCATCACTATATCTTCCAAAACTCTATTTTCCCATATCTTCCCTCAGGAAAAATCTTTTCGCCTCAATAACTTATCACGAAAAAGCCGCGGCGTCAAACTGCCTTCCAAGGGAAAGTTTACTCTCATGGGTGGAACGCAGCATACGATGAGAAGAGTGTGGCAGGAAAAGAGGAAATTCTAGAACCTAATTTCTCGAGACATACGGTGGGTACTTCACCCCTTCATCACTGTAGATCATCTTTAGATTATTTCCGTCTGTCACTGGATTACAGCGATCTTAGCAGTTTTCTTTTCTCCGGCGGGATTGGTAGCCATCCAGATATAGACGCCTCTGGCGACTTTCTCTCCATCCGTATTCTTCAGGTCCCAATCCCAGCTGTATTGCCCACTTATCTCCTCTTTCCTCACCAGCTGGCCGGAGACGGTGAAGATTTGGATGGTTACCTCTTCAGTTAGTGCCTCGAATGTGACATAAGAGTGACCCGCTGCAGCCTCAAAGGGATTGGGATAGACAATCAGGCCTGTCAAGTCAGATGCTACTGCCACCAGAGCCGCTGCTGCATCTATTAAGCCATAACCGTATACTGTATCATAACCTGGGGCTCCCAAGTCTTCAGCCGTGGAATGAAGGATGTCTCGAATATTGTCTATCCTGCTTGTTCCACTATTCTCTATCCCACTTGCTGACCAACCTGAGAGGATCAGGGCTATTAGGCCGGTAACATGGGGAGCTGCCATGGAAGTTCCTTGCCAGAACCAATACGCAAAATTGGTGGGGTCTCCTCCTGAGAAGGTCTGTTGCAATACTCCATCAACATAGCCATCGCCATTTTCATCTTCAGAAGTATTTCCACCCGGAGCCATCAATTCCATTCCGGTTCCGTAGTTGGAATAGGGAGCACGATTCTTGTTAATGTCTACTGCACCTACAGCAATGCATTCATCATAGGCAGCTGGGTAGCTTAGAAATGCTGAATTATCATTTCCTGTGGATGCTACAAAGGCAACACCGTTGTCATAGGCGTATCGCACAGCGTTGTACATGGTAGTGCTAGAAGATGAGCCACCTAAACTAGCATTTATCACCTCTGCACCGTTATCTACTGCCCAATATACCCCGTCTGCAATCTGTTGATAGGTACCGCTACCATCAGCATCCAATATCTTCACTGGCATTATGGAGCAATCAAAAGCAATTCCAGCTACTCCTAAATTGTTATTGGTAGTTTGAGCGATAGTCCCGGTGACATGTGTCCCATGCCCCGCATCATCGTTTGGATGAGAATCATTATTAACAAAATCATACCCAGCGACAAAACTAGTTCCCGCCAGATCAGGAGCTTGTTGATATGGTCCGTAGTCTTGGTAGGCTGCCCCGGTATCCAAAACCGCCACGGTTACACCTGGATCTCCTCCCTGTTCTACATCCCAAGCCGAAGGCATATTGATTTGAGAAAAGTGCCATTGGAAAGAATATAATGGGTCATTTGGAGTCCAATGAGCGTAAGCGATATAGTTTGGCTCAGCATATTCAACCAGGGGATTTTCTCCATAAAGCTCAACCATTTCAGCCACTGTCCTATCAGGTGGAATCTTAATTCTTTTGAACCCTACGTGGGGACTGGTATATAATACAGATGTTTCGTACCTAGAATTGATTGACTCAATCTGATTTTCGGCAGCTACATCCTTGAATTTGACGATAATCTCTCCCAAGACATATTCGGGTCTCTCCTTGCCAGTTGGAGCCGCAAAACCTCCTTCTCTCAAAGGAAAATCAGCAAGAACCTGGGTCGACAGCAAGCAAAACCAGAATGCCAGAGTGCATAGTAGAGCAATTATCCTCGCCCACATCTTTGTATTCTCTCTGTTTTTCATATTGTCTCCCCCCTACTCTCGTCTACCGCAAAACCCCCAGGAGTTTGGTTGCATTGTCCGTTCTTCCCCCGCTGTCACGTGCACTCACCTTCAGGATGTAGACCCCGTTATTGACCATCTCGCCATACATATTGTCTCCAAACCAGCTCCATTCTGGTTCCTCACCCGGGCTCACCCATTCATTCCATTCCTTAACTACTTCCCCATGGAGATTATATACAAAGATGGCGACTTCAGCCGGCTCCGTTACAGAGTAAATAACCCTGACAGGTATGGTAGCCGATCCTGACTTTACCACGTGAGAAAATCGAACAACCAGGGAAAGAAGATTCTGGGGATTGTACTCAAGATGAAGAGACCCGGAAAGAGTGCTCTTGTTGCCTGCCCTATCAGTTGATTGCACGGTGATGAAATTGTCCCCAGAAGCCAGACTTATGCTGTCTTTACTGAAATCACCGGTTGCGTAGGCGGTGACTATTCCTTGAGACTGCCCATTGAAGAATATCTCCACCTCCTGAGGGTCAGAAGCGTCGGACTCCGTGGTACCGGACACGCTAACTGTGCCATTGGACGAGTTGAAAGAAGCTATTCCAAAATCAGGAACTTCGGGAGAGGTGGTGTCATAGACAAAGTAAAAATCAAAATCATTGCTCGTGCCTGTGGTGCTGACTGCGGAAACATCCACCCAGTAAACATCATCCCGGGAATGCTTATCTAGATCTGGATCAAACGCGGGATCAAGATGAAAAATCAGCTCAGCCCAGCCGGTTCCTTTATTGATTTCCTGAGTTCCGGAAACCTCCTCGGCACTATCATCCACACCCTTAAATAGGGCAATGCTAGAGGAAGCCTCGCTCAGTTCGAACCCACTGTGTAGATCTAATAGTGTATAGACCTCGTCGATCGTGCCCTTGGCAAAGACGGTAGGATCATCGGAATCTGTAGATGAGGAAAGGTCATAAAGAACTTGTCCCCCATATTCTAAATAGATCTGGGAGACGGTGGCTGAGGGAACGCTCACGGTTGCTGTGGCTGAGACCTCGTTGGTATTGGTTTCTATGTTGCCAGCCGCATCTTTAGCTCTTGCCACGTAGTAATAAGTTACTCCATCAGTAACGGAGGTATCAGTGTAGCTGGTGGTACCCACAGGGACCGTATAAGTAGGAGATGAATAACTCTGACCCCCGGAGGTAGTGGACCGATAGATATTATACTGAGCCACATCAGTTTCAGGAGAAGAAGCGGTCCAGGCGAGCTGGATACCGTTTCCAACAATGGCTGTGGCTGTAAGATTACTCGGAGATGGTGGGGCAGTAGCATCTGCCGTGGCTGAAGCCTCATTGGTGTTGGTCTCGATATTGCCAATATTGTCCTTAGCCCTGACCACATAGTAATAGGTCACTCCATCAGTAGTGGAAGTATCTGTATAGGAGGTGGTACCAGCAGTGACACTGGCAAGGGAACTGGTAAAGTCCTCACTTCCGGAGGTAGTGGCCCGGTAAATGTTATAGAGGGATACGTCAGTTTCAGGAGAAGAGGCGGTCCAGGTAAGAAGGACGCTCCCTCCGGCAAGAGCGGTGGCGGCTAGATTAGTGGGGGCAGGAGGACCAGTACCAGATGCGGTAGCTGAGACCTCAGTGGTATTGGTTTCTATGTTGCCGGCGGCATCCTGAGCCCTCACCACATAGTAGTAGGTCTGAGCATCTGTGGTAGAAGTATCAGTATAGGTGGTGGTTCCAGCAGAGACGGTATAGGTAGGAGAGGTATAACTCTGACCCCCAGAGGTAGTGGACCGGTAGATGTTATACTGAGCCACATCAGTTTCAGGAGAAGAAGCGGTCCAGGCAAGCTGGATGTTGCCTCCAGAAATAGCTGTAGCTGAGAGGCTGGTAGGAGCAGGCGGGGCTGTATTGTCCAGAGTAAGGCTGATGCTGGTGGTGGCCGAATTGCTGGCAGCGTCAGTAGCAGTAACGGGAACAGAATGCGAGCCATCGGCCTTCCCGTTCACCGCGCTGATAAGATAGGTAATGACATAGACGCCCTGTTCAGCCGGCTCGTCTATATGCCCATCTCCGTTGTTATCTATCCCATCGGTTCCCCAATTCTCTACACTCTCTCCCCCCGTAACATACTGATCATCAATATTGGAAAAATCTGCGGTGAGGGTGCATCCGGTATTGTGATTGGCCAGGGTCACCGTGAGGGTGATGGTATCACCATCTTTATAAGAAGATGCGTCGGCAGTGATACTGCTAAAAGAAGGGCCGGTGGTAATTCCTGCTGTAGCTGAAACCTCAGTGGTGTTGGTCTCGATATTTCCAGTCGCATCTTGAGCTCTCACCACGTAGTAATAGGTTACTGCACTGGTAGTAGAGGTATTGGTATAGGTGGTAGTTCCGGCAGCGACCTGATAGTCTGGGGAGGCGTAGCTTTGACCCCCAGAGGTTGTGGCCCGGTAGATGTTATAGTAGGATACATCAGTTTCAGGAGAAGAGGCGGTCCAGGAAAGCTGAATGCTCCCTCCGGCAAGAGCCGTAGCTGAGAGGCTGGTAGGAGCAGGAGGGGCAGTGTTGTTCAGAGTAAGATTGGTGCTGCTCGTGGCCAAATTTCCAGCCCCATCAACGGCAGTGACCGAAACAGAATAGGTTCCATCACTTCGGATGTTGACCGTACTAATAAGATAGGTAATAACATAGATACCCTGCTCAGCCGGCTCGTCTATATGCCCATCCGAGTTATTATCCACTCCATCAGTTCCCCAGTTAGTTACGTCCTCATCTCCGGCAAGGTACTGGTCATCAATGGTGGAAAAATCGGCGGTGAGGGTGCAGCCCGCATTGTTGTCCGCTAACGTAACGGTTAAAGTAACGGTATCTCCGTCCTTATAAGAAGAGGCGTTTGGAGTGATGCTGGTGAAGGATGGCGCCGAAAAATAGTTCAGTTCCACGCAGGCGATAGCCCAGTTATCGCTGGCATTCAAAGTAGCATTGAAGGTATAGGCTCCGGCGGTGGCCGCCGCTCGCTCACCACCCCACAGCGCATCATCATCTGTCGCGTGGGAAGCAGTGTACGTGTCCCATCTCTCCGTAATGCCCGAGCCCTCCGTCACAGGGTAGGTACCGGCACCACGAGCGGACACGGCTCCAAAAATGAGGGAATTAGCGTTGAGGGTGGTGATACTGGTGGTAGCGTCGGTCCCGGAGGCGGCACTTGCTCCGGCTGTGGCTCCAATGGGATCGTTTTGGTCAACACCGGTCAGGTTCACGGCCACGACGCCGTCAGGGTTTACGTAGCTCCCAAAGGTTACCACCACATCCGCGGTTCCCACCGAAGCCCCGGCAAGATACCAGAGTTCTACACGCTGATTGTCTGCGTCCCCGCCATCCTCGGCTATTGCCAGGGTAAGGGAAGTTCCGCCGTAGGTGATGGAGCTCACCCACTCATTAGCCCGAATCGTCACCGCAACCAAAAGGAGCCGGTTGTCGCCCGCCGGAACCGTATGATTGGTAATGGTTGCCGTGTTCCGTAGCTCCGAAGATACGTTGAGCGTATGGTCGACATAGGCTGGGGCAGCGGCTTTGGCAGGAGTGGGGAGCAGGCCTGATGTCCCCAGAGCGAGAGCCAGCGTAGCAACAGCGAGGGAGACCCGAGATACTCTACCCACGATCCTTGATGCCTTGTACATAGCTATTGTCTCTTCTCCTGGATATATGCAGTGTTATGTCATAACCCGTTCATGCCCCGCCTGAAGAGCCGGGGCTAGAGCTCGGTGGTTGTCAGAAGCAACGAGTATCTCTTAGGAGTGTAGGACACCGCCACGGAGA
>SDBS01003953.1_pt1 | contig 14537 bp, 10 predicted proteins | sample 2277091 | NCBI WGS metagenome assembly SDBS01 (sample SAMN10404972, study PRJNA504765) | marine sediment metagenome | isolation source: marine sediment core GS10_PC15, 163 cmbsf | place: Arctic Ocean: Southern Knipovich Ridge | collected 2010
ATGCCTAACGGTGAGAATCAAGGTAGTTCTGAAATGAGCATAAATTTCTAGGGGAATCCCAGAGCAACAGAGTGGCTGGGAAGCAGGGATTCGAACCCCGATTCCATGATCCAGAGTCATGTGTCCATGCAGACTCATACCCATATGTCTGTGGTGTGTCAGAAATTGCTTAAACCTGCTTAACTATGGATAAAGATGTTTAAAACTTTTCGCTGACTACTCCTAATAAAAGAGAGCCAGCAGGGGGAGTTGAACCCCCGACCTACTGATTACGAATCAGTTGCTCTACCAGTTTTCATTTTGTCCAAATCTCGCTGAACCGTCACAATGGCCAGATTAATTCTTAATGACACTATCAAAAAGTTGTCAAAAAATTGCCTTGACAAACATTATTTCATTTTTTATAGTTACTTAGCTTTTAGCTACAAAGGTTTGGAAATGATTCAATTGCCGGGGAAAACTATTGTATTTTTTTTTTAATTTTTCAACCTGCTTCAACTCTAATTTGCCATTTCTTCGCCTTAAAAGGGAATGACGGCAAGGAGGAAAAAATAAATGGGAAAAAATAAAACATGAAGGAGGAGAGTAAATGAGAAAAAAACGAAGTTTTTTTTTGATGGTACTGTATCTAAGTATGGTAAGTTCAGGTTTTGTTGGAGTTGCGATCGCTGATGATTTGGTATTAGATCTACCTGTTCAGATGACTATGAACAGCTATTATGAAAGGGGGCCATCCATAGTTTATGGAAATGGATATTATTGGTTGTTTTATGGTAGATCTTATAATTGCCAAACCTCTTATGAGTGGGAAATCTCGGGTTTTCCGGTTGATGGCAACCATTATGAAATCTATTATAAAAAATCAACAACAATAGCAGGACTTTCATGTGCTATTCCTCAATCAGGTGTACGGGAAGCTGGCGCTACTGATGTTTTTAACGGTGAAACAGGAGCAGTTTATTTTGATGGCAAGGTCTGGGTTTTTGCGTCAGTTCCAAGTCGCGACATTGAGTTCCCTAATAGAAATGCCCTTTATGCGTGGTGTAGTACTGATGGAAGTTTTTGGACAGAGGTTGGACCTTACTGGGATAATAAACTGGCTGGCTCACTTCATCACGACGAAATTGTATTTAATGAGGAAGTATGGGCCTTTGAAGGGGCATCAGATGGTGCTATTACTACGCGGCATGGAGATCCTGCCAATCCTGGAGCTTGGGCTTCTACAACTGATACAGTTGTTTCTGGATCTGGAGGAATAGGCCGTTTCCTTGTGGATAATGGAGAGCTCTACTTAGGAATCTATGCTTTTAGCAACCCTCCAAAAAGAAATCAGCTTTACAAATGCAATGGAACGGCTCCTTGGAATTTGATTGACGAAGAAAACAGTACATCTAATAACTATGATGCCGCTTTATTGAAAGTAGGTAACACTTTTATTTTTGCACGTGCTACGATAATCCCCGCAAGTGTTTGGGGTTGGGCTAGACAGTGGATAACTGGCATGACCAGCAATTCATTAACTAACCTTCTAAGCTTTGGAACTTCGATTACGATAACAGAAGCGCTAAGCGGAGAAAATGTATGGGCAGACATGCTGCCTTATGGTTTCAACGATGCAGGCAGTTATATCTTTTATGGCTCTGAGATAAATCCGGCTAATCTAAGTTTAGAGATAGCAGGAAATATTTGGATGACCAAAATAACTTTTGCTTCTTCGATGGCGTCTTTTATCGTAAAAGAAGCCAAGATTGACTTCAAAAAGAAATCTGCTGATGACAAAATCCATGCAAAAGGAAAATTTGAGCTGGACTTGGAAGATGGGAATGGGCTTGATTTCTTGGAAGAAGTGATAGTAACGATCGGGAATTTCTCAGAGAAGATAGTAATGAATACTAAAGACAAGGGCAAAAAATGGAATTACAAACGCGATAAAGGTGGAAGCAGCGGTATAAAAGAAATGAAGATCGAATGGAAAAAGGACAAGGCTAAATTTGATATTCATGTAGATAAAGCAGATATAGGTGAAATGTCGTGCTGGATTAATCCTGTCACTGTAAGCATACAAATTGGAGGTTATTTAGGGACTGAAGATGTTATAATGCGTGAACATAAACATCACTGGGATTATCATTAAGCAACAAGCAGTTTCATCAGGATTCTTGGTCTGACACCTCGGGCATTCTATAGTCATCGTCCCTCGTTGCTAGGTGTCAATAGGATATAAATTTAGGGAGAGAGTTGTCAAACTGATTCTAGACGACCCTAGACACAATTGTGACCAAATTGTGACCATCTGAGATATACCTACGTATACCTACGTATACTTCCATATACCTACAGATAATTTGTAAGTTTCTGATAAGACTGACTATTACTTTGTTTTCAGGAAGTTAGAAAAAACGTCTTTTTGGTTCCGGAGACCGTCGCTCTTGAGCTAGACTCCTCCCCTTCATCCCGTGGGGACAAAAGTGCGTCCTGGATAAAGGTGCGATAGTATTTCCTTTATGGTGAGTCTCTCTTCCTTCTGTGCGTATGTGTATGTATAGAGAAGAGAGAGGACATCGGCAAGCAAAAGGGGGTAGATAATCCCAGGAAGGGAATAATTGACGCTCGACGTCCTCTCATCTTGTTTGTACTGACCTTTTCTACTTTGCTTTTTCACAGATAACATCCCGAATGACATGCTGCATAACTTTTGAACCAACTATTGCCTGCACGCTTGTTGTCCCATGTTTGACAATTTTCAATTGGTCTCTTCTGTATTCAAATGGCTCTTTTCGATCCAAATTTGATGTGTCGTAAATCTCACTGAAAACAATTTTGTCATCCGTCTTTTGAACTGTTCCTGACACTCTGCCAACGATCTGTCTATTTTGATATATTGAATTTTTATCTCTTGTAGCAATCCAACCAAATATTCCCTTCACGTTTGTTGTGAATAATTGTTTAAAAGATTCTTTATAATCAATTTGTTGATTCCAAATCCAGACACCTAACGATATCATGGTGACTATTAATACTAGAAGAGTGATTGTTATAGCTATTTTAAATGTTAGTTCTAACATTGACATCTTCCCCCTTTATTCTAATTATTAATTTTCCTTTCAATCTCAGGATCTGACGTATTCTTACTTTTTGATTACCTTTGGATCCTGCTTTGTGGATTTCTCCATTTCTTCCCTCTGTTTTCTCTGCCACATCTTCTTAACTTCTATTTCTTCCTCTGTCAATCCAAAATCTATTGCTTTAAATACATCCTTATCACTCACTCCGAGTCCTTTTAATTGCGCCACAATATGTTCCTGAAAACCAAATAGAGCCTGAGTCATAGATGAAATAAAATCGTTAAAATCCCATTTTAAAGTATGTATATCCTTGTGGGGATTATTTGGAGCGAATAAAATAGATCTTTTCCCATAGCACAGCAAGTTCTTATTCTTTACATCATTGAAAAGTCCAATTAGGCTGTTCGAAATGGGCTTGGTAATGCTTTTTTTCTCTACGAACTGATAAATATTAAAACCAAAAGAAATCAATGCTATCACTATCGGAATTAAATTCCACCATTCAAATTCTATCATTTTCTTATCCTCCCTTATTCTTTTCCCTCAGAGCCTCATAGAGCGACGATCTCAATGTGGTCAATGGGTCACCTCATAGAAATAGAAAACCTAATGTACTTGTAAACACTTATAACAGAAAATGCGATCATCGCAAGCATTACCATAACAATTAAAAAGCCTGCAATACTACAAGATATTTTTACTGTCATTACTAGAGAAATTGTTGATAGCATAAATGAGATAAGAATAGCTAACATTGGAGTTTTCATACTTTTTAGAATATCGATGCGTCTCTTTTCTTGGTATTCAATTTCGACGATCCTTTCTTTTAGGGCTCTTACAATTCCTTTATCAACATCAGGTAACTTAATCGCATTCAGTATTCCCTTTCCCATCTCCAGAACGATTTCATCCTTCCACAACATAGTATTCCATCCAGTCTCAACCAAAAGGTTTCTATCATTTTCCATAATCCAAGCACTCCACTTTTTACTATCCATTAGTGGTTGCAATTGAGGTTTCCTAAGTTCAATCCAACTCTTAAACCAATCATACAGATTTCTGAGCTTGTTCTCTTGTGTTTGAAATCTAAACACTGCGAAAACTCCTACTACAGCAAACATGGCAGCCATTGATTGTGAGCTAGCGGCGAAAAACCAGAAAAGCATACGTTCAGTAATTGTAAAATGATTAAATATTTTGAGTAAAATGAATGGTGAGATTAGTATTGCAATAGATAAGATTACAATAAAACTAAAATACTTTGGCTTTGGCTCTTTACTGTCCGATTTTTTCGTCACTTTGAAACCCTCTTTTTAAAGACAAACCTGTCCTGATTCTATTCACACAAGAATAAAAAAGCAAACAGAATAATACCCAAGTTTCCGATGGCAGAAAACTAGTGACATAAAGCGGTCAAATGACCGTTAGAATCTTTGTCACTAAATTGTCACTAACTTTGTCTTAATTTGCCTTAATTTGGCAACGATTGACACAAAACACTTTTTTCAGTTTTGTTAAAGACACCCCAGAAAAACGGGAGTTCCAGAGTGCCGGAGGAGGGAGTCGAACCCACACTCTCCAAAGGAGAACTGGATTTTGAGTCCAGCGCTTTTAATTTCTATTACGATAGACTCCACCCCGGTAACAAATGAGTAACAAATTCGGTTGAAAAATACTGAAACCTAGGTATTGGTGCTGAATACCCTAATTACTTTTTACCCCATAAATTGATGGCTCCTCGGGTAGGACTCGAACCTACAACCTAGTGGTTAACAGCCACCCGCTCTGAAATTCATTATAGTAGGCTATTAGAATCCAAATAGACTTATCCCCGCGGGCCAAATACGGGCCAAATTGTGCTTAAGAATGCCTAGTTCTGAATAACGGTGACTAAAGAGAAAGACAGAAAAAAATAACTTTTATAAGGGGGAAACACGGAATATAAGAGTGGCAGCGCTACGGGGATTCGAACCCCGGTTTGATGGCTGAGAACCACCCGTCCTAGTCCCCTAGACGATAGCGCCACCTTTGATTCGAGGTCAAAAATACCAGATTTAATCCATAGAAGTCAAGTTTTTGACAATCTGAGAATGCTTCACACCCCAGGAATTTTATTTGACAAACTCCATCGATATTATTATTGTAACATCACTTATTAGCCTGGAGAACACAACTATGACAAACAGAATATTGTCTTGGAAGATATTTTTGATTATTCCTGTGATTGTCTTTTGTTCATGTACTCCTCAACCCACTCAGGATAAATTTAAAATAGGGCTTGAAAATCTCGTGGAGAATAACCTGGATCTAATCCAGGGAAAAAAGTTGGGGATCATCGCCAACCAGACGTCCCTTGATGCAGAGGGAATGCACATCGTAAACCTCCTATCCAAACACGCTCAGATCACCACTCTCTTTGGGCCTGAACATGGCTTTTACGGAAACATCGAAGACGGCGCCGCTATCGATGATTCGGCTCATACAAAAATCAAACTCTACAGCCTTTACGGCGAGTACTTTACACCCACACAGGATATGCTCAAGGATGTGGAAGTGCTGATATACGATATCCAGGATGTAGGAGTCAAGTTTTACACATTTGTGTCCAACCTATTTTTAGCCATGACAGCCGCCAAGGAGCAGGCTATTCCGGTCATCGTTCTAGACCGCCCCAATCCCATTACAGCGGCCCGGGTTGAAGGAGCCATCACCATTCCTGTATACAGCAGTTTTGTCGGTGTAATGCCCCTGCCTATGCGCTACGGCATGACGATTGGCGAACTGGCCGATCTTTTTAATGGAGAATCTTATGGGGGCTTCGCCATAAATGCCGATTTAACTGTCATAGAAATGACAGGTTATACGAGAGACATGTGGTACGATGAAACAGATTTCCCCTGGACAGCTACATCTCCCAACATGACCACATTGGACACGGCCGTCATTTATCCTGGGATGTGTTTAATAGAGGGAACAAATCTGTCCGAAGGACGCGGTACACAGACACCTTTCCTGACTATCGGCGCTCCTTATATCGATGCTCTTGAATGGCTAAAAGCGATCCCTAAAGAGGCTCTTGTCGGCATTGAGGTCAATACAGTATCTTTCAGGCCAAAAGCCATCTCAGGTGCGGCGTCCAATCCGAAATACAAGGATGAAGAGTGTTATGGACTTCACTTTAAAATAACAGACCGGGACACACTCGATCCCATAAAACTGGCTGTAGCTGCCCTGTGTGCGGCCAAAAAACTCTATCCGGAAAACTTCAAGACGACAAAATATTTAGATAAACTCTGGGGAAATGAAAATTTGAGGGCAATGATATCCGAAGGCAAAGACTACATCTCTATACTCAATACATGTGAAATAGGTATCGAACGTTTTAAAAAAGTAAGGCAGAAATATTTCCGGTATCATTAATCTTTTCCGAATTCATCACGGCATTTTTACAGATAAACCTTCTTCTTATCCGGCTCGATATGAACCAGAATATTTACGGGTTTTGATAATCTCTTCTTTATCTCAGATTCCAGCCTGTGCGAAATATCATGTCCTTTTTGAACGGAAAGTCCCGGGTTCACACAAATATGAACATCCAGGAATAATTCCCCTCCCATCTTTCGTGTACGGAGCTCATGCCATGCCGCAATGTCCGTTTGCTCTGATAAAATCTCTGAAATGGTCTGAAGGGATTCTTTGTCTGCCGATGTTTCTGCCAGCTCAATGACACATTCATAAAATATCTTAGCCCCTACTCCACAAATCATAAATCCAACCACTATGGTGGCCAGCTGGTCCCCGTGTCCCCATCCGAAGAGTCCGGCTGCTCCCCCAAAGAGGACCGCCACCGATGAGAGAGAATCCGATCTGTGATGCCAGGCATTGGCATAAAGAGCCGCACTTTCCATCTCACGGGCAACTTTCCGCGTCTTGTAAAACAAAACCTCTTTGCTAAAGACTGAAAGCGCTGCCACTACCAGCACTATAATACCGGGAAAATCATGCTCGTGCCGAAGGATCGCCGTACCGGCAGACACGATAAAACCGACACCAATGGCGACAAGAATAAGTGCCATCAATTGAGAAGTGATTGTTTCGAACTTTTTGTGGCCATAGGGATGAGTCCTGTCGGCCGGTCGGCTGGATATTCTTGTACCGATGAGAACCAAAAAGTCAGTGACCAAGTCAGAAAGGGAATGGAAGCCATCGGCAACCAGAGCCGAGGATTTAGTCAAAAGACCTGAAATTATCTTCAGCGTCATTAAAACGGCATTGAGCAGGCTCCCCCATAGGGTAATCGTTCTTATTTTTTTTACTCTGTCGCTCTGAGTTCGTAAGATTCCGGTACTCATCTCTCTGTGTTTTCTTTGTATCGTATTATAGATGATTTAGCCTGGCGGTGCTATATTTTCCCGAATCTTTGATATTCAGAGATGTTCTGATATGATGGACAAAAATTATCATGAATTTTCTTAAGTCGGCATTTTTTAAAAAATATTTTCTTCCCGGCTTGGTCTTTCAATCCGTTGTCATTGCCGGGGGATACGGAACCGGACGGGAGATCATCGAATACTTCCTCAACTACGGACCGGTCGGCGGAATACTGGGAATGCTTTTAGTCACCACGGTCATGTGGTCGATCTGCCTGGCCGTGACTTTTGAATTCTCCCGGAAATTCCAAGCCTACGACTACCGGACATTTTTTAAAATACTGCTCGGCCGTTCCTGGTTTGTTTTCGAAATCCTGTACTTTATCCTTCTATTTATCGTTCTGGCAGTTATCGGTTCAGCGGCCGGAGTTCTTTTAAGGGACAATTTCGGACTCCCCTATCTTTTTGGAGTCCTCATCATGCTGGTCGCTGTTGGATTTTTGACTTTCAAGGGCAGCTCATTCATTGAAAATTTTCTTTCAAGCTGGTCTATACTGCTCTATCTAGTCTATGGAACTTTTCTCGTCGTTGCCCTTATAAAATTCGGCCCGGCCATAGAGAAGAGTTTTGGAAGCGGAGTGGTGCAGCCGAAATGGGCACTAGGAGGATTTAAATATGCTCTTTACAACTTGGGGGTTATTCCCGCCGTTCTCTTCTGTTTAAAGCATATCAAAACACGAAAGGAAGCTGTCACTGCAGGTCTCCTGGGCGGCCTCATAGGAATTTTCCCTGCTCTTCTTTTTTACATTGCAGTTGCCGGCTTTTATCCGGCCATTCTTCCTGAAGAGATTCCGGCCATTTTTATCCTCCAAAAGACTGGGATATCAGCACTGCTCATTATCTTCCAAGTCGTCCTCTTTGGTACTCTGATCGAAACCGGAACGGGATTCATTCACGCCGTCAACGAGCGTATTCAATCGGCGATGTCCTCTAAGGGGAAAAAACTTGCCCAGTGGCAGCGACCCGTCATATCGCTCGTACTGCTTTTAATTGCTCTGGGAATTTCGACGTTCGGCCTTATACCTTTAATCGCAAAGGGATACGGAACTGTAAGCTGGGGTTTTCTTTTTGTGTATATCATCCCTGTGATGACTCTAGGGCTCTGGAAAATTCTAAAAAAATAAGTTAGGTCAGACGTATTCAATAGTAGCCGGCGGTTTTGGTGTCAATTCATAGGCTACCCGGACAACTTTTGGAAGCTCTGTTGTAATCCTCTGTGTCACTTTCATAAGAATGTCCCAGGGAACTTGAGTCGGCTGAGCGGTCATCGCATCTTTGCTCTCAACGGATCGTACGATTATGATATCTCCGAATTCCCTCTTTTTTTCCACAATGCCTGTTCCTTTATCACTGAGTAGAACGGCAAAAACCTGGAAAGGTTTAAGACCAGCAATCTCATCCTCAACAATTGTTGTCGCTTTTCTCAGAAGCTCAACTCTTTCTTCTGTGACTTCTCCCACAATCCGTGTGGCCAAACCAGGTCCCGGAAAAGGCATTCTCAAAGAGATTTCCTCAGGAAGACCGACTTCTGCAGCGACTTCTCTAACCTGTGGTTTGAAAAGATCCCTTACCGGTTCAATGACCTTAAAACCGTAGCTTTCCTCAGGATCGATTCCAATTTGTTCCAGAATATTGTGCTGCGTCTTTATTCCCCCTTGGGTTTCGATGATATCTGCCTTGATCGTCCCCTGAATCAAAAACCGGGCTTCACTTTTTTTCACTTCACGACCAAACACAGAATAGAATGTATTCCTGAAAGCCTTCCGCTTGTCTTCAGGATCATCTTTTCCCTTAAGGGCCCCAAAGAATTCCCTTCTGGCTTCAACAATGTCCACTTGAATTCCTAGGTCTCCAAAAATTTTCTGTACGTCCTGTGGTTCGTTCTCTCTCATAAGACCATCATCGATAAAAATCGTTTTCAGATTATCCCCAATGGCCCGATGTGCCAGAACGGTGCATACGGAACTGTCTACCCCTCCAGACAGTGCAGATATGGCTTTCCCCTGCTCTACAGCAGCCTTGATTTCGGCAATTTTTTCGTCAACAAAATTTTTCACATCCATGTCCCTCTCCAAAAAAGATTTTTTTATCTTACAACATTCTGTTTAAAAATGCACAAGTATTTGATTTTTCTCCTTCTCCCAATTTTGGGGGTGACTTTTTTGTGAGAGAATTACCACCTCTCACGATGAAGAGATTTCACCATAAATACCACCCTCATCGGTGATTGACCCTAAAGGAGAGACATGAAAAAATTTCTATACTGTGAACAACATATATGAGAGAAGAGGAGGGCCTGTTTTTGAGAGGCTGTTATTGCTCCAGTGTGGGAAGGAAATAGGAGGATTCCTCTCCAGGCCCTCTTCTTTTACTCATTTTCATTAAGAAAACTCTTCGCTCTAATCAAAAGCGGTATTTTATCCACAACTCCAATTATTCCACAACATCTTGTGACGTTATTATAATAAAGTACGACATATTGATGGAGATGTCAACGTTTTGAATGGATTATTCAGGATATAAACAGATTTTTCGTGGAAAAATTCGGCTCGCTGGTTAGATTGACTCCCAGTCTTTTTAATCCCATTTCATCCCCGGGAGTCGGGATATGAGTTAAATGGACTTCGCACCCTCTTAGCTCAACCAATTTGGACAGCGCTTTTTGAACAACCGAGTCTGTCGCGGCACTGATCCCCAGACTGATCAAAGTCTCTTCGAGGTCAAGACTGAGAGATTTCGACTGGAGAATATCTCTTTTTAAATTGGTGATAGATTCCAGAATTTCCTCTGAAAGAAGTGATACATCATGGGAAATTCCGGCGACTTCCTTTATGGCATTGAGAACAAGGCTTGAAGCGGCATGCATAAGAGGTGAATTTTTTCCTGTTACGATGGTTCCATCTTTGAGTTCGATCGCTGCTCCGCAAAAAATTCCTCTATTGCCTTTATCGCCTGACCGGGCATTTTCTGCAGCCTGATGTGCCGGGTCTACAACAGAGCGGTCTTTCTGTTTGACATTCAGCTCTTCCATTAGAAGCTCTATACGCTGAACGGTCTCTTTATCAGAAAATCCCATCGCATATTCACAACGATACCTGAAATACCTGCGAATGACTTCCTGTTTGGCTGCTTCTTGAACTACAGCATCATCTATAATCCCAAAACCAGCCTTATTGACACCCATGTCCGTTGGAGACCGATACAAAGATTTTAAACCTGTGAGCCTTTCCAATATTCTCTTGAGAACTGGGAAGACCTCCACATCCCGATTATAATTGACGGATGTCTCATTGTACGTTTCTAAATGAAAAGGATCTATAAGATTGAAATCTCCCAGATCGGCCGTAGCGGCCTCGTAGGCCACATTAACAGGGTGTTTCACGGGAATATTCCAGATAGGAAAAGTTTCAAACTTTGCATATCCCGATTTGATCCCTCTTTTGTGGTCATGATACAGTTGAGAAAGACATGTGGCCAATTTTCCGCTACCGGGACCCGGGCCCGTTATAACGACTAGGGACTTCCCTGTCTCGATGTACGTGTTTGCACCATATCCCTCTTCACTTACGATGAGATCAATATCGGTTGGATATCCTTTCGTAAAACGGTGTGTAAAGACTTTAATTCCCCGCCGTTCCAATTTATTCTTGAACAAAACTGCAGATGGCTGATCTTCAAATCGTGTGATGACCACACAGGCCACGTCAAGATCCCACTCTCTGAGATCATCAATCAATTTTAAGGCATCCACATCATAGGTGATCCCAAAATCAGCCCTCAATTTTTTTCGCTCGATATCTCCCGCATAAATACAGAGAACAATTTCGGTTTTCTCCTTCATTTTCTGCAGGAGCCTCATCTTGACATTTGGCTCATACCCGGGAAGGACTCGTGCGGCATGATAATCAAAAAGAAGTTTCCCTCCAAATTCAAGATAGAGTTTATTGTCGTTCTGTTTCACTCTCTCCAAGATGGCTGTCGACTGTTCCTCCAGATATTTTTCATTGTCAAAACCAATTTGATGTGACACTACTTATCCTTTCATTATAAAAATTAGTACTAAAATATTGATGATACGTTGCTTTGTCAACTTTTTCTTCTCTTTTTATGTATCTCCCTCTAACTTCCCTCTAACTTCCCTCTAACTTCTTGACTCTCCTCCATGGGAATGGTATAAGCTGAATTTAAAATCGAACCCGAAGTTTCGTCAAAATCATGCATAAATACAGCCTCGAATGTCTCCACTGTGGAGCCCGGTATGAAGATGATTCTTTCCGCTTAAAATGCGATAACGATCATAAATCTTCACTCCTCCGAACGATCTACACAAATAAGAACTTTTCAGTCCACGAAGAAAAACCGGGAATGTTTAAATTCATGGATTTTCTCCCTGTCGAACGGATCATCCATAACGAAGGGGCACCTGTTACTTTCAAGAGTGAAAGATTGGCCGAAGTTCTCGGACTTAAAAATCTTTACATCATCTTTAACGGATATTGGCCTGAAAAAAAGGCTTTGATTTATACCGCTTCGTTTAAAGAGCTTGAGGCACCCTCGGTTCTAGCCAGAATTCCTGAAAATAACACAAAAACAATCGTCGTCGCCTCGGCAGGAAATACGGGACGTGCATTCGCCAATATCTGTTCTATAAACAACATACCGCTCGTTCTCGTTATTCCCGAAACAAGCATCGAAGAAATCTGGTCCCCCAGGCCGTTCAATGACTGCGTAAAGCTTATCCTTGCCAGCGGCAACAGTGACTATCTAGATGCCATTACACTGGCTTCGAAAATCACTGAATTTGAGGGCTTTTTCCCGGAAGGAGGCGCGGCGAATGTTGCACGGAGAGACGGGATGGCCACTACAGTCTTGGATGCCGGGCACCATATTGGGCAGATCCCCGATCACTACTTTCAAGCGGTTGGTTCAGGTACAGGAGGAATTTCAGCATGGGAAGCCGCTCTCCGTCTCGCCGAAGATGGTTCGTACGGCAAGAATAGAATGAAGCTTCATCTGGCTCAAAACTACCCCTTTACTCTCATGACAGAAGCATGGGAACTGAGGGAGAGAGACCTTCCAAATTGGGATGAAAACGAATCTAAGGAAAAAATCAACCAGATCGGTGCGATTGTACTCTCGAACAGAAAACCTCCATATTCTATCGTTGGGGGTGTTTATGACACATTATCCGCCTCAAATGGGCTGATGTATTCTGTGACGAACAAAGAGTCCGAAGAAGCCATGGATCTTTTTGAACAGCACGAAGGATGTGATCTCCATCCAGCTTCAGGTATTGCCTTGGGCGCTCTTTTACAGGCCGTAAAAATCCGGCAAGTCGGAAAGGAAAACATCATTGTTTTAAACGCCACCGGTGGCGGAGAGAAGAGGGTCAAAAGAGATTTCAACCTCTACTATTTACAGCCGTTTGCGCGGCTTTCGAACATCGAAATAAACAGCACAGACGCGGCCAAAAAAATTGAACCCATTCTAAAACTCTCTCAATAAAAATTGCATTCTACTGGTCGACATCAATGAACTCCTTGTTGCAAGCCCTTACATCTTTCTTTTTGTCAGCCTAGCGATGTTTGGTACAATTGTCCTCCATTGTCGCTGGACTCACCGCAGGCCTTTTGGGTTATGCACTGGGAAATTATTTAGGAATTGGGCTGGCTATGCTGCTAAATTTTTTATAATATTAAACAAATTATAATTAAAAGAAAGGAAATCAAATGAACAATCAAAAACATTTTTTTCGGAGTATGGCCATCTTTGGCCTTTGCAGCATGTTTCTATTCTTCTCCATGCTGCCGCTTCAGGCCCAAAAAGCGAAAAAACAAGAACTCGTCAAAAACACCGATCCCAAACTTCGCTTTGAATGGTTTTCCTCACACCAACAGTTGGCTGAGAATTCTCCATTCAAAAATCTGGATTGGAATCACATAGGTCCGACCAATGTCAGCGGCCGCTGTACGGATATAGCCGTCGTGACCCCTAAGGGAAAGAATTTTACGATCTATGTGGCAACAGCCTCGGGCGGCGTTTGGAAAACCACCAATGAAGGAACGACATGGGAGCCAATTTTTGAACATGAGGCTTCAGCATCGATCGGAGATATCGCCCTGGCTCCATCCAACCAGGACATTATATGGGTCGGGACAGGTGAAGCCAATATCTTTCGCAGTTCCCAAAACGGCGCCGGAATCTACAAATCAACAGACGCCGGAAAAACATGGAATCATATGGGGCTGGCCGATACCTTGACGATCGGGCGGATTGTCATTCACCCGACAAATCCCGACATCGTCTATGTCGCCGCTACCGGCCATGAATGGACAGACAACGAAGAGCGTGGAGTTTTTAAAACCACTGACGGCGGTCAAACGTGGGCCAAGATCCTTTACATCGATGAGAAAACAGGCGCATTCGACCTGGCTATCGATCCATCCGATCCCGAAACTCTGTACACGACAGCCTGGTCGCGGGTCCGTCCAAAATGGAACGACCCTCGTGTCCTGCCCGGTTACACAAAAAGTGGTGTCTACAAAACTACAGACGCCGGGGCAAATTGGAAACCCATCAACACAGGATTGCCCGGGGATCAGCATCGCGGCCGGATCGGCCTCGATATCTGCCAATCACAACCCAACGTGCTCTACGCCCTGGTGGACAATTATGATGTGGCCCGGGAACTTACAGCCGAGGAGAGGGCGGATTCCTACACACGAAACCTGAAAGCCATCATTAAAGGTGCAACCGTTTACAGATCGGACGATAAAGGCGAAAGTTGGACGCAGGTCAGCAGTCTGTCCGAACAGCTCCTGCAGTACATGATGCGCCATTCCGGCACTTTCGGCTGGGTATTCGGCCAGATTCGCGTCGATCCCAACGATCCGGATAGAGTCTACATCATGGGCGTTCCCCTCAGTGTTTCCACTGACGGAGGGAAAACCTTCCAGAGACTCAGTGGAATGCACGGCGACCACCACGGCATGTGGATTGATCCGGACAACTCAAACTACATCATCAATGTCAACGACGGCGG
>SDBS01003955.1_pt1 | contig 14535 bp, 11 predicted proteins | sample 2277091 | NCBI WGS metagenome assembly SDBS01 (sample SAMN10404972, study PRJNA504765) | marine sediment metagenome | isolation source: marine sediment core GS10_PC15, 163 cmbsf | place: Arctic Ocean: Southern Knipovich Ridge | collected 2010
ACATCTTCCGGATTGTTCCAATGAAGTGCACCCATTATTTTCTTTTTTATTGATTCACGATTTTTAGATGTGTTCTCATAGTTTCTATCAACCTTTCTTTTAATTCCATAAATTGCACCAAATAATATTGCCAAACCTCCTATTGTGAGGCCCAACAAAACAATTTCATTACTTTCTGAACTATTTCTGTTTAGTGGTGTCTGAACTGATTGAATAGCTTCTGCTTGTGGAATTACTTCATCTGGGATCACATTTTCTAAACTGCCTTCAATTGTTTCTGTAATGCTTGATACAGTTTCTAACCCCACTGCTTCTTCAATTGTTAGTCCAGGATAGTTATTATCAAACCAGTCTTTGTAAACTGGTTCATTATAATATCTATCAAGATAATGTTGTGGGTCTTTTGTAGGATCCACAAAATTTGCAAGTGTAATATTATCCTTTTCTAAAATAGGTTCAGAAGTTGTTTGAGATATTGAGTTATTTTCCTCCACAACTGGTTCTTTCTCTGTAATTGATGGAACAGGTAATGTGCCATCCTGTGAAAAATCAAAACTAGTTGTTTTTCCTTTTGCTAAATCTAAAATGAACGCTGTTGAGTTATGAATTCCATGATCATCAAATTTTTTATCTGTATCCAATCTCCTTTGAAAGGTGTTATCTGGTTGAATAAATGCCTGAGCAAGTAACACAAATTCTCCATTCGAATCTCGAATTATTATGGTCACAATACCAGTATCTTTTTCATCTACGGTTCCTGAAAATGAAATTTGATCTCCTTTAGTGTAAAACGTCTTATCTAATTCAAAACTTATCACTTCTGCAAATGCGGGAGTCATTGTTGAAACTAGCAAAAGCATCATCAATGAAATCGTTGGAGTTTTTCCCAACTGAACCATAAAGCCATTTTTGATGTTTTCTTAATTAAGACATACGAAGCAAATCTTCATGTTTGTTGATAGTAATTTTTAAAAACTATTAAGAATTTTCAAACTGATCTGCTTTTTTCCAAATCATGTTAAACAATAATTTCATTGAATTAAGCATGGTTTTTGAATCAGTCCAGACTGCAATCATTTCAGAATTTTCGACATTTTTTATAAAGAATAATATCTCTTCACAGTCTTTAATTAAAAACCATAGATTCTCACCTAGACTATCTTCAAATTTTTTGATACGATTTGCTGGTAATTCATCTATAATAAAAGGCGAATTATTATTTGTCGACATTAGAATTTTTAGATTACTCTTAGTGTCCTTTAATGAATCAATAAAGTCAGTATGATAAAATTTCATAAAGTCTTTTTCTGAACCAAGAAGGTAGACATCCTTTTTTGCTGAATTTATTAATTGATTCAATTTTCCTACGATAGAAACTTTACCTTGCACTATTTGGAATCTGTTTTCTTTTATTAGTGCATCATCAGTTTCAGTATCTGGAATCATATTCCACTGTGAAATCATGTATAGGGATTGTTTTTCTAATTCATCTAGTCTCGTTCTTTCATTACTCACTAGGATGTTGATTGATTTATCAAATGGAACTGCTTGAAATTTGGTTGGCTTGCCAAATGCTGCAATAGTGATTCCTTTGCTTTGAAGACCATTTAGAAGGTGATATGTTTCGGTTCTTGGTATTTTGAGAGACTTTGAAATTTCAGGAGCAGACTTTGATGTATTTTTACTCAAAAACAAATAAACTCTAGCCTGGTTTTGTGTAAGACCAAATTCTAACAAACTTGTAAGTAGGCTATCATATGGTGTTTCCCCTGGAGGCAGAATATCAGATTTTAGAGCAGGCTTTGTCATATCCATGTATTACAAAAATGTAAAATGTATTCATAAGGACCAGTATGTATTATGGCAATACAGATCAAAAAGAATACAATTCTATTCGTTTGATGATTAACTGATTAACTGATTACCTGATTAAATCCCAATTCCAAAAAAATTCATGAGAATGTCTCCATAAACTAATTGGATGATAAAACCACCAGTAATTAGTATAATGTAAGGTATTCCGGGAGTTATCCAAGTGTTTTTACTAGAACAAAATTCCGTTGTTTCTGCATTGTGAAATGCAATGTTTAGTTTTTTTTGACCGTCTTCTGTTTTTTCAATAGCAAAACCAAAGTTTGATTCTTTTGCTCTATATCCAATGATCATAGCTAGAGATTTTTTAAATTTTGACTCATTGAACCCTTCAAAAATATTCTCCTTTTTTAGAATTGAGATTGAATTTCGTATTAGATTTATCAATAATGGAAAAACAAAAAGCAATGCACCATTTGATAAAGCTGTTAGTGGAGTTATTGCGTTATTTGTCAAAGTCATCATTGGTGCTAGTGCAGCTAGAACAATTAATGCAAACGCATCTGCTCCACCAAACATTCCGGTTCTCCAAAGAATTATTGCAAATGGAGCTATGATCAATGAAATTAGAATAGATGTAGCTGATTCTGAGAAATTAGGATCAAAAACTAACAAAACAACGGAAAATGCACCAAATCCAATCCACAAAACATCGTGAATCTCTCTTTTCCAAATATCATAAAATGATGCAATACCCAACATTACGACTGCAGAAAGAATTCGAATCGATTCAAATTCTAAAAGAAATTCATTCATGGCCTTATTTTCCTACTTTAGTTTTTTGTATTTGACTAAAGAGGTAAAGCATGTTTTTCAAGCGACCACAAATTTTTAAATACAATCATCTAGTCTCGTTCTCTTATTTCCGAAATCTTCTCTTTAATGCCGTCAAATTTTTCTGCTAATCCATCTAATGGTAGTCTCTCAGTAATTCCCCCTAGTCGATTTGTTCGTTTTAAGAAGAAAATTGCGCCAACAGCTGCCACTGGAGGAATCAAGTACATCAGTTGTGTATTATCCATAATAATCCCTCCTAGTCCTTGGTTATCTGATTCAACAATCTCTACATAGCCTTCAGGATATTCAAACGTATAACTAGCAGATGATTTTGCATTTGAAATTCCTATACCATTAACAACAGCACTGATTTTTGCAGTACTAGGGTTATAAGAAATAACTTCAAGCACAGCTTCACCTTTTGCATTTGTTATTTGCCTTTGATTCATAATATCTGCCCCAGTAACACTCCATTCCACATCCATTCCCTCTGCAGTCAAACCAACACCGGGATAAGACACCGATAATGTGACAGTCATTGCTTCAGATACTAAGCCTGAACCAGCAATTTTCATATTTATTTTTGGTTCGATTCCTTTTACATTCAAATCAAATTTTGCCAAAGGCAAATCTTCAGAAAGAAGTGCAATTTCTGAACTCCCTTCACCCTTTGTGGTGATTTCAAAAATTGTTCGATATTCATTTTTTGCTATAACCAGACTATCAGGAACATCTATCACAGATTCATTATTTGAAACCAAAGTTATTTCAATATCCTCTTTTGCATAAACAGGATTTCCTCCAGAATCTAGTACTTGAATTGCTAATAGAGCATTTGTATTGGGTAGTGTTGTTTCAGGAAAAGTAAGTTCAAATGATGTTGGATCTGTAGTATGGCTTTGCAATGAAAACTTGGATGATAAATCAGTTCCACGAATTTCAAGTACTGAATTTCCAATTTTCTTTGATTGTACATCCATTAACATAAATGGTTGATTTTGTTTTATAATTGCTGAATCTATTTCTATAAATTCATCTGCAGAAAAGGTTAGAATAGTATCTTCAGTAAATTGAGTAACCCCAAATCTTCCACTTTCATCATCATCATCATCTGAACCAGAATAACAAGTAGAACTATCAGTAGCCTCTGAACTTTCCATTAAATAACCAATAATGGGAAAATTTGATCCTGCAAGAATTTCTGGAATTAATGGTTCAACAGTTAGCGTTAAAGAATCCTTGACCGGCCCATATGGATCCCCTTTGATGATTGAAACTCCTTCTTCATTATCTGTTAAATAAAATTCAATTGAGCAGTCCTTAGGGGCTACAGTACCAGTATTTCCAAATACTAATGCTGAATTTTGCCCCCTCTTGACAATGGGATTTACAACATTAACCGTATTCAAGCTAGACGAAGCAATGTTAAACTGAAGATCACTGTTTGTCATTACTGGAATAGTTGTTTCACCTGAAATTGATGCAAAAACTGTACCCGAATCAGGTTTAAGGTAATCTAACTGATCAATGATAGGTACTGTCGCTTCTAGATATAAGACTCCAATTAGTTCATTTTTTCCAGTTGTAAGAAACGGAACAACTGAAAATTTTGCTGGACCGTCTCCAACTAACATCCCACCTTTAACCTGTCCAGTACCTCCATCTCCTATCCTTTCATGAATAACCGTAATTGTAGTTGATGTTGAAATAAAATCATCAGTTGACACTGAAATTGTGTAATCTTGAAAATCACTTTCTGAAAAATCACCTATATTCGGACGGGGCGTGAAACTAGTAGCTGCCCAGTATGAACCACTTTCAATAACTAGTGTATCATCACTAAATAATACTTCTTCAAAATCACCACTTGTGTTAATTGAAGAATCAGGATTTGTGGCAGTAATGGAAACATGAACACTTTTTTCTGCAGTAACAGGAATACCATCATTATCTTGAAGTTGAATAATTAGATAAGCCGTAGGATTTGAATAACTAGTAAAAATTGATGGGTAAGCATAAACTTGAATTTTGTAAGGTTCTGCAGCTTCTTGTATATTAATAAATTGACTAATTCTTTTCAAACTTTCAGTTTCTGCAAAAATAATTGGTTCTCCAGAAGATAAAACGTTAAATTCATTTATTGCAAAATATTCTCCTTTTTTAATTAGTATTTCTTTCTCTTTCAATTCTATCATGTCAGTATTGGGTGTTGAAAATTTGATCAGAGTATCATTTTCAGCTTTTGTTGGTAATCCACTTGTTGTTAATAATTCAACTGCAATGTAACCATGTTTAGGTCCATCCACTGGAAAATCATTAGGAGTAATTTTCATCTGAATCTGTGTTGGATAATTATTATTATTGAATACTGTTATTGGAATTTCTTTTGATGAAAATCCTGGAGCCGCAAGTATGATATTTGCTGTACCTGGTTGTAATGCTTGAATTTGAATATGTGTTATATAATTATTCGGAGTTTCTGTTCCGACAATTTTGACAATTGAAGTATCGGTACTTGTAGTTTTTAATCCAGTTATTCCACTTGGAATCATCAATCCATCAGATTCAACATAAACCTGAAGTGTTCCATCAGTGTATTCTAATAATTTTCCTGGTAATTGCTTAACCCCAAATTCAGAATCAGCATAAGCTGAAATTGGCATTATTACTGCCGTTAGTAATATTAGTAATACAGCTAATCTCATATTGTATTTTTTTGCTATTACAAATGATATAATCAACTGTATGACTCTCTGAATAACATATGCCTAATCAAAGCCAAGGCTAAAAACTTCATCCGCCCAGTATTGTACCAACATCAAACATTCCTGCTAGAATAATGACTGCGGCGAGTATGGCGATCACGGTCAAAATTGCCGCGTATAGGAATCCCCCTGAATATGATCCTGTAGTAATTTTACCTATGAATAAACCAGCTAACCAAGATTGTAATATTACTGCATATGAAAAAACTCTCATATCATTATCTCGTTTTTGTTGAAGTGATTCTATTACCTTTTCTTCAGTTGCAGTATCAAGACTTATGCTTGACATAGAATCAATAACCATCAACGTAATGAAACTTGTCAGTCCAACCATCATAAAACCTATCATTACATAAGGCTTTAACTTCTCTATTTTTTGCTTTTCAACATTGTACATTTTTTCAGCAGTTGAAGCTAGCGATTCTAGGGTATCGACATTTCCACCACCCGCCGAAATTATCTCAAATAAAATTTTGAAGTTTATTAATACCTGAAAATTTTCGATTTCTTGTTTTAACTGGTTGTATATGTCATCTAATGAATTTCCCCATTCTAATCTACTTGCGATAGTACCTGATATTTTATTAAAAGAACGATAATCTTTTCTTTTACATGCTTTGATCACACATCTTTCAGGACCAATTCCTGCTTTTCTTGTTTCTGCAATATCACGTAAAATATTTGGAGATGCAGATGTTGCATCAAGATTTAATGAATAGATTTTTTTAAACTTAATTATTGGCCATATAGTTGCAACAATAAGTGCTCCTCCTAAAATTAATGGATCATATTTTGGAATTATTCCAAGATAAATTATTGCAACAGCTGCAAGAAGACCTGGAGTACCAAACATTATGATTTTTTTCATTGATAATTCCTTTATTTTAGATTGATGCACAGTTTTTGCAATCAACATAAACAATATTGAAATTAATGGTGGCATTGCTACAAAAAAATCAGACATGCCCCCTTCAGATTCCGTCAATGCTTCTGTAGTTGGATTAGACATTGAATTTATTACAATGTATACTGCTAATACAACAACTTGCATTATCATGTAAGTTTCAATAATTGTTGTTACTTTCTCGATAGATTCTTTTTCGACTTCAGCATATCTTTCAAAAGCAGATTTCATTTTACTACTAAGAAAACTCACTACGTCTCCCCCTCCTTGAATTGCAGAGACATAACCCCCTAGAAATTCTGCAAATTCCCTTGCAGGTGATTTATCCTTGACTTTAGTCATGGCTGTAAGTGGGTCCATGCCTAACAAATCGACTCTTTTTAGAATTTTTTCTGATTCATTTCTGCTTTCTGGTAATTGTGTAACATCCTTTAGTTTTTGAAAAATTGTATATGGTCCAAATCCACTTGTTGCTAATAGTGTAACAAAAGTCATAAAATAAGGAAGTTCTTTTTCTATCTTTTTTTTCTTTGCACTGTTTTTTTCACTTGCAACTATTTTAGTTAGAATAGACAAAAATTAAGTACTCCTTTCAATTTTTTCCATTAATTCAATAGGGTCACGATAATACTTTCCAATTACTTGGGCAACTTCTTTAAAGTCACGAATATCTCTTTCTTGCATGTATCTGACAATTCTAACTCTTTTATCGTATTCAGTTAGCACATCTTCCAATGTTTGTCCTGATTGTTCCGCAATTCTTTGCAGCAAAAAACTTTGTTGTATATTGGATTCAAAAAAGTCTGTTCTTGGATCCCATTTAAAAACTGTATTAGCTTGTGTAGCGCTTTTTATCTCTTCTAATGAAACTGCTCGTCTTGCACTTTGTCCTGTTACACTATCTTTTATTCTTCTAATTACAATTGCACAGTTCATTAAAGGAAGATAAGCAGCAGGAATGTCCATTGGTTTTTGCTGTAATCTTTTTGCTGCTGAATCATAACTATCTGCGTGCATTGTACATAATCCACCGTGACCTGTTGCCATTGCTTGAAACATTACATAAGCTTCAGAACCTCTGATTTCTCCTACAATGATGTAGTCAGGTCTGTGTCTTACACCCGATTTGATAAGATCATACAATCCAATTTCACCCTCACCTTTTACACCAAAACCTGTTCTTGAAATAAGACTAAACCAGTTTTCATGATTAATGTTAATTTCAGATACATCTTCTACTGAGAAAATTTTGTAATCAGGGTGTACAAGACCTGTGATAGCATTTAGCGTAGTTGTTTTTCCACTGCCAGTAGATCCTATTGATATAATTGACATTTTATTTTCGGTTAGCATCCAGAGATATGCTGCAATATCGACGTCAATTGTACCAAAGTTAATCAAATCAATAACGGTGTATGGGTCTGCTTTGAATTTTCTGATTGTAAAGCTGGTACCTTTAGGTGTAACCTCTTTTTGATATAATACTGAAATTCTGTGGTTTCCTTCTAAGGCTAAATCTGTTATTGGGAATGCAGAGCTGATGTGTTTTCCTGCTCTAAACACAATTCGTGAGACAAAGCTGTTCAGTTCTTCTCCTTCATACTGGATGTTGGTTTGAACACTATCATATTCTCTATGCCAAATAAAGAGTGGAGAGGCTATTCCTGCACAGCTGACGTCTTCTATGTTTGGGTCATGCATTAATGGGTCAATTCTTCCAAATCCTGCAATATCCCTTTTAATGAAATACTTTGCTTTTTCTAATCCTGATAGAGAAATGTCTTGTAAAACCTTTTGATTGTCCTTAACAATTTCTTCTAAAACGTCTTGAAATTCTGTTGCTTTGCTATCGCCTGGAGAATCTAAATTCATCTCAATTAAATTGTATAGTCTTTGTTTTACTCGCTGCTCTTCAGGAGTTAATTTTACTTCATCAACCTGATACAGGTATGCTGCTGTTTTTTTATCATATAGTATATTTGCATAACTAAATGGAGGAAGTAATGGATACTTGTCAATTAATTCATATGTTTCTAAACTTCTATTATGAAGTGTGTCTAAAAAATCACTTTTAAGAAAATTTTCTAATCCTTGCTTTGCATTGTTTTTCTTTCCCATTTTAGTTCACCCTAAAAAAGTCATATAAGGTGGGCATGAAAAAAATCCTCACCCTATATTTTACTTCCAATAGCTATGCTTTGTGGAGCTCCGGTTTTTCCTGCGAACACACTGACACTGGTTTGTGCACCACCGTCTACTGATGTTACAGTACCGTTGTTCAATCTGAAGTAGATTAGTGCTGCTTGACCTGGATCAAGACCAATTGGACCTGCTCCTGCGTTTGCACACATGTAACCGTCTTCAACTGGAGTGGCACCTGTTTGTATGGTTAATGCTATTTTACTAGAATCATTTGCATCACACCAAGTTTCTGCTGCAGTGTCGTTATTCAGAAATCCGTCCTTATTAGACCAACCAGTGAAGTTCATTGGTTGCTGAATTATGTCAGTTGTTACTGTAGTGTCTGGATACCATTGTTTGAATGGAATATCCGTACCTCGTACAGCGATTCTGTCTACTGATAACACTTTGTCTCCAGTGTTACGTACCGAAAAAGCTCCCCATGCTAATCCATTAGCATCTGTACCATGTACCCACAACTTGATTCCGCTTACTGTAATAGATTCTTGCTGTGCGCCTCCCTGGAACAGAGTTGTACCATAAAGTACGACACCAGAAGCTAAAACTATCGAAGCAACCATGATGATGATGGTAACTAGTACACCACTAAGGGCTCTATGCTTTCTGTTATAGACTGCTTTCATTGCTTGGTGTTTGCGTCCAGATGCATATCTAGACTAGTATGTATCTGAGGAAAATTACAGCTGTTCTTGTGCAACGGCTATGTAGGCACGAATGAATTTTGAAACTGTGCGTGCAATCTCTTCATAGGCGAAAGAGGCTGTGAACAATTTTGACATGTTGTCTTTGATACCAATTCCAATGACGTTTACTCCACAATTTTTAGCAAATCCTATTGCTTCTTTGAAATAGTCATCGGCATCATTGTATCCTAAGGTTTGACCATCAGAAACCAAAAAGATGTATTTTCTCTCATTGGGGTCTTGCTGAAGTGTTCGTGCTGTAAGAATTATGGCATCGGGAATAAATGATAATCCTTTACTTTCTATTCCGCCAAAACGAGATTTTGTTTGTTGACTGTAACTTTCTCCTGAATCTTTTACAACGTAAAAGTTGTTGTTAAATGCTGTTAGTGACCAATTTCCATTGTTGTTGGTGATTTCTTCTGCAGCTTCAGATAAACATAACGTGAACTTTTTCAAATCTTGAAAATTGCTTTGCATACTCGCACTAGAGTCTAAGATAATTGCCCAGCTTTCTGCAATTCTTCTTGCTTCATCTTGTTCAAAAACTTTAATGTCTGGATTTTGACTGGCAATAGCCTGGATTGCCTTTTGCATTTCTAAAATACCTATTTCCTCATCTCTCGGAGAGTCTACTATGTTGCTAATCATTTTCAACCTGCTCCTGATCTTCTTTACCATGTCGCCTGCATCAGCGTTTAGACGTAAGAATTCTGAAAAGTTTTCTTGTGGATATTCAATTTGATCAAAACGAAGGTCTTTTGACAGATCCTTGTATCTTTTCAACAACCTTCTTCGTTTTGTAATTTCTTTTACCCATGTTTCACCTAGTAAATCACATGTTTTTTGAAAATCATCACGTGGTTGAAATTTAATTGGTTGTAAAACCTCAGAGCTTGTGAATTCATTTATTCTATCACGATAAGGAAGAACAAGTGGATTCAATAAATGACGGTTTTCATAAACAATTTCCGCACATTCTAACAGATTATCTGAATCGTTAATATCTTCAAGAATCTTTTTTTTGATTTGGGTTAAAATATCTCCATCATTTGCATTATATGCATCTGAAAATCTTTTTTTTGCAGAATCATTTTGTTTTGAAAATAATTTATTAAAATACGCATAATATTTTGAATCTAATTCTTCAATTATTTGAGCTGGTCCAGGAAAATTATCTTTTAGATAACTTTCTATTCTAAAATCTTCGATAAAATCAATCACCTTTGTAGCATATTCTTGAGTTTTTGTTTGATTCCACCCCTTGTACATGTCAAAATTTGAAATTGCTACATGGGCACCTAAATGATAAATTGACGCTAAATATAATGACCATAACCCTCCGCTTTGATGTTCATAATCATCAAAAGTAAATCCATGAAGAAAGAATTTTTCATTGATTAATCTCGGAATTGTAAGAATAGCTACAATCCTTTCTCTAGTTTTAAAATATGGAAAATCTTTCTTGTTTGATAAAACAATATCTACGTCTTGTTCATCTTTTTGTGCAACATCATAGAATATGTGACGTGTGATATCGTTGAATGAGTCTCTCAATTTTCATTTTCCAGTTCAAAAAATTTCCTTATGACCTTTCTTACTTCATCTTGAACTTCTGGATCATCACTGGTTAGTGCTATTAGAGTTTCATCTGCAGCTTTCTCAATTGAGGAACCATCAGCAATTAACATTCCCCAGTTAACAAGATCTCCAATTGATGGCGCATATGGTAAATCACCACTTTTGTAATCTTCTCTAAGCTTTGCAGATATCTCTACAATTTTAGTTGCAGTGTGAAGATCAACTTTTGCTCTTTCGTAAACCAGATTAATTTCTTTTTCATCAATTTTTTTTCCAACACTCATGTAATCAAAGTTTAGCCAAACACTCATTCTTCGTCTCATTGCTGCGTTGAGTGGTTTTGTTCCAGCAAATTCTGAAGAAACTGGGTTCATGCTAATTATCATGTATGCATGTGGATGTCTTGGAATCAGCTCACTATCCTTTTCTGTAAGAACAAGGTGACCTCTTGCGTCAAGAATTGGGTTTAATCTTGTTGCAATGTCTTGTTTCATCATGTTTGCTTCGTCAAGATAAAGGATTCCTCCTTTTCTTGCCCAGTTAACAATTAATCCATCAATCCAGTTTTCTTTTCCTAAACCAATGTATCTTCCAAACAAATCAAAAACTGATGTTTGTAAACCACAGTTAATTTCCCATAATGGTAATTGTGCTAATTCAGCTACCATGTAAACGATGTGGGTTTTTCCGGTTCCACTGGGTCCAATTAATGCACACTGTTTAAAATAAGAAAATGCTCTTGCAATTCTTTCAACATAATTTTCACCATTATCAAGATAAAGAGGAGTATTTTTTGGAATTAGCTCATCCATTTCTTCAGGAAAATAAAATTCATCAGAATTGAGGTATTTTTTAATATCATATTCTTTGCTTAACCTACTTTCTTTGTTTTTTAGTTTTGACATTTTAATATTCAGGTTGAAATTATCATCTTGTACCCTTGATCTAACAAAATTTCGATTAACTGTCCTTCCTTTCAACAATATAGGAATGAATTTGCGTGTTTATGGTTAGAAAGATGTAACAAATAACTACATACTGAGTCTTATAGGTAAATTACAAGCCGAATAATGCGTGAACACGCGTGTAGCAGTAAACTCGTTAGCTATTAGCAAAAATACTGATAAATTAGATTTTCAAAAATACAACCTAGAGGTCTCAATTGAAGAAATTGAGAACAGGTTAACTAGTAATAAACTAAAATTTGGATTGACCCTCCTTTCTAATCCAAAAAATATTAGAATATCTGTTGAAGGAATGACCGAAATTTCAGGAACTGAGAAAGAATGTATTCATGAATTGGAAAAAGATGAAAATGGTATCCCATGCGTGCTTCACTCGATATACCAGGATATCTTTCCAACCCTCTTTATGGCCACAAAAATTGTTGGTGCTCCATGCCCTGCCTATAGACTGTCACAAATTTCTGCACCTACAGAAACACCTGAAACCGAAATTTCTTCAGAAGAACAAGTGACTGAGGAAGACAGTAAATCTTCGTTTGGTCAAATGAATCCAAATCAGAAAGAAGGTAAGGCTACATCTGAACAACCAGCAGCTCCTGAACAACCAGCAGCTCCTGAACAACCAGCAGCTCCTCAACAACCAGCAGCTCCTGAACAACCAGCTATGGATGAGAAAAAACCAGAAGAAATGACATTAGATGAGCTAAATCAGATGTATACAAAACTAGGCTCAGATTATCAAACAAATCCCTCAGATGATATAGGCGTAAAGCTTCAGAAGATAAGTGGTTTAATACAAAAACGCAAACAGGAACAAACGGTCTCTACTTAGGTGTAAGTAATTTGAACAAACACACTTATCGATAATAGCATTTTTTGAGCAAAATTAGCATGCATAGGTCAAGGATTGGTACCACGCGAGCGTTAAGCGAAATTCCTAGTGCTGCAATGCTAATGTTTGCAGTAGCAGTTTTGGGGATCTTTTTACTTACTTGGTCAAACCAATCACTGGGATTAGCTGCAATGGAATTAACTGATTCTTATGACAATAAAATAAATCGACTTTCTGAAGAAATTTCAATTGAGCATGTTTGGTTTGGAACTGGCTCTTCAAACAAATTTGTTAATGTCACACTATCAAACATTAGTAATATTGGTATTACTTTAACAGAAATAGAACTTGTAAACTCTACAAAAACTCATACAATTACAACCAATCAAAGTTTACTCCCCGGTGATACTTATTCTATAGTGGAAGTATATGTTTGGACTTCTGGTGAACCCGTTGATGTTACTGTTATTACAGCACGTGAAAACCATTTCAAAACACAGGTGGCGCCTTAATGAAAAGAAGAGGATTAAGTACAATCATCGGCGCCACATTTTTTGTTCTTGTGATGGGAAGTACCATTGGTTATGTTACATATAGCATGGATGTGATTGATGATCTAGCATATCAAGTTGATGTAAAACAAGATACAAATCTAAATCGTCAAAGTGAAGAATTTAAAATTACGGGTGTTAAGGTTGACGGTAATGAATTCAATCTTACTGTGACAAATACTGGTACTATTCCAATTAACATTACTAACATGTGGGCTAAAAATATGACAGATCCTCTTTGGAATCAAACAAAATATCAATTAAACCAAATAATTTCACCAGGTCAGTCAGTTGCAAATATTGGACAAGGAACTGGTCTTGTTGCAATGAATTCAGAATCATATTCATTAAGATTGGTAACAGACAGAGGCAATGCACTTAGTACCCAACTATTATCTTCGACGGGTCAACCCCTTCAAATGACTTTATTTACATCTCCGTCTACCCCTCTTTCACAACAAAATGTCACTTTACTTTTTACTGTAAAAAATAATCTTACTGAAGGAAAAATAATACAATCAATAACTCCACAAATGGCTCCTCCAACTACTACTGGTGCTGCAACGGCAGTATTGAAGAGCGGCCCAACACCTGCTAATGCGGATAGTTTAGCTCCTGGAGAAATAGCCTTCTTTGAATGGACATATTATGTTGAGGGTAACAAAAATAATCAAATAACTTACAACGCAACAATAGCTAACGCAGTACCAGGAAATTTTGTAACAGATCTTACACAAATTTCAATACCCGTTATTGCTCAAGCAGCTATCAATGAAGTACTAGGTGGGTTAGTAGGTATTCTGCAAATGGATTTCGATACTTTTGAATTTTGTGAAGTGAATGCAGTTAATTGTGAAACTGATACTACAAACTGGAAACGTGCATGGAATGGAACAACAAATACAGCATACGTTTGGCGTATTAATATGACCAATTCTGGCACTAATGATTTGTTTCTGGATGAGAGCACTGCCATGCTTACGTTGAAAGGAAAAAGTGGTGGAGGTGGTAATATCAATAATGCGTTTTTCCTTAAGAACCCAAGCACGGCAACACAGGAAGACGGTGGAGCATATACTCCCAATAATAGTATAACATTAATTGTTAACGCCACAACTTATGTCTATTTTGGTGCAGATGGTGCAGGTGCAACAGCTACAGAGGCCACAAATAATGAAGTTGGAATATATGCTGCGAACATACTTGTTTTTGCCCATGAAGATACAAACGGCAGTGGTTTTTATGAACTTGGACCAGATATTTCTTACTCACAAAACCTGCCATTTCAAGCTCTTAAACTCGACTAAAATTATGAAATTTGTCACATTGAGATGTAACATAGGCGAACATACACAAACTCTTTAGCAAAATTCTCTCAAAACACGCATGCAATCAGCAGAGGA
>SDBS01003956.1_pt1 | contig 14535 bp, 6 predicted proteins | sample 2277091 | NCBI WGS metagenome assembly SDBS01 (sample SAMN10404972, study PRJNA504765) | marine sediment metagenome | isolation source: marine sediment core GS10_PC15, 163 cmbsf | place: Arctic Ocean: Southern Knipovich Ridge | collected 2010
AATTGGGAAATGTTCAATAACATAAACAGATTTCGCCACTCTTCTTGCTTCGCTTAATAAAGACTCTGGATCCTTACAGTGGTGTAATGTTTCATTCAAGAGGGAAACATCAAATTTTAAATTTTCAAAAGGTAAATTTTCACCATTATAGATAACAAATGGAATCTTTTTTCTTTTCCTAAAATCGACAATATCTATTGTATAAATTCTAACATTCGGAAAATTATCAGCAAATATATGGATTGGGATTGATGTTCCTGTTCCAATGTCTAACACAGAATTAATGTTTTCTGCATAGGGTCTAAATAATTCAATGAGGTCAAATACTATTTCTTCTAATGATTTATTCAAATTACAATTTCCTTTACTCGATTCCCATTAATAGTATAATATCTTCTCAATGTCCTTCGTTTGTTAAATCCTAACTTTTTCGTGTAAAAAAATAAGTTGTAGTTGCATATAAAATTACTCAATTTATCAGCCCGATTCCATATTGATAAATTGAACTTTTAATAAGCAAATATTTGTCCAGTTATTTATCTGATTTGATGGCTGGAACTGATAATCCGGAGGTAATTCAATCTATGCGGATAAAGGGACATTATTTGCTAAACCACACCTTAATTTTTTATCCGGAACAGTTCAGATTAAGCTGACGACGCACATAGAAGAAAGAAGAAGAATTTATCAACAGCAAAAAGAAGCATCTTGAACCAAAAGCCTCCGATTGATAATCATACAGTTGGTCCACTTTGGGTTGAAGACATACAAGCATTTAAGAAAAAGAATGCCGCTACTATCCATAAAAATTGTTTCTTCATAATGTTTAAAAGTATTTTGATTTTTTCAAACCCTCTAATTCACAATACGCATGTAACATGCTAACCTACAGCCTAATGACGATTTTTCAGGAAACTTATTTTGAACTCAATTCATACTTAATCAATTCCGATGCAGCCATTAGCACTGCTCCAAAACCAACATCATTTGCATTTGTTTCACGATTATAATAATAATTCAAGGAATTACCTATCCCTGTTCCGGAGCAGATACCTTGCACTGTATAAGCATTGTATTTATTAGTCTTTTCTTCAATAGCCTCCCAGGCTTTTTGTGCTATTTCTATATACCGATTCGGCATAAAGCCTTGATTTACTGCGTATGCTGTACCGTAAGTAAACATAGCTGTACATGAAGTTTCTAAAAATGAATCATTCTTGTCTAGAAGTTGATGCCATAAGCCTGTTGAACTCTGATATTGCATTACACCTTTAATCTGTTTTACTAATAACCTGATGATTATCTCTCTATCAGTATGGTCCTCAGGTAAAAATTTCAGAAGTTCCACTTTAGCTGTCATAACCCAACCGTTTGCTCTACCCCAGTGTGCAATTCCATTAGCTTTTTCATCGCTGTGCCATGAATGAAAATACAATTGGGTATTTTTATCCCATAAGTATTTATCAAAATTTATTACCTGTTTAACTGCTTCATCGTAGTAAACACTTTCACCTGTTAATTTTCCCATGCGAGCCAAAAATGGAACGCTCATATACAAATCGTCGGCCCATATCGACATTTCAACAGGTCGTGGTCTTGCAAAAGTACCATCTTCAAGACGACTCATATCTTCCAATATAAACTCGGCTGCCTTATTTAAATAGGGTAAATAATCTTTGTTCTTATTAATAAAATACGCATCGATAATACTAGCCCCCATGCTTCCGCAATCATCCAGCTGATGAAAAATAAAGGATTGCCCAAATGGATGGCTCCATTTATTTTGTGCAGTAGCATCATCTTTAAAATACTTCCTGTTATTGAAAATAAACTCAATTGTATTTAATGTGTAATTTGCATATTTCGAATTATTTAGTGCATCTCCCAGATATATCATACCTGTATTTATTACACCATTTTGATAACGGAAATCTGAATAAAAACTCAATAAACCTATTTCTGTACTGGGACTATTAAGTTGATCTACACTTGAATATATTTCTCCAGACTTTTGATCAATGAAGCCATATTTTGTTTGATGAATAACATTATCTGCTATTTTCTTAATTAATTCTTCAACTGAATAATTTGTTTGGCTAGAACTAACATTTGAGATAATAATCATCATCCCCAGTACAAATACTTTTTTCATTTGTTTAATTTTTTTATTTTATTAATCCCGATTCCCCATTATTAAACTGATTTTACAGTAATCATATTGATGGGCATATATTGCTGCCCTGGAGGTTATATCATTTTTATCATTATACAGACTCTCCACTTTAAACCAGAAGTCGAATTCATGGCCATCCGGGGTATCTTTAGCGATGGACAAAAAAGTAGAAATGCTGGTGGCGCCTGCCTGATTGAACTTTTCCTCATAGTATAATCGATTTACATGTGTAAATGGATTATCTCGATGATTTATAAGATATGTCCTGTGAAATGTGTTAATATCGTTGGCTGCCATACCCCTCGGAAGCCTGATGTATATTAAGGCATCCTCTCCCCTGTCCAGGATGCCATCCCCATTGCCCACTCCACCTGTAATCTTTTCATTCACAATGGAATCTAATCCCTGCATATAAACAGGAATATTATTTACTGTTCTGCCATCCAGGATAATAACATCCTTATCAGAAATATATGGAGACTCTGGTACCGGGAAAAACATCATTCGATGTGTATCTTCCAGCACTCCGCTTATCCTGACCTCAAAAAACATTTCACCTACAAAGCTGGAATCGCTGTATTGACTGAAACTGAAATCAAACTGATCATCAAGATCCACAGAGCTCGCGGCGCTGACGCATGATATATGTATTATACTATCGGCAAAGTCAATATTAGGATGTGGTGAAAATGCTATTATTTGAATGTCCTCTGCCTTGTCTCCCCCCACATTAACCAATTTGAAATCAAGGTTACAGGTCTTGCCCACTTCAAAATAATGATATTCTTTGTTCTGCTTATGTACCATCCTCAACTTAGCTCCATTACCAGTTCCTTTTCCGTTTATACCTACAATATGACCTCCACCTCCTAATTCAAATTTCAACTTACCGTTTTCTGAGGCATTTAGGTTTCGGGAGCTTGTTTCTCCACTGATAAGGTTATAGCTTATCAATTGATAAGATTCAGTTGGTGAATAAATATCAATTGTTGAAATTGAGATTTTCTCATGCTGTACAATTGGTCCATCCGGAATAAAGGTACGAGCCAGAATCTTCATATGACCTGGGGTAACATTTTCCAGAATTGTGAGGGCAGGTTGTGAGCGTTGAACACTGATATCATAACCCCATACCTTAAAAGAGGGGAATGCCGGACAAATGTGATTCCAGTTATCAGGTAGCGGATGGGGCTGCCGGAATTCATTCATGTGAAAGTCCAGTTGTTTGTCGGTATCCGCTGCCCAGTGGTCGGGGAAATCCGCTATATGAAACTCAAAATGGGTAAGATCAGCAGCTTCGAAAATTCTACTCATTTCCCGGTTGTTGTACTTTAGCCAGTCTCCATCAGTTGCAGTCAAGCGAACCGGCAAGCCTTTCAGGGACCGGTACATTTCCAAAACCGGAAAAACTGCCTGCCGCCCCTTTGGACCATACAGGGGAATGTTATCGGCCGGATCAAATGCGCTAACCGAACTCACCAAGTCCTTGTTTTGTCCCGCGATATATAGGGAGGTCAAACCGCCCATGCTAAGTCCGGTTATTGCACGGTGGTCTCTGTCTGCAATTGTGCGAAAATTCTCATCAACATGTTTTACCAGATCGCGGAAATACAACCTATAATCCCAACCCCAATGATGATCCTCCTTCTCATGGGCGCGTACATAATCATAGGGACTACAACCACCGTATTTTATTCCTTCTCTTGAATTTTTACCTTCATGCAGGTTCGGCTCATATCCATCCCATGTTACGATGATCACATCATGAGAGTCAGAGTAATCCCTCCATTCCATTACAAACGGAGGCTCCTTACGACCATTGCCGGGAAAGAAAGGATCGTCCGTTACATTATAATTATCCCATTTGTATCTGCCTCCCCAGCCGTGGAAATAATAAACAACAGGATACCTTTTTGTTAAATTTTCGTTATAATCCGTAGGTAAATAGATCCGGTACCACCGCTCAGTATTAAAGGCCTGGCTGTAGAACGGAATATCACATTGAGCAGACATCTGATGAGGAATGAAAAAGAAACAGAGGATAGCTATACAATGATATGAAAATGTAATGTTCAACATATTGATTTTCACTTCCTTACCTCTTTAGCTGCTGATCACAACTGATGGTTCAGGGTTAATAGTAATTTATCTGGATAAATAACAAAACTGTTATTCATCCTTCGCTTGAAGTTTCATTACCTCCACGCCTGCCATGAGAACAGCCCCAAGCCCATGAATATCATTAAGTTTAACAGGCCTTTTATAATAATGGACCATTGATGTACTGGTACCAGTACCAATGCAAATGTTCTCTACCTGGCCTTTTTCATTGATCATGGTTTCGATCCCTTTCCAGCCTTGAATAGCTATTTCCTGGTAGCGGGGATTCATCCATCCCTCATTAACCGCTTTGGCAACCGCGTATGTAAACATCGCTGTACAAGATGTTTCAAGGTATGAGTCCTCCCTGTTCAGTACCTGGCGCCATAGGCCGGTCTCACTCTGGTACTGTGAATAACCCAATACCTGCTGCCGGAATATTCTTAACAACTCCTCCCTGTCGGGGTGCTCTTCCGGCAAAAATTCCAGAAGATCGGCCTGGGCCATAATGCTCCAGCCGTTTGCCCTGCCCCAGTGGGCAACACCTGGCCTTCCAAGATCCCCATAATAACAGTGATGATACAAGCGTGTGTGTTCATTATATAGGTATTTAGTGAATTGCTTTACTTGCTTGGCAGCAAAATCATAATACTTCTTTTCACCAGTAATTTCTCCCATTCTTGCAAGAAAAGGCACGCTCATGTACAGGTCATCCAGCCAAACGGTATTGTCATGAGGAAAGTCCCGTGACAGGGTTCCGTCTTCCATCCGTTTTTCCTTGTTCATGATGTAATCGGCGACTTTGTCTATGAACTCCCTGTAGTCTTCTCTGTCATCCAGTTTATAAGCCTCCAGCAGACCTGCAGTCATGGCACCGCAATGATCCAATAGTCCCATTGCCCAGTGCTGTCCAAGTCCCCTGAGCCGTCCATTGTCTGTAAGCTGTTTTAAGTTCCTGTAATTATCAAAAATGTACTCATAATTATGTTGTGCAAACTCTTTGTATCTGCTGTCATCCATTTGCTCACTCAGCTTGATCATGGCTATATTCAAGACCCCGTTCCAATAGTACCACTTCCGGTAGGGACTTCTTAGATCAAATACTCCTTCCTTGGGAAGGCTGGACAGGTCTGCAAAAACCTTATCTGTTTCTATTGACTTGAATCCTTCAAGATGTTCAAGAAGGATAAAGTCAGTAATTTTTCTCACCTCCGGAAAGGCATCAACTTGCGCACTGGCAACCGGGCTCAGCATTAAGCAGGCTGAGAAAATAAGGATACAGTGTTTCATGCTTTTAATAATATTAAGTTTAACTCATTTGCTGTTGAATGCTGAAAATCACCTTTCCAGTTAGCGTTTACACAAACTATTCTATACTGCCGATTATTCATTTTTACCAATTATTTCAACAATTTGCACAAAATCATCATTTTTCGCAGCAATAATCCCTTGCTGCCCATTCAATCCAACATCAATTTGGGCAAACTGTTTTACATCACCTTTAATGGATAAACCAGATTTGTCATGGGTAAAAGGAACGAAATCACCTTTTCCGTTACCTCTCAGGAATAGTCCTAAACTTGCATCATTTCGCGGAGTTGATATTTCAAAACCATATAAATTACCGGCAATAATTATATCCATATGTCCATCATTATCGACATCACTGGCGATGATACCATTCACTGAAGATAATTGAGCAGAATTACATAGAGGATTGATCTTAAAAGTTTTGTCTCCATTATTTTCAAAATAACAGGTAGCAAAGTTTGTAGCTTTATAGTTTATAGCAGTTTGGAGGTTCTCTATTCCAAAGACATCTTCCATAGTAGCTTTACCAAAGGCATCAAATGTTTGGTATTTTCGCTTAATAAAAGGAAGTTGCTGAGACAAAGGCTTCAAACCGTGGAAAGGAAACAACGTTCCGCCATAATAATAACCCAGCACTATATCCAGTTTTCCATTATTATCAAAATCCTTTACATATACTTCAAACGGTTCTTTTTCATTTGCTTTAATTTTATTGTTTAAACCAAGGTTACCAGCCACAAAATCCATATCGCCATCGTGGTCGAAATCAAATGAAGTAATACAATTCCACCAACCGATTTCTTGAGACAGTCCAGTTTGATTTGTTATGTCAATAAAAGCTTTGCCCGTATTTTCCAAAACCTTCACTGACATCCACTCTCCAACTATTATTAAATCTGAAACTCCATCGTTATTGATATCGGTCCAGTTAACATCTGTGACCATGCCTATGTTCTTGAGTTGGGGGGCAACTTCAGACGTCACATTACTAAACCTTATCACTCCGGATTGAATCTCATTTCTAAGAATATGACTTGAAACAGGTAGAGGATATTTACCGGATTTCTGGCGGCCACCAACGAAAAGATCCAGATCACCATCACCATCATAGTCGCAGGCTCTTACACATGAACCACTTTCTGTCATCACTGGCAGAGCATCATTCAGCTTTTTAAAATTATTTGAACCTGTATTCAAATAAAGCCGGTCCTGTAAGTCATGATCGGTTTCTTCATATTCATTGCTGCCACTGACCACATACAAATCCAAATCACCATCATTATCTGCATCAAAAAAAGATGCATTTACATCCTCACTATTTTTATCAACTGACCATGGCTGATTTCCCAGGATTTGAAATGATCTATTCAATTGAAAATACAATTTCCCCGGATAACCATTAGCGCCCCCAATATAAAAGTCTTCCAATCCATCGTTATTAACATCGCCAACAGCCAATGCCGGTCCTAAGTTCGACATTTTATAAGGCATAAGACTTTCCCTGGCAAAATCATTAAATTCATTTTCCTCATGCTTGTGGATAAGCTTCATTGCTTCGGTTATATCCCGGAAAAGGGGTTGTGTTGTAGGGGTCCGGATATGTTTATGATCAGCATCATCATAGGATATGCCTATCAGTTGATTGGCTTGTATATTCGTAATTACCTGCATTTTCCCATCAGGCCATATTACCTGGACTTCTTTTACAATTTCGTCTACTCCTAACCCAAAATGTAATACGGGGCTGACTGATGATTGAAAACCACGCGTCAGGTATTGTTCCTGTACCTGGATCTGATCCGGTTGCTTAATAATTATTTTAGTTCCTATCCCAAATGGATTTTTTGGAGGACCCTTAAATTTGAATTGTATATAATTCGCCAATCCATTTTCGCGTGCATTGTTTCTGTAGATAAAAGCAGGGGCATCTGTATTATTCACAACAATATCCAGATCCCCGTCATTATCAAAATCTGCGTAAGCAGATCCGTTAGAACATGTAAGTATGTTTTCAGCCCATACTCCATTCATTTTTTCAAATGTCAAATCACCATTATTCCTGAAAAAATAATTGTCTTTCTTTCTTGATGGCATCCTGCTAAGGACTGTGGTTATTAGTTCATCCTCGATTAACACACCTGATTCTCGAATTGCTTTATAATTTTTTTCAACAAAAATCAAATAGTCATAATTGATAAAATCTCTTTTTATGCCGTTTGCTATAAACAAGTCTTTATTACCGTCATTATCCATGTCAAACAGCAATGGGGCCCAGCTCCAATCGGTACTTGAAATTCCTGCTATTTGAGCGATATCGGAAAAAACAGGTGTTTGATCTAATATAAACACACCATTATTCAACTGCAGTGTATTGTACATGTATTGATGGTGTAATCCCAGATTAACAAGTGTATGAAAGTTCTTATGGTTCATGAAGCCCATGCTGGTTTTAATTGTATAGTTGTCTTCAGCCGTCATTTCTAATGTAAAAATATCCGACCAACCATCATTATTGAAATCAGCCAAATCATTACCCATAGATGCATATGATAAATGCTTTAAGGACTCATCTATATTTTCGGAAAATGTTCCGTTTTTATTATTAATATATAACTTATCCTTCCCGGAGAAGTCATTGCTTACATAAACATCCGGCCACCCATCATTATTTAAATCACTGATACCCACACCCAGTCCGTAACTCAACCTGTTATTAATCAATCCTGCCCTTTCAGAAACTTCCACGTATTTTCCATCCTGATTTTCATACAATCTATCTCCCGTTAAAACACTTTTAGTATTGAGCAATACTTCCGTATCTTCCAGACTATAAACATCAGGGTAGTGATTGATTAAAAATAGGTCAAGATCATTGTCAAGGTCATAATCAAAAAATGCAGCCTGTGTGGAGCATAAATCTATATCGAGGTTATATTTAGCGCTCTCTTCTCTGAAAAATGGAATACCCTTTTTATTTATTCCCTGATTTACGAATAATCTGTTTTTTCTTAATTCCGGGTCATTATATTTTCCGGAAACTGAAAGATATATATCCATCCAACCATCAGAATTTATGTCTACAGCTGTCACACCGGTCGGGAACCCCTTGGTCATTTCAGTGCCGGATTCACTTGAAATATCCTTGAATGTCAAACCACCTTTATTTAAATAAAGTTTGTTTGGATACAGATTTGAAACAAAGTAAATATCCTGGAGCCCGTCATTATTAAAATCAGCTACAGATACTCCGCCGCCATTGTAATAATATTCATAAAACAAACCATTCATTGACATTGTCTCCTTTAGCTCGTTTACAAAATTGATCCCTGTTTTTTTTGGGCCCAATATGTCGAACAAGCTACTTTCCTTACGTGAACCGGGGTTGTTGAAGTCTGTTTTATTCTTACAGGAAATAATCATTATAAGAAGAATACAAAAAATACCTCCGGGTCTGAGAATGAATGATTTGGTTAATCCTTTTATGTATTTCAATATCCGGTTGTTTCTGTTCAGCTTTTTTCTCATAGTTCTTACATAACGCAGAACGTCATTCATACAAAGTACTAATTTTTTGCTTATAATTAACGCCGGCTAAATGCAAACATGACCATCGTTTTGTGCGATGGTCATGCCGGCTCCTGATATACTAAAAAGACTTATTAATATCCGGGGTTTTGTTCGAGCTTCGTGTTTGTATTCATTTCTACCAATGGGATCGGCCCAATTCTTCTAAAAGTTTCACCTTTGGCCTCGAAGGTGAGCCGAGACCGTGTAGTAAATACACCAAAACGGATCATGTCTGAACGCTTGTGCCCTTCCACGCAAAATTCCCATCCTAGCTCATCGAGAAATCTTCCATACTGAATAGCTTCAGTTTCATGGGTTTCACCTTTTATATAATCTCTCAAACCATAGTCATAACTGCTAGTCTCGGTCAATTCTGCATCAGTTACCGTAGCAAGATCCGGATTGTCCGGGAAATTACGCAGCCTTACCTGAGTTACAAGCGCTCCTGCACCGGGCCTGCCTAACCGCATCAAGCATTCAGCTTTCATCATCAATACATCGGCATACCTGACTATTGGCCAATCATTGCTCATATCCGCCGGATTACTTCCCACAGGAACTTCAAATTTCAGAGGCCTGAAACTATGTACTTCTTCACTTGAATCTACTCCCGGAAGTTCATTCACTACAATCATAAGTTCTCCTTTCATGTTGCCTGTATTAACCATCAGAGGTTCTCCTGATGCAGAATATATTTGCCCCTGCAGCCAACCATCGGTAAGTCTTTTATCTACAGGATGGAATGTGTTGATAAACTGGGGTATCGAAGTCAATCCCCCCCATCCTGTTGACCTTAAACTATAAGTTTGAGAGCTTTGATGTGGTAAAGCAACGACATTTAAGTAAAAATTAATACCACCAAATATTTCATCAAATGGCACTGTCCAGATATGTTCTGGAGAATCCTGGTTTTGTTCTTTAAAAACATTCTTCTGTACGGGTTCCAATGCAAATGCCTTACCAGAGTTAATAATCGCATCACATGCTGTTATGCATTCTTCCCATCGAGGTGTACCAGAATAAACTTCGGCATTTAGATAAACTTTTGCAAGAAGGGCATATGCTGACCATTTATTGTTAAATCTGCCGTAAGTTTCAACGCTGTGGTCTTCACTTAACAATGGAATTGCCGGAATAATTTGATCAACTATAAAGTTATAAACTTCCAGTCTTGTGTTTTGCTCAGGCAAGAAACCCGGCTCGACATCATAATTAGTCGTAATGGGTACATTCCCGAAAACGTCAACTAAAACCCAAAAGTAAGATGCTCTCAAAACTCTTATTTCAGCACTAACAATATCTTTATCAGGCCCTTCCAAAGGTATTTGACCAGATTCAATCTGAAAGAGTAGTCTATTACAGGCCGTAACACCTCCATAAGACTGCTCCCAAATACTACCATATGCTCCATCTTCGCTTGTCCAGGTGTGCAGATGTAATAACTGATGTATTCCTCCATCATAAAAGCCATAGGGTTTTGTAGCCCGCACTAATTCATCAGCAGTTTCTTGCTGAACTGTCGCATAGCCTCTGCCTTGCCAAAGTACATTCCTCCATATACCATATGCGTCTCCTAACAAAGCGCCAATATCTTCATTTGTGGGCACAAATTCAGAAGCAATAATATCAGTGTAACTTGTATCTTCCAGCTCTGTACACGCGCCTACGATAAAACATACACAAATAACACTCAGAAGGAATATATTTTTCGTTTTACTATTCATTTTATTTTTCATTTTATTAAAGTTTATTAATTAAATGATATGTTTATTCCTAAAGAATAAACCCTGGTTGACGGGAACTTATATCTTTCGTCATTTCCTGGATTCAAACCGATTCGATTAACCTCGGGATCCATTCCTTTATAATTTGTGATTATTAATGTATTTAACGTAGAAATATACAGATAGGCTCTCTTAATATGATTTATATTAGATACTGGAAAGGAATATCCAAGTTGAATATTATCAATCTTCCAGTAATCACCATTTTCTACATAATAACTGTTGTATTCAACGGGAACGCTGCTATTTAAAACAGCTTTTCCAAAAATTTTGTCATTTGAAGAGAGCAGTTGGTTATAGCTCGTAAAGCCCGGATTTTCTGAGTACATTCTCTGAAAATTCAATAACTGAAAACCGAATGCGCCTCTCATGGTAACAGTAAGATCAAAATTACCATAAGTGATTGTGTTGTTCCAGGTAGCGTAATATTTTGGCAATCCATTACCTAATATTTTTTTATCTTCTTCGGCCCTTGTTGATGAAGGACCTCCATCCATATCTTCATATATCCAATAGCCATCTTCGCTTATGTCAATAACCTTATATCCATAAAAATTACCAATTTCTTTACCTTCTTCAACACGGTGCGTATAAGTTTGGACCGGAGAACCTGTATGGCCTGCATTAAACCATGGATTGGTGGTCTCGTAAAGATCATTTGAAAGAGAAACTAACTTATTGGTATTGGTTGAAAAAGATGCTGTCGAGTTCCACACCAACTTTTGTGTTTGCACCGGAATCACATTAAGAAGAAATTCAATTCCACTATTTTTCATAACACCTACATTTGCTGTTGTTGTCCTGTAGGTATTTGGTGGGGTAGGAACTGTATAATCATATAACAACCCGTCAGTAGTCCGATCGTAAAGATCTATGGTTCCACTAATTCTATTTTTCAAAATCCCAAAGTCCAATCCAATATTTGTTTCTTTTTTCTCTTCCCACCTGAGCGCAGGATTTGGATTTCTGGTTGGGGTTAAACTTGGCACCCACTTCCCATTGATTAAAAATGAACCCGAATAACCCAACATGGCAACTCCTAAGAAATATTCATCGGGAGCTGTACCGGTAACTCCATATCCAATTCTCAATTTCAATTGATCAAAAAAGGCGGATTCCTTAAGGAAATCTTCTTCATGAATTCTCCAGCCGGCAGAAACAGCCGGGAATGTGCCCCACGGTTGATCTGTGCCTATAAATTTTGAAGATCCTTCATAACGAAGACTGGCCATAATAAGATATTTATCTTTATAATTGTAGTTTACTCTGCCAAAAAAACCAATCAAATTAGAAGCATATTTTGAACTGTTCATTAAATTAGGACCTCCAGTTCCATACTTTTGGCCCACTCCAATGTTATCGGGGTATGAAAAATTACCTGCAGGAAAATCCCAGTTCCTCATAAAATCTGATTCCCAAATATTATCCTGATAACTATAGCCGACCAAAGCCCTGATAACATGTGAATCATAAATAGATATTCTATAATCAGCAGTAAGTTCCAACAGCCCGTCAATACTCTGACTTGAAGATTTGCTTGCATATCCATTTAAACCATCTTTAACTGAGGATAAATGATTTTTCGTTTGGCCCTGACTTCTTTGATCATTATATTTAATTCTAGAATATAAAGCTTTTAAACTCAAGCCTTTAATAGGCTTCCACGTCACACTTCCGCTTAGCCTGATAGAAATAGATTCAAAACCTCCATATGTTTCATGAAGTATCCCCAGAGGGTTCTCATAATATGAAATTGAAGGTTCCTCATTCCAGGTACCGTCTTCATTTTTAATAGGAGCGGTTGGATTTCGCCAAAGAGCTTGGCCGAAAATACCATTGTCTGGAGAATCAGATAAAGCCTGACCCATCTGATCAAAATCGACATTCCTCCTGTTATCATTGCTGATAAAATTTGCGTTCAATATCAATTTATCATCAAACATACTGTGATTTATATCAATTCTGCTATTTAGGATCTTGTAATCATAATTGATAAGCATACCCGGGGACTCACGATAATTCAGAGACGCCATATAATTTGTTTTGGTATTTCCTCCGTTAAGTGAGAAGTTGTGATAGTGTGATATTGGTGTTTTATTACTTATCTCTTTAATCCAGTCTGTATCCGAACCTAAATCAGCAAATGCTGTGCCTCCTGCAATCCTGTCACGATATTCCTGTGCATTGAGCATTCTGGGAACATTAACCCACTGTTCCATGCTTATATAGCCGTAATAATTAATTGTTGGTTCAATTTTGCCACGTATCTTTTTGGATGTAATCAAAATAACGCCGTTGGTACCCCTTGTGCCATATATGGCTGCTGCTGATCCATCTTTCAATACATCTATACTTTCGATATCATCCTGCGCCAATGTATTTAAATTCCCAGGAATTCCATCAACCAGGATCAGGGGCTGTGTACTTGTTTTCAATGTTGAAATACCTCTCAATAAAATCTGGGAGGTAGAAGTAGGATCACCACTGTGTGTGACCACGGTTAAACCAGCAATTTTTCCTCGTATCAACTGACCTGCATCACCAACATTCCCCTTAATAAAGTCTTCAGATTTTGCACTTCCAACAGCACCGGTAACTTCCGTTTTTCTTTGTACTCCATAACCAATAACTACAACTTCCTCCAAACCGAAGATATCCTGTTCCATATTAATATTGATTACTGTCTGGTCCCCAACAGCTACTTCCTGGGTAATATATCCGACAAATAAGAATTCCAGCACCGCTGATGGATCCTCAACTTCAATAGTATATTCTCCTTCCAGATTTGTGACTGTACCTCTGGTCGTACCTTTTATTATAATACTTAATCCAGGCAAAGGTTCCCCGTTTTCATCTGTCACCATTCCATTGATAATTTTCTGCTGGGCAATGGATGTCGGCATGATCAAAACAAGGTTGTTTTCCATCAACTTGAAGATCAGTTCCTGTCCTTCACACAGCTGCTTAATGGCTTCAAACTCGGTTATGTTCTCAGCCCTGAAGTCAACCCTGTCGTCCAGGTTGGCAAGCTGATCATTGTAGAAAAACCTGTATTCGCTCCTAGTTTCGATATCCTGAATGATCTGCCTGATGGTTTGCCCCTTTACTTCAAAGGACATCTGCGTTTCCTGAGGGAAAACCGAAGCATGAATGGTAAATGCGAAAATGCTGGTCAGAAATAAAATGATTTTCATGGTTAGCAGAGTTTTTAATATTCTCCTCCATGGATGGAAGAAGACAAACAATTCATTTTTCTTCATTTTTTTTATGTGTTAGTGTTTGACGAATGGTCAGCAGATTCCGCAAGAAGACACTGACCTTCATTAATTATAAAATTGAACAGTGGGAATACTTAGCTCCCATTTTAACAAGCATTTGGTCAGGGAAAATTCATTGTTTTCATGGTAGTTAGAATTAGGATTATAGATTAAAAATTAACATTTGTTATATTATCTGTATAATATTTCCTTGTTGTATCTAGCGTGAGTTTATCATAAAAACTGTTTTTAAGATCCTCTTTCATCCCAGAATGAATTGAATATCAGATTGATCTATTCGCATTTCTCATCACATATTAAGTATACACTAAATGGTGTTAAT
>SDBS01003957.1_pt1 | contig 14535 bp, 13 predicted proteins | sample 2277091 | NCBI WGS metagenome assembly SDBS01 (sample SAMN10404972, study PRJNA504765) | marine sediment metagenome | isolation source: marine sediment core GS10_PC15, 163 cmbsf | place: Arctic Ocean: Southern Knipovich Ridge | collected 2010
TTTCCTAGAAGGGCCTTCTGGAGACCGGAGCAAGCTCATGTGAGCTTGTGCAGGTCGAAGAAGGTTCTTATAGGGGAAAAGATCGCTTCTAGTATCGGCGGAATGATTTTTTAAACACCCTCTAAGATTCCCCTTCTCTATCGAGAATGGGGATGTAACTGATGTCTTCTTCCTCCTCTTCTTCGTCTTCAACACTTTCCGGCTTGTCTGGATTGGGCGACGAAAAAAAGTTAAGTGGGTGGGATAGAAGAAAAAGAGAAAAAATCCACATAAGCATGTAGTCAATAGTACCTTACCCCCATATTTCAAGCAAACACTTTAAATTCAAAATAAACTTGAAACTAATTAGTTAATTTTCTAAATTAAAGATAAAAGATAATTATCTGAGGTAATTATGAAAATTAAACCACGCCCTATGAAAAAATATACCCCGCGAAGAAGACGCTCCTCCAAAATTCTACAAAAACAGCAACTCAAGGACTTTGAACATCTTCTCGAAATGGACTTGAGCACCTTTCTGATCTTGAATGAAGAGGGAACTCCGAAACAAGTCCAGCAAGCTCGAACAAAGATGCGAAGCGATCTCCGTAAATATGGCTCAGATATGGACGCCATTGGAAGAGATCTTGGAGAAGGATTTCCAGAAATGATTCGAGAATACCTCAAATCGATGAATCAAATCGCGCAAAATGCATCGGGCAAAATCGATCTAGCCATTCTCAATCAACATGAGAAAAGGGCTTTACTACTCAAAAAGAGCGCCGCTTAAAATTTTGTCTTAATTCGGACATAATTCGGACAAAAACCTAGTAAAATGCCCGAATCTCAGCTAATTCGGACATAATTCGGACAAAAACTCAAAAAAATGTCCGAATTAATGGTAGAATCTTTATAAAAATATGCCCAAAGTCGAACGCAGGGTGAAATCTAAAGTTGGATAAAAAAAGCTGTAACCAAAGGCCTGAAGCTTTTCAGGGTGCGCTTTTACACTTGCAAGAAACATTTCATCAGCCATTTCCCCAAGTAAAAGGCGCAAGAACTTTTCCCCAACTCGGAAGAAAAGAGGGCGATGCAAAGCTTTTGCCAGTTTTTTGCTAAAAGAAGCATTCGTCAAAATTTCGGGAGCCGTAAAGTTGACAGGGCCTTCAATCTCTTTTGTCATCAATGCGTGATAGAGGCCATAAACTACATCATCAAGAGAGATCCAAGACACTTTCTGTTTTCCGCTACCTATGATTGCACCTAGACCAAGGCGAAAAGCAGGGAGCAATTTTCCAAGAGTTCCTCCTTTTGAGGAGAGTACGAGACCAAAACGGGGATGCACTCCTCTCGTACCTCGATTTTCAATGCTTGAGGTAGCCTTTTCCCATTTCTGGCAAACATCTGCCAAAAATCCTGTTCCTGGCGGACTTTTTTCTGTGAGATCTTCTTCTCCTCTATTGCCATAGATTCCTATTGCTGATGCGCAAATGAGCGTTTTTGGAGGACGGAGAAGCCTTATGAGAACCTGAGAAAGGAGCCAGCTGTCACGGGCCCGACTTAAGAAAATCTCTTCCTTCAATTTCTTCGTCCAAAAACCACTTGCGATATTCTTTCCCGCCAAGTGGATGATGGCATCAAAATCTTCGAATTGGTCCTTATCGATCTCCCCTGTTTTGGGATTCCAATAGATAGCATCTTCCATTTTCCCACGCTTACTTCGTGTGAGACGCACGACTTGATGGCCAGCACTTCGCAAAAAAGCGCAGAGATCCGATCCAATGAATCCTTTGCTTCCACTCACGAGAATGCGCATAGGCTCCGAGAAATACCGATTTTGGACTTGAAGATCATTCTTCAATCTTTCATGGCACCATTGAACGATTCGACGGAGCCTTTTTTCAATCATCGGATTCAAAAAAGAAAAAGGGGCAGAGAATTCGACTTCATCTTCTACTTCACATTCTCCATCGCTTATGGGATGAACGCGATGGACATACTTCCAAAATTTGAAAGGGCCATGAATCTGGATATTTGTGAAGCTTTTCCCTTCAATAAATTCGCTGTGCTCTAGCACCCAGTGCTTAGAGAAGGGACCGATTTTGATTTTGAAAACCACTTGGGAACCGATGCTACTTGGATTGCCCTCATGAGAGAGAATTTCTATCTTTTCCCAAGGCGGAATCATCCGCTCCAAAGCACCTGGTTTTAGATACCACTCAAAAACTTCTTCCGCCGGCCGCTCGATTTTCGAGCGCATCGAAAAGCGCGAAGTTTTTAACTCCGCGCTTGACACTTTATTGGCCTTCTTTCTTGGTGCCGCAAGTGGGACATTCACCTGGCTTGCAACACATTGCTTTGCAGCATTTGCCGAAAGAGCCCAAGCACCAAAGACCCGAAAGGCCAATGATCGCGTAGACAATTCGGCTTATCCAGGTCGTATTTCCTCCAAATAGCCATGCAACAAAATCAAATTGGAAAAATCCCCAAAGCCCCCAATTAAGAGCTCCGATAATCACCAAAATGTAGGCACAAACACTGATGCATCTTTTCATGATTTTCTCCTTAAATCCGAGAATTAGGTTTATATATTTACGTTTAACAAATCTCTTTACCAATTGTCACGAAAATTTTTATTTACCATGTTGAAAATAACGAGCTTTTCCACTATGATTTGCTAGCATGTCTCAAGAGAAAGAACGAAATTCTAAATATTTAGCTGATCTTGCACGCATTGAGCTCAGCAGTGATGAAGAACAAATCTTCAATCAAAATCTGGAAAAAATCTTGGGATATATGGATCTCATCGATGAAGTGGATACACAAGGCATCCTTCCATGCGCGCATGTTCTCGAAACTATTCAGAATGTGATGAGAGAAGATGAAGAAGGCCCCCCCTTATCTCGAGAGACATTTTTGCAAAATGCCCCTGATAGCGTGGGAGGCATGATTAAAGTACCCCCAATAGTGCAATCAGAAGAATAAATGGATACAAAAACCGCATCTGAACTTCGCGAAGATTTCGTAAATGGCAAAATATCCGCCGAGGAGATTACTGCATTTTATCTCGATCGTATCAAAAAATACGATAAGCAGCTCAATGCTTTTCTAGCAGTTTTTGAAGAAAAAGCGCTTGAAAAAGCAAAGTCTTTGGATGCAAAGCGAGCAAAGGGAGAGCCCCTTGGCAGACTCGCAGGAGTTCCCATTGCAATCAAAGACAACATTCTGATCAAAGAAGAGCTTTGTACATGCGCATCAAAAATGCTGGAAAATTATCGCTCTCCCTATGATGCAACAGTCGTTCGCCTTTTGGAAGAAGAAGATGCCATTCTCATTGGGAAAACGAACATGGATGAATTTGCCATGGGAGCATCTGGAACCCATTCCGCTTTTGGCCCAACCAAAAACCCGTATGATCTGACTTGCAGTCCAGGAGGTTCCTCAAGCGGTTCTGCTGCAGCCGTAAGCGCTGGTCTTTGTCCACTTGCACTTGGTAGCGATACAGCCGGTTCCATCCGCCAACCCGCTGCTCTCACGGGAGTTGCTGGTTTTAAACCTACCTATGGACGCATCTCCCGCTATGGCCTTGTGGCTTTTGCCTCTTCTCTCGATCAAATTGGACCTTTTGCACGTGATGTCAAAGACATTGCTCTTTTAATGGAAATCTTAGGCAAGCATGACGCACATGACTCCACAAGCATCAATACCTCCCCTATTCGCTACTTAGTAGAGCTCAGTACTTCTATACGAGGCCGCCAGATTGGTGTTCCTTGGAAATTTCTTGAAGGACTCGACGGGGAGACAAAAGAGAACTTTGATGCAGCCCTTGAAATTCTAAAATCCCTGCATGTAGAAATCGTTGATGTGGATTTGAGCATACTTAAATATGGCGTTGCGATTTATTACATCTTAGCAACTGCGGAAGCTTCAACAAATCTAGCCCGTTTTGATGGGATCCGCTATGGCTATCGCGACAAAAGCGCAAAAGATTTAGAGAGCGTCTATAAACTTTCTCGAAGCAAAGGATTTGGGTGGGAAGTAAAAAATCGAATCCTGCTTGGAACTTCCGTTCTCTCCTCTGGTTCTTATGAAGAATACTATGCAAAAGCGCAAAAAGTTCGGACACTTCTCATCAAAAAAATGCGAGAAGCCTTTGGAAAATGTGACATGATTGCCATGCCCACTGCTCCTTCTACGGCATTTTCCTTAAGTGGAATGGATGACCCTCTGAAAGAATATTTGCAAGACCTCTATACGGTAGGAGCCAATATGGCAGGACTCCCCGCGATTTCTGTTCCAAGTGGTCTCAGTACTACTGGAAAACCTTTTGGCATCCAATTCATGGGCCCCCAAACAAGAGATGCCGATGTCTTGCGCTTTGCTCATGCTTTCCAATCTGCCTCTTCTCCCCTATCTCCTCCTCTCAACTTTGGAGGAAATAATGACTGAAATACTCTATGAAAATTGGGAACCAGTCATTGGACTTGAGCTCCACGTCCAGCTCAATACTAAAACCAAGATGTATTCTCGCTCTCGCAACCACTTTGGCGACGAGCCCAATACCAACATTGATGTAGTCGATACAGCTCAACCCGGCACCCTCCCTATACTCAACAAAGAGGTAATCAAATTCGCCATCCAATTTGGACTTGCCATTGGTGCTGAAATCTCTCGCTATTCTACCTTCGATCGAAAATCGTACTTCTACCCTGATAGCCCACGCAACTTTCAAATCACTCAATTTTTCAATCCCATCCTAAAAGGGGGAACCGTCACCTGCGATGTAGATGGACATACCAAGCATTTTAAGATCACCGAAGCCCACCTTGAAGACGACTCGGGCATGCTTAAACACTTTAGCTCTTTTGCAGGTGTAGACTACAACCGAGCAGGCATACCTCTAATCGAAGTTGTCTCGGCACCAATGATGCATTCTCCCAAAGACGCCTCCTCTTACGCAATGGCCTTGCGCGCAATCATGCAATACCTCGGCATTGCGAAATGCAATATGGAAGAGGGTGGTCTTCGAATGGATACCAACATTTCAGTCCGCCCAAAAGGAGATAAAACCCTCCGCCCCAAGATTGAAATCAAAAACATGAATTCCTTCCACAACATGGAGTTGGCAATAGAAGCTGAAGTCCGTCGTCAAATCCAGGCATATACGCTGAGTCCCCATGAAGAATTTGAGAAAGTTGTGCAGCCTGGCACCTATCGTTTCGACCTTCCCACAAAAAAATCGATCATGATGCGCCGCAAAGAAGACGTCCTCGATTACCGCTATTTTCCTGAGCCTGATCTCGTTCCCATTGTTCTCAAAGAAGAAGAGATCGAAGCTCTGTATGCGACACTTCCCGAATTGCCTCATCAGCGCTTTCTTCGCTACATAACAGACCTGAAAATTCCTGCCGATAGCGCCAGCATCCTCATCAATGACAAATATTCTTCAGACTTTTTTGAAGAGGCACTTCCCATTGCTAAAAATGCCACAAGTCTCTGCAATTGGATCATCGTCGAATTCTATGGAAGACTTAAGGGAAAAGGAATCACCCTTCAGGATTCAGGTCTAAAAAGTGCATATGTGGGCAAACTCATCAGAATGATTGAAGAAAAAGTCATCACTGGGCCTATTGCCAAACAAGTGGCCGATGACATGCTGCAAAATCCAGACAAAGACAGTGAAGTTATCGTCAAAGAAAACCCCAATTATCAGCCAGTGAGCGATACAAGCATCATAGAGCCCATTGTCGACAAAGTCCTCGAAGGGAATCCCCAATCTATTGCGGATTACAAAGCGGGTAAAACCAAAGCTCTGGCTTTTTTAGTTGGTCAGGTCATGAAAGAGACAAAAGGCAAAGCTTCACCTTCTGTCGTCAATGATCTCATTCTGAAAAAAATTCACTAAAAATTTTCCTTGTCAATGCGAAGAAATTTCCTATACTCCAGTTATGGGTCTATTCGTATTCGTCTTGCTCGCTTTGCTCACTACTGGGTGCTATGTCAATCGCGCTGTCATCGACCCCTTTGCCTATGCCCCTAATTCCCCTTGCCAATATTGGGGACCAGATAGCGAGGCAAGTGCATTGGCAGATTGTGAACCAGTAGCAGAATGCCCCGAAATTCCGGAAGAAGAGCATATCCTCAGTCTTGCCGAAGTGCTTGATATCGCACTTGTCAATAACCCAAGCACGCAAATCAGTTGGGCTCTTGCCCGTGAATATGCCGCTGAATATGGCCGTACACAAAGTACCGCATTTCCTATAATTACAGCTTCTTATCACCATACGAGCTCCCGTACTTCCTATTTAGCGAGCCAAGTGGAACAACCCCAAAACATAATGATGGAAACCCTCATCATCAATAATCAAGAAGAATGGGGACCACAAGGCCAAGTTTCATGGACTCTTCTCGATTTTGGTCAACGCCGATATACTTCTGAAGCAGCTCGTTATGCCCTTTATTATGCCGACTATATGCATAATCAATCGATTCAAACTCTCATTCAAGATGTCACTCTGGACTTCTATAGCTACCTTTATCAAAAAAAGCTCTTAGAAGCCGATGAAGCCGATCTTGCCACAGCAGAAGAAACTCTAGATGCTGCAGAACTTGCCCTCAAAAACGGCGTCAAAAACATCTCGGATGTGCTCCAAGCAAGGACGCAGGCATTGCTCGCAGAAATCCAGCTTTCTGAGCAATACAAAGCAGTCAATACAGCCTATTCGACTTTGCTTGCTACAATGGGTCTTCCCGCCAATGGGCACATTGAGTTGCAAAAATTGCCTTTTGTGGATCCCGAATCGATCGATCTTGATCCCCTTGATGAATACCTTGATATCGCTATGCAGTGCCGCCCAGATCTTCTCGCAGCACGCAGCGGGGTTATTTCAGCAGAATTGGCCGTGAAAGCAGCAAAAAGAGCTTGGACTCCCGTAGTGGATTATTCTCTTGAAGTGGGAAACACATCTTATAGCGGCGGCTTCAATGATCGATACAATTATGTCAGCGCCTTGACAGTGAGCATGCCCCTTTTTACTGGCTTCAAAATCCGCAACTCCATTCGCCTCACTGAAGCTGCAGTGGAAAGGGAAGAGGCTACTCTTAAACAAGTGGAATTGAACACGGTAAAAGATGTCTCAACATCCCATTATAATGTCAGTGTCGCTTTCAATACTCTCAAAGTTGCGATCCAATTTTTAAAAGCTGCAAAAGAAGAATATGAAGTCGCAATCAGTCAATACAAAGTGGGAGTCAATACGATCTTAGATGTCCTTTCTGCCCAGAGTTCTCTCTTTGATGCCAGGGCTAAACAAGCACAAGCTATCCAAGAGTGGTTCACCTCTCTTTCTACCCTCACATACAGTGTAGGTCTTATGTCATACAACCTAGGAGAATGTCCATGAGAATCCTTTTTCTGCTCCCTTTCCTTCTATTATCAGGCTGCCACAAAAAGCAAGAGCTGCAAAAACCGGTTTTTCAAGTTGAAGTGACAAAACCCAAGGTGGAAAATGTCCAGCTCTATAATACCTATATCGGCAATGTGCAGCCATTCCTTCAAGTAGAAATAAAAGCACAAGTCGAAGGGGTTTTAACAGGAGCTTATTTCAAAGAAGGAAATGAGGTCGAAGAGGGAGATTTGATCTTCACAATCGATTCTCGTCCCTATGTTGCAGCGCTCCAAAAAGCCGAAGGAGCTCTTGCCCAAAGTGTGGCAAATTTACGCTATGCCCAAGACGTGGCAAAACGCAATGCCAGTCTCGCCCAAGAAGACTATGTCTCCAAAGTGCAATACGATGAGTATATCACCAATGTTCTGACCTATAAAGCTTCAGTCAAGGAAAATGAAGCTGATATCGAAACCGCAAAAATCAATATCAGTTACTGCAATATTCATGCTCCCATGAATTCTGTGACAGGAAAAATTGAGTTGCAAATCGGAAACCTCATCCGCAATGCAGGGGAAACACCCCTTGTCACTCTCAATCAGGTCACCCCTACTTATACCTATTTTTCCGTCCCACAAAAAGATCTGACTCAAATTATGCAATTGCACCGAGAAAAAAAACTCGGGGTACATACATTTCTCAATGGAGATTACAAAAATCCTTACTGCGGAACGCTTGATTTGATCAACAATGAAGTAAATAATCAAACCGGTTCTATTTTGATGAGAGGCGTATTTCCCAATGAAGAAAAAATGCTCTGGCCTGGAGAATTTGTCGATGTGCACCTCATTCTCGGAGAAAAGAAAAATGCCATTCTCATTCCCACAGAGGCAATTACATTAGGGCAAAAGGGGAAATACATCTTCACGATCAAAGAAGATGATACCACTGAGCTAAAATGGGTGGAAACCGGGCAGCGCATAAACGATATGACGATCATTGAAAAAGGGGTTGAGCCAGGTGATCGAGTCGTCATCGAAGGGCAAATCAATCTTGGCGATGGGACTAAGGTTGCCATTCGAGAAAAGGGGTCCTCATGAATCTCTCAGAGGGTTTTATTAAAAGACCTGTGATGACCACGATGGTCATCATGGCTCTTGCCTTTTTTGGATTCATTGCCTATCGAGCCCTGCCAGTGAGCGATCTACCGAGTGTAGAATTTCCGACAATTGAGGTCAGTGTCACCTATCCCGGTGCCGATCCAATTACCATCTCCAACAACGTCGTGACGCCGCTAGAAGAGCAATTCACAACCATTGAAGGGATCCGTACGATATCGTCTACGAGTAACACAGGAAGCGCCACAATTCTCCTCGTCTTCAATCTCGATCGCCCAATTGATGGAGCCGCCACCGATGTACTTGCTTCGATCAATGCGGCCAGCCAGCAGCTTCCTCAAGACCTCCCCTACACGCCAACGTATAAAAAAACCAACCCAACCTCCACGCCGATTCTCTTTTTCACTGTCACCTCGGATACTTTAACCCTCGGTGAGCTCTATACCTATGCTCATACTGTGATTGGAGAAAGGCTTAATATCGTAGAAGGAGTTTCAGAAGTGCAAATTTTTGGAGCGCCTTATGCTGTTCGCATCCAGGTCGACCCACAAAAACTCGCCTCGCGCAATATTGGCATCGATGAATTCAGCAAAGCCATCCAAGAAGCCAATGTCTATCTTCCCACGGGAACCCTCTATGGTCCTAAAACCGAATTTACGATTGACTGCAGTGGACAAATCGACCGTGCCGAAGGATATAAGAGCCTCATCATCAAAAATGAAAATGGCCTCATCACACGCGTCAGCGATGTAGCAGATGCCTTTGATAGCCTTTGGAATGACAAGTGGTATATCAATTTTAGGAATAAAGAGATTTCTCAGCCGATGGTCGGTTTGGCCATTCAAAAACAGCCCGGAGCCAATACTCTCGACATTATCAATGCAATCAACGAAAAACTTCCCATCCTAATCTCTGAAATCCCCGATTCTGTCCACGTCTTTAGGATGTATGACCAATCGGAATATATCAAAGAATCCGTTGCGGATGTAGAAATAACACTTGGAATTGCTCTGGCACTTGTTGTCCTCGTGATCTTCCTGTACCTCGGAAAACTCATCAATACCATTATCCCCGCCTTGGCCATTCCCGCCTCTATTTTTGGGACACTCATCGTCATGTATGTCCTGGGATTTTCTATCGATATTCTCTCCTTGCTCTCAATCACACTGGCGATTGGATTTCTCGTCGACGATGCGATTGTCGTCCTAGAAAACATTGCCCGTCACGTCGAACAGGGCAAAAAACCTTTTGAAGCCGCTTTAGATGGATCGAAACAGATCAGTATCACAATCCTTTCAATGACCATTTGCCTTTGCACAGTATTCATTCCCCTTGTCTTTATGGAAGGGATTATTGGGCGCCTCTTACATGAATTTGCTATGACCATCGTCATTGCCGTTCTTTTTTCTGGAGTGATCTCACTCACCTTTACTCCCATGCTCTGTAGCCGTTTTATCGGCTCTTACCAAATGGATCGGCAGAAGACGAAAATCGAACGCTTTTCTGAGTGGCTCAACCAAAAACTCTTGGGTTTTTACAAACCCACCCTCGAATGGTCCCTCAAACACCAAAAAATCGTACTCACTGGTGCACTTTGCAGTTTGGGAGCTTCTATCTTTCTTCTTGTGTATCTGCCGAAAGACTTTTTGCCTGATGAAGATATCGGTTTCATCCAAGTATACGCCCAAACCCGTGATGGCACATCGCCCTACAAAACAGCTGATATTGCAAAACAGATTCAATCAATTGGAATCAAAAACCCTTATGTCGACAAAATTGTCGCTCTTGGCGCTGTCCAGCAAGACAACCAATCTCTACTCTATTTCCGTCTGATTGATATCCACAAGCGCCCATCTACCCCAAAAGTGATCGACATGCTCAATAAAGAGTTTTATGAAAATCTCGTAGGTGTGCAAACCTTTTTAAAACCCCTTCCCCTCATCAACTTGCAAGTCGGAGCGCAAGCTGCCAAAGCCGCCTATCAATATACCCTCATGAGCCTAACATCCAAAGATCTTTATGAAGCTGCCACAAAACTCGAAGATCGTTTAAAAACACTTCCTGAGCTGACTAGCGTAACCAGTGATATGGATATTACCCAGCCCCAACTCCACATCGACATTGAGCGCGACAAAGCATCGGTCTATAACATCTCCGCCAATCAAATTGAAACGGCGCTCAGCCTCGCTTTTGCTGATATCAATCTCTCTCCCATCAACGAACCCGATAACCAATACTACGTCATCATGGAGACCTTGCCCAAGTTCTACAAAGATCCCGAGATGCTCAAACAGCTCTGGCTTCGCTCTGGAACTGGTGCTCTCGTTCCTTTTAGCGAAATTGTGACCATGACCGAAACCGTCGGCCCCCTCACCGTGAACCACCTCAATGGCCTTCCTGCTGCCACCTTAAGCTTTAATCTTGCTCCTGGAGTTGCTCTTGAAACAGCCCTCGCCGCAATTGATAAAGCCGCAGAGGAAATCCTCCCTACAACCGTTTTCGGCAAAGTCGAAGGGGCCGCCAACATCTTCAAACAATCCTTTGCCAATCTCAATTTCTTGCTCCTCATCACCATCTTCATCATCTACGTCATCCTCGGCATTCTTTATGAGAACTTCCTCCATCCCTTCACCGTAATGTCTACCTTGCCTCCCGCAGCCCTAGGCGGGCTGCTCACTCTCGTCCTATTCAATTACAGCCTCTCGCTCTATGCCTTTATCGGAGTGATGATGCTCCTTGGTATTGTGATGAAAAACGGGATCATCATGGTCGATTTTGCCAATGAGGCCATTGAGAAAGAGCAGAAATCTCCTCATGACGCCATCTATACCGCTTGCTGCGTTCGTTTTCGTCCCATCCTCATGACAACTCTGGCTGCCACTATGGGTGCCGTCCCCATTGCTATAGGCATTGGCGGGATTACAGCAGAAAGCCGCCGCCCCTTAGGTGTCGTGATCGTCGGCGGACTCATCTTCTCACAAATCCTTACCCTCATCCTCACCCCCGTCATCTATCTTTACATCGAAAGATTGCGCGTTTGGTTCCACAACAAAAAGAAAAAAACCGTATAATCCTTCCTCATCATAAATGAAGGAGGATTATACCCATGTCGATCACAGTCACAACATTTGATGATCAAGCAAAATGGACAGAAAACTTTTCTGATAATGAGCTTGAAAAAATGAAAGAAATGTTCAACAGCTCTGCAAATAGCAAGAATTTTATTGCAGCAGCTTTAGTACCCGTTCGGACGAATGAGAATTTTGCTAGGGACTTCTTTTTGCCAACTCTACTAAATAGTACCGCAAAAGTGAAAAATGCTATCGGACAAATATTTATCATTCTTGGAGCGCTTTTTCTCGATATTGTGACTTTTCCTATTCGGCTTATCACAGTGATTCCAAGATTTCACACTATTGCAAACCAACCTGAAAATCCCTTGCATAAATATTTAAGAGAAAAAGGAACAGATAAGCGAATTCTAAATGCAGAACAGGTAAAAGTAAAAATGGAGTGGAAGGAAAAAGGGGCCAGATGGCGTGGTTCAACTCAATGGACCGACAAAAATGGCAAGAAACATACAAAAATCCATCCTGTAAATCGTAAAGAAGAACAAAGCTTCAATTTCATTGAAGTCCTTAACATCAATGATTTTATTTCAGGAAGTGAAAACACATTTTCTACGGCCTAGGATGATGTTTCATGAAGGCTTCTGAGAGGTGTTTTCGGCTAATATGGGTGTAACGATCTGTTGTAGCCACGCTGCTATGGTCGAGCATTTCTTGGATCACCCGAAGATCCGCACAATACCTGGATAATTTTTTTTAGAGCCCTAAAGTAAAAAATTCCATTTAAAAATTTGGAAGCATATGATTATCAGTCTCTTGTATCCCAAATGATCTGTATTTAGAGATCGAGGAATAATTCTACTTGGGGGAATATATCAATATTGGTATAATAAAGAGATGAGAGATGTGTGAAAAACCCATTCTTTGGGTGAGCTCTTCAAAACGAGATCTAATGGAGATGCCAGAAGATGTTATTGATGATTTTGGCTTTGGACTCTATCAAGCTCAAATTGGGAGGTACCCAGATATAGGCAAAGCTTTATCAGGTTTCGGTAGCGCTAATGTCATTGAGCTGAAAAGAGATCATAAGGGTTGTACTTTTCGAGCTGTTTATACTGTTCGCTTTTCTGAAGCCATCGTTGTTTTACATGCTTTTCAAAAGAAAAGCAAAAAAGGAAAACAAACTCCAAAGCAAGATCTAGAACTCATCCGTTCTAGATTAAAAATGGCTGAAGAGATGTATAAAGAATGGAAAAGTAAAAAAAGAGGTAAAAATGACTAAAAATAAAGCAAAAGGCTATGAAGTCACTACTGGCAATGTTTTTGCCACTCTTGGATGTAAAACATCTGATGAATTACTAGCCAGAGCTAAACTCTTAGATCAAGTCAGTATACTCATCAAAAATAGCGGCCTTTCTCAAAAAGAAGTAGCAAAAAGACTTGGTATAACCCAACCAAAAGTTTCAATGCTTATTGGAGGGCATTTATCAGCGTTTAGCACAGATATTTTGATCCATTATCTTTCTATTCTCGGCTGTGAAGTTCAAATTCGCATTAAAAAGCCCCGCACCCGAATTGGAATATTTCGACAAAAAGGCTGCATTGCTGTTTGCTAAGAACAGCAGAACACATTTTTCTAAGGCCTAGGATGATGCTTCATGAAGGCTTCTGAGAGGTGTTTTCGGCTAATATGGGTGTAACGATCTGTTGTAGCCACGCTGCTATGGCCGAGCATTTCTTGGATCACCCGAAGATCCGCACCGTTTTCGAGAAGATGTGTTGCAAATGAATGGCGCAGCGTATGCGGAGAAATGGATTTGGCAATTCCTGCATATTTGGCATGCAATTTGACTCGATTCCAGATAGCAACCCGATCGAGACGCACTCCTCTTGGAGAGACAAAAAGAGCAGCATTTTTTCCCTCCCCACGGAAATGGAGCAAGTAATGATCGATACTGTCCAACGCAGATTTTGCAATGGGGACAATCCGCTCTTTCCCTCCTTTGCCCCGCACTCGCACAGTATCGTTTCCTACATCGACAATATTGAGCCCACAAACCTCTGAAACACGAAGGCCTGAGGCATAGAGAACCTCTAATATCGCCCGATCACGCGCTCCTAGTGGCTCTTCGATATTGGGCACTTCCAGGAGAGTTTGCACCTCACTTTCCGTCAAAACATCAGGGACAAGCTGCCACACTTTAGGAGTATCGAGATAGAGGGTTTCCTCGGTCTGGACGAGCCTCTCTTTTCTCAAGAACCGAAAAAAGCTCTTCAGAGCGACCATAGCTCGATAGATCGAACTTGAAGCCAGGTTTTTGTTCTTGAGAAAGTCGAGAAAAGCGAGGATTTCTCCTTTAGAAACCTCTGAGAAATGAGAAACTCCCCTCTTTTCGATCACATCAAGAAAGCAAAAGAGATCGCTCCGATAAGCAATTGCAGTATTTTTTGAGAGCCCTTTTTCAGAAGCTATGTAAAAGAAGAAGTCTTCGAGTGTTTCTCTCACACTCTAGACTATACTAGCTTGCAGCTACGTTGACAAGTTGAGGAGTTATGGCCTCGCGCAGAGATTCCAAATGTGCCTTCTTGGTAAACTCTATCTTTTGAATCACTGCACGTGTCGCTTCCTTCATATCTCCATGACTTTGTTTCATCTCAGACTGGATCATCTGACGATGCATCTCTGACAAGTTTTTCATCATAAGCTCAACTCTATCTCTTTCATCTGCATCGAGAGCCTTTAGCAATGTTTCCAATGTCGGATTTTTATCCTGATAGCGTCGTTCATTGCGATTCAGAACCGCCCAAGTCACTCCATTTTGTCCAAGCCAAAGCCCAGTCAAGACCAAAGCAATCACCAAAGGAACAACCCCAACAGAAAGTACACCAGAAGCCCCAAGTCCCATCATCATGAGAAGAGAAGTAAGTCCCAAGACAGATGACAATAAGAGCATTTTTTTATCATGTGGAGCTGGACGTTCCTCC
>SDBS01003958.1_pt1 | contig 14530 bp, 9 predicted proteins | sample 2277091 | NCBI WGS metagenome assembly SDBS01 (sample SAMN10404972, study PRJNA504765) | marine sediment metagenome | isolation source: marine sediment core GS10_PC15, 163 cmbsf | place: Arctic Ocean: Southern Knipovich Ridge | collected 2010
GAATACTATGTCGATGGACAACCATATCAGACAGACCAGCGTGCAAAGTATCGAAAATGGTATCATGAATTTCCCGAAAGCGGTTATAGCTTTGCCATGCCGGTAGTCTACACATGGCAGAGGATTTTTGATTGGTATGATTATAGCGATACCGATTACCGGTGGTTTTATAATATGCTGTTAGTTGCAAGCAACGCAGGACAGCACACCCCGGCCGAGATACCTATCATTAGCTTTGTGCACTGGCATACGATTGAGCCTAAGCCTTCTACGAGTACAGCAAAGCAATTTAGTGAGGATAAATATCAGGAGTTGTTGTGGCATATGTTGTTGAGGGGGACCGACACATTTTTTCTTTGGTGTCGAAAAGAAGAAGCAGCAAAGGAAATCCAACTGGTTCATCAGGTGTATTCAGAAGCCCAGCAGTACGGAGAGTTTCTCTCTAATGGAAAGCCAATTAATTTCAGTGTTCCTAAGCAGCCGGGAACAGTTATCTCAGGATTGCGATTAGGAGACCGTGTTTTAGTGCGTCGAACGGATTTCACGAAAACGAATGAGCCGGTGGAAATCGTAGTTGATGATAGAAGAATTAAAGTTGGAGTCGCACCGAAGAACTGTCAGATTATTTCGATTCGCTAAGACCTGTAAGATTATTAGATCTATAAAGAAATACTGATTCGTTTTGAGACATTGGAGAAATGCATAATGAAAAACAGAACATTTATAAAAATCTTTCTCTTTTTGATTCTAAGCTCATTTGAACATGCATCAGCGGGTGAAAAGATAATACTTACAGCATTAAATAGTATGGAGCGGATAGGTCAGGACCAAAAGATTGATGGAGTCCATAAAGTAAAGATTTGTTCGGCAAGAAATGAAGTGGAATCTTTTCAGGTCGTGGTTTATGCTCCCAAAGAAAATATTAATGTAATCAAAGTGGAGATTTCTGACCTTATTGGGCCGGAAGGCTCGAAGATTGAAAAAGACAACATTAAGCTCTTTAGAGAAGAATACGTCCGAGTCAGAATGTCCAGCCCCCGTGCGGAACTGCCTCCGGGACTATATCCGGACCCTCTTGTTCCCTTCATTAATCCCATAACCGGCAAGCCCATTGAACCCCTTACCAGAACCCGCAAGAGATGGGGAGAATCAGTTACAACCAGTGGACATGATATGTATGCCGTCCCATTTGAGGTCTTCAAAGGGCAAAACCAGGCTATATGGGCTGACGTATATGTCCCTAAAAATGTTCCCGCCGGTATATACAATGGACAGCTAAGTGTTTTGGCAAGAGGAGGGATTTCCGAACAAATCCCCATAGCTGTCACTGTCTGGGGCTTCACACTCCCCGACGGCCCAACACATAAGAACCATTTCGGTGGTTTCAGCAACATTGCGCGATATTTTAGTATAGAGCGAAATTCAGACAGATTCAAACAAATAGAAATGCGTTATTGCCAGGCGATGTCCGAGCATCGCATAAATCCTCCAATCCCACGCTATCTGCTGCCGCAATCAAATGATGACGGCTCTTTGGAAATCATTCCAGAAAGACATAAGGCCTTAAAAGAGTTTATTACAGAACTCCACGTGACCGATTTTGAAATACCAAGATCATCTTTTGCCCGGCTGCCAAGCTCAACTTTAAGGTCTGATTACAAAACTATATCTGGCGCCAACAGAAAAAAAGCCCAACGGTACTACAAGGAATTCTATAAGTATTTGAAAGACAATGGCTGGGAAGAAGGGGCCTATGTGTATATGTTAGATGAACCGAACCTACGCGAAAACTACGAGCAGGTGCTCGTTCTCGGCCAGCTTGTTCATGAAGCCGTACCACAACTCAAATGTCTGGTTGTAGAACAGACGTACCTACAGGACCCTTCCTGGCCGGATATGGATCCGGCAGTAGATATATGGTGCCCTTTGTGGTCGTTCATTGACAGGAAGACTATCAATGACAAACTCGCTCATGGCGATGAGGTCTGGTCCTATACTGCCCTGGTACAGCGCGCACCTCAATATCATCCACAGTACCATACTGTCAAGGAATTAGACCCTCCGTACTGGCATATTGATCGTCCCCTTATTGTTTACCGGGTCCCGACCTGGATCAACTACCAGTATAATATTACCGGTCTGCTTTATTGGAGTACTGTCACTACGGTCATCGAGCCCTGGTTGAATCCGGCCTTTGCGCATCCCAGGCACTACAATGGAGGCGGGTTCCTGTTTTATCCTGGCTTGCCCTGCGGCATCGACGGCCCTGTAATCAGTATGCGCATGAAAAACCTCAGAGACAGTATGGAAGATTATGAGTACTTTGTGATTCTCGAAAGACTTGCTGATAAAAAAACCGCAAAGAAAATCGTCGATACCATTTCTCCGAACTGGTGGAATTTCTCAAAAGAGCCAAATGAATTCCTTGCCGCTCGGGAAAAAATAGCAAAGCAAATTCTAAAACTTAAGTAAGAAGGCAGATCTTGCCTTGAGCAATCCTAAACAAGCATTGTCGGTTCTATCCAATGGTTAATACCCAGATCACAAGCAAAAAACGCTTGACGCCATTATAACGAGTGTTACACTCTCTTGAAATAGGCAATGCGGTATGAGTGTTAGGATGTAAACGATGGGGCCCCTCCGGTTATGTTCTGTGCAGTTCGGTGTGTCACCGCCGGAAGTGTATATTGCTATGATTGAGCACATGGACAAGTGTCAAACAGTGGAATACCACTTTAACCGAAAGGATCATCCCGGGGAAAAGAGTTCGCAGGTTCCGATCACAGCGCAAAGCTTTTTGGTACCGACTGTGTCGGGTTGGGGGGCAGGAGTGTCAAAGGCAAGATTAGGGGAATAGAGATGGCGTATGACGGGATTCTTGAGGATGTACGAGAAGCGATAGCGTTGAAGAAACCGAAGCGGATGAATCTTTTTGCGTGTAGCGAAGAATTCGACGTGCACTGGTACGGCAAGTACAGTTACGAAGAGGTGTGCCAGGATGGGGCGAAGATGGCGGAGGTCTGGATTGCGGCGATTGATGAATTTGATTACGACTGGGCGTGGCTGCAAGTGGATGACTGCTTCGAGTTGGAGCCGCTGGGGGTGGCAACGCACGGGAAAGGAGACTTTCTGCGAGCCACCGTGAATTATTTACCGACTTCGAGAGAGACGCTCGAAGGCTTGAGGATTCCCGACCCGGAAGTTGACGGTCGGATGCCGGAGAAGCTCAAGGCCCTGCGGTTGCTCCGCGAGCACTTCGGCGATACCATTTTAGTGACTGGAAGTTGTGCGGCGCCCTATTCATGCACGAGTCTGATATTGGGGCTGGAAGAAACGATGATGCTGGCGCTTACGGATCCAGAACTGCTGGCGGAGTTTTGTGAGTTTTGCATCGAGTTGGAGTATCGTTACATTAAGGCTCAGTATCAGGCCGGCGCGCATGCTATCTGGGTAGGTGATTGCAACGCTTTTTCCGGGATGCTTTCGCTTGAGCAGTATAAGCAGTTTGCTTTTGGCCCATGTCGGAAACTTGTGGAAAAAGTGAAAAAGAATATGGATGTGATCGTCTATCTGCATAACAGTGAGGAAAAGGTACCCAATCTTTTAGCCCAGGCGGAGTTGGGCGCAGATATTATCAATCTGGGTCCGGGGGCGGAGATGGCGGAGGTCCGTAAGGCAATGACGGGCCGATGCTGTTTCAGCGGTAATTTGGACCCTATTGAGGTTTTGATGCGGGGCACGCCGGAGCAGGTGGTCTGGGAAACGCAGCGGATAATCGAGACATGCCGGGAACCGGGCGGATATCTGTTCTGTACAGGAGAGATGAATCCGCGTGACGTGCCGGTGGAAAACATGAAGGCCCTGTCGAAAGCAATCAAGACTGCAAACAGAACATAAGATAGGCCGAGTGAGCTGCTCTACATTCACAATATGGTCTGCTGGCACTATCGGATGACAGAGATGTAATCGAAGGTCATCCAGGCATATTCTTAGCTCAAAAGGAGGCTGTCCGATGAGTAAACGAAAGAAAAAGGAAGCAGCGGATTTTCGCTACGATACGGGACCGGCACGGGTTCCGTGGGCGGCGGTGGGAGAAGCGTTTAACCAAGAGGATATCAGCGATATGCTGAGCTTCCTCTGTCCGGCGGCGCCGCACCGGCAGAAGAAATATAAGGCGCAGTTTCAACGTGTCAGGCGGGAGCTGGACAAACTCATGGCGTTGAGCCAGCCGGCGAGCAAGCTCTCTTTGGGCAGCCGGGTCGAGGCTATGGAAAAACAGGTGCGTAAAATGCTGAAGACCAAATATGCGGTTTTTTTAACCAACGCCACGGCCGGGTTTGAAATCGCCTATAAATATGCGGGTCTGAAACCCGGCGATGAGGTAATTGCGCCGGCGATTACGTTTATCGCGACCATTGTCTATCCGCTGAGCATAGGGGCTAAAGTGGTTCTGGCCGACCTCGATCCTCGCACCATCAACATGGACCCAAAGGACGTCGAGCGAAAGATCACTTCCCGCACTAAGGTGATTATTCCGGTGCATATCGGCGGGTATCCGGTGGATATGACGCCGATTATGCGTCTGGCGCGAAAGCACGACATTACGGTGATCGAGGACGCGGCGCACGCTTTCGGCGGGACGTATTGCGGCAAGCCCGTCGGTACCATCGGCCATTTTGGGGCGTTCAGCTTCCATGAGGTAAAGAACATTAACTCGCTGGGCGAAGGGGGCGTTCTGGTAACCAACACGGCGTTTGGTAAGGATTTCGCCCAGGCGCGGTTTGTTGGGTTAGACACCAACCGGCAGATTCGCAACTGGCTCTACGACGTGCGAGCGTTAAAGAGCAAATCTGGTTACATAGCCGCCGGCAACCACTCTTCCACGGAAATCCAGGCGGTTGCCTTATTGAGTCAACTCCGGCGGCTCAAACAGATTATTGCCCAGCGCCGCAGGGCCGCTGCGTATTTAAACCGGCGGTTTCAAAAGATAGAGGGCATCATTCCACAACTCATGGATGACAAAAAAGTCAAGTCGACCTACCATCTATATCTGCTGCAGGTTGATCCGGACACGATAGGCGGCGATATTCAAGTTTTGAAAAAGAAGTTGGCGGCGCGGGGCGTGGCGCAGATTCCTCATTTTGCTCCCCTGTACAAGTTCAGCATAATGCGTCAATTGGGTTATAATACCGATGCCATCGCCAGGACCTGTCCGGTGACGGAGGAGGTGTTTAACCGTCGCTTCACACATCTGCCGCTTTATAACTTTACCCAGGCACAATTGAAGTACATGGCAGAGATGGTAATAGAGTCTGTGGCAGAGATGAAAAAGGGATTATAAGAATGCCTGTCCCCCCGAATAACCTCGTCCACCATACCTGACAATGGGGTTTTTGATAAAGTGGTTCAACAGCCAATCGAGGAGCCGATTATTGAAGGAGATTTATTATGAGAACAAAAAACCGTGGTCAAAAGAGCTGGTTATATCTCTGTGTTATTATGTTGCTGGTGGCGAGCTGTACGGCGGAAGTGTTTTCTGCGAATGACTTGCCTGAGACTTTACTTCTAAAGGATTTTCGTCCGCAGTCTATCTACAATATCCCTCGGACAACAGTTAAGAAGGCCAGATATCCTGCGATTGACATGCACGCGCACGCATACGCAAAGACTCCCGAGCAGATTATCGAGTGGCTCCGAATCATGGACGAAACAGGAATTGATAAAGCGATTATATTGACGGGGGAAACCGGCAAGGAGTTTGATGCTATCTATGCCAGATATGCAAAGCATCCTGAGCGTTTCGAGGTATGGTGTGGATTTGATTATACGGGATATGATAAGCCGGGTTTTGGGCCAGCGGCAGTGAAGGAATTGGAACGGTGCTATAAGCTTGGTGCACGTGGTGTTGGTGAACTCGGGGATAAAGGTAAAGGATTATTCTATAGCAAGCCTACAAAAGCCTGGGGAATGCATCTCGACGATCCTCGCATGGACCCGCTGTTAGAGAAATGCGCGGAATTGGGGATGCCGGTGAATATTCATGTGGCCGATCCGTACTGGATGTATCTACCTATGGATGCCATGAACGATGGTCTAATGAATGCCTACAAATGGAGATTAGACAATCAGCCAAACATTGTCGGCCATAAAGGTATGGTGGAAATCCTGGGTAGGGCGGTCAAGCGTCACCCCAAAACGATTTTCGTAGCCTGTCACTTCGCCAATTGCTCTGATGACCTGAGCCGACTCGGAAAGCTGTTCGACAAGTATCCCAATTTGTATGCGGACATATCCGCCCGGTACGCCGAGACGGCTGCCATTCCCAGATTTGTTGGGCAGTTCTATGAAAAGTACCAGGACCGGCTTGTCTATGCAACCGACATGAGATTCGGCACAAGGATGTACCGGTTTACATTTCGGATTCTTGAATCTGCAGATGAGCACTTCTATGCGTGGGAACGTTCCAGCTACCATTGGCCCCTGTACGGCCTGGCTCTGAACGACGGGATTCTCAGGAAAGTATACCGGGGAAACGCGCTGAAGATTCTTGTGGAGCCAAAGAGCCGGTAAAGGAATTTCGGAACCCCAGGTGGCCAGTTCCCGGCAATAGATATACTCAGCTATCAAACTTTGGTGAACTGTTCAGTCCCGATGAATCGGGACTATTTCTTAGGAATCGGCTCGATATATACGTTGCGAAACTCGATAGGGCTGCCTTCACTTTGCAGACAGATTGGTCCGTGTGAAGGATTAGCATCGGTGCCCTTATTTTGAAGCAGGCCATTGACGAAAAGCGTGACCGTTCCGCCGTCACAGACAATATCATACGAGTTCCACTCCCCGAGGGGTTTCTCATTCGAGGGATGCTTCTTCTTGGCGTTGGCGAAGTCCTTGGGTCCTATTTGCTGACCGTCAACTTTAATCTTCGAATGGTTCAGCAACCAGAAATCCCCGGCGTTCTCATGCATCAGTTGCGCCTCCACACACTTGGGCCAGACGCGATCGATACCTGCGCGGTGCAGCAGCACTCCGCTATTTGTCGGTTTTTCCGGCCAGCGCCATTCGAGGTGCAGCTTGTAGTTGGCGTAGCTATCAACCGTGCGGATATAGCCGTTGGGCTTGCCCTCGCATCGAATAACGCCGTTACGAACGGACCAGACCTTATCGACGGTCCATTTCTTCTCGGCATCGGGTTTATCATCGGGAATAAAGCGAACCCAGCCGTCGAGGTCCTTGCCGTTAAACAAAACAGTTTTCCTGGTAGGCTTGACAGGCCAGGGCTTGTCTATCGCAGATTCGATGTAGATGTTTCTAAATTCGATCGGGGCGCCTTCACTTTGGAAGCAGATCTTTCCACTTTTTAATGAACAATCAGTAGCTTCGTTCATGAGCTTACCATTCACGTAAGGCCGAACGGTCCCGCCAACACACCATACCTCATAGACGTTCCATTGTCCGGGTTCTTTCTCGTTGTGCTGACCATACTTGCCGACCCGTCTGCCCCGGACTCGATGCCCGCCAGCCTTATGTTCGTTGAACTCCACGCCACCGATCTCGAAGAAATCACCCTGGTTGCGATACCCACCCTGGCACTCAAGGCTTTTGGGCCATACGCGGTCTTCGCCGACCATGTGGACAAGAACACCATTGTTCCCGGGCCGAGCAGTCCAGCGGTACTCGAAGTGAAGCTTGTAGTTCTTGTATGCCTTGACTGTACGGATATAACCAGCCGGTTTACCCACGCAGGCGAGAATGCCATTCGGCTTTATTGTCCAGGTCTCATCCACGTTGCCCTGATTATTTCTCAAATATCGAAACCAGCCTTCAAAGCTCTTTCCATCGAAAAGCACGGTCTTTTGCTTTGGCTCGACCGCCTCGGCGGCACTACATATTTGGGCAGATGACAATATAATGGCCAACATCACAGTGAGCAGTAATACAATACGGTTCATTTTTTGTTCCTTTCCGTGTACATTCTTTGTTAATCTCAATTATTATGCTTTATCTTCTTTTTGTCTCTTTCTCATTCATTGTCTATCTTACTGGTTATTGCAAAACAAATGAAACAAAAAATTTACAGATCCGGTTTCGGCCTCTGCCAAAGCAGAAAGAGAGATTCTTACGGTATATAAAAAAATGAGCCGGGGCGTTTGATACAAGTATCAAACGCCCCGGTAAGCTTAAGGTTATAAGTTTATAGTGATCTTACTCAATCGACCTTGAACCAATCATCAATCAGTGAAGTATCCTTCAGCCAGTTTTCTTCCAGCAATGCCAAATCAGCTTCATCGACCACGCAGTCACCATTGAGGTCCCCAAGAGACGGCTCGTAATCGGGCAGTGACTTGGCTGCCTCGCAACCGTCACTATATACGTTGATCATGACGGTGTCCGAAGCGTAGTATTCACCGTCAAAGGCCTCTAACTGCAAGACATGTTCTCCTAATGCTGAGAAGGTAACATTAGTATCATCGGCAGTCGGTGTCTCTATGACAACAGGCACGCTGGCTAAGTCTATGTGCAGCAGTGGTGCGGCGGCCGCTTCTCCACTGTAAGATTCGGCCTCGCGCAGACCTGTTGAGGGATTGTCCTTATCATCTCTTAAGATCAGGACAATGTCATTTCCGGGGGCCCAGAATCTTTGGCTGCTGATCTCCATGATAATGCTGGAGATGTCCGGTGTCTGGAATTTGGCGTTCTGCTCGGTCCAGGCCGGAATAGACCATTTCACCTGCGCCATTGTTACGGCTCTGTCCGTAATATTGTTTGCAACATTCTCAAACGGTGCGGCATCGGGGGCAAGCTCGCCTTCGATGATAAGATTCACCGGGGCCTGGCTGCCTTGTTTGCCAACCTTGTCCACCTCGACTTCTACGTACGCATTAGCGACAAGGGAGCCATTTTCGAGGGGAACATCCACAAAACGCAGGCCGATAACCTGCTCATCTGTAGCCGGGTCTCCCGCGTCTTCATTAGCCAGCTCCAGATCGCTGCTGCCTATATCCATGTTGCCGTTTTCGACATGCTGCTCGGCATCGTCACCACCATCGGCGATCTGAATATCAATCACTGCACCGGGTTCACTGACCACCGTCCACTGCGCGGTATAAGCGCCGTTATCGATAATGGTCGCGTCCAGATTCCCGATCTTGACACCATCGACCAGCCAGGTCACTAAATCGGCTCCGGCGTCCACTATAGGAACCGGGTTGTCCGCTATGAAACTGAAGATAGGACCAACAACCGGAAACTCAGCGGCGCTGTCAACATAGGTATCGACGGCCCAATAGTACCGCGTCTTTGGTTGAGTTTGCACAGCAACGGAATTTACGTTCTGCTTGTTGACAACCCGCATAGCTGCCGGATCGGTAAACTGCTGCAGCGCTGTCAAGTCGTCGGTGAAATAGACGTCAACAGGTACCGATTCACCAGGCACACACGGGTCGGGCAAAGTCCAGCTCAACTCTACGTTGCCGACCGATGCAAGACCGTCATCTGTCGGGGATGGCTCAAGAGTATGAACACCCCTTACCGTTATCGTGCCCAGTACTTCATCGGTAACCACTTCAATACGACCATCTCCGCCATACGCCTGGATAACGCCGCCAATAGCCCCGGCCAGATAGTCTTGATTCTCCGTCGTATTCCGAAGTATTACGGCACCGCCCCGGAAATCTATACTGGCATCGCCAGTACTCTGCAGACCGTCCGCATCACTCCCTTCAAGGATGTTCACTGTGCCACCTTCCAGTGTAAGAGAGCCAGTCCCCGCTGCGTTTTGAGCGACATGGAGGTTTTGATCGAGTATGTTGACCGTTCCACCTTCATACACGGTAAGGTGTCCTTCGCCCAGACGGCCCATATAAAGACGCCGCATGGAATTCAGCACACCACCATCATGCACCTCTATATAACCGGCCAGTTCCCCTACATCGCCTTCGCCATAACCCGCTATGAACCAATCGTAGTGCGTTAGGACTCCTCCAGCGACGATTTTTATGGGGCCTCCACCGAGATCAATGTTTTTTGCCACAGCTCCATCAAAATCAACGATGCACTCAGCCTCCTGATTAAACTGAGCCTTATCGTTCTCTGTGGGCAGCCCAGCGCTCCAATTGTCGGGATTACTCCATAAGTTGTCGCCGGACACCGGGGCCCACTGCGTCGTCGCGGCATGAAGCACGCCGGCTAAACACAAAACAATAACTACACACAACACAATTCGAGTTCTCATGATAATTCTCCTTCAAAAAAATTAAAATTATTATGCTTTGTCAAAACAACTAACAATTCTTGCGCTCAATACATTTTATCTCTATCCGCCAGGATTTTTTTTGACTTGCCACTCCATCCTTTCTTGCCTGCACAAGCCCAACATCGGCTCCTGATTGATACGGGGATAGATTTTACCCTTCAAGCGCAAGGCCTAAAAAACTTTGCACTTTACTTCTTAATCTTAACCTTCCAACCGGGACAATTTGTACGTAAAGTACCCAGGATTTTGCCCGCAGGAAAGCCAAAATCCAACATTCTTACTTATACCAAATTAACTATCTTGCCGTCAACTAAAATCTTATAAATTATGCGTGCTTTTTCGGTATAATTTGGTATAATTATGTAAGAAAATGGGATTTTATCCAATTTATTGGATATTGGATAAAGCCATGAAATCATCCGCAGAAGATAGTTCATAGGACGTGTAATTTTTTAGAAGGGATGGATGTATTATGGATGAGCAGAAAGAGTTTAATCCATTAGAAATTAAGATTCCTGACCAGGAAAGCGGAAGATTTCCCGAAAGACACAGGGAGGGACCCCGCTTCGCGGGAAGCCAAACAGACATCCGGCAACGACATCTGAGTTTTCTCCGAAAGGAGTCCTTAGGACTAACGGCGTTCACGCTGATAGAATTGCTGGTGGTAATTGCCATCATTGCGTTATTGATGGGGATATTGATGCCGGCACTTCAGCGAGTGAGAAAGCAGACAAGAACAATTATTTGTAGATCCAATTTGAATCAATACGGCCTGGCAGTAAGGATGTATATAGACGATAATGAGAGCTACTTTCCTTATTCATTTACCTGGCTCTACAAGGATGGCGGCAGACGGTGCCGATGGCATGACGCAAGCAAGAATCTCAACTTAGACCCGGAACTTGGCGGCGTACTGTGGCCCTACCTGAAGGACAAAGATATTCACCTGTGTCCGGAATTCAATGTTGTCACCAAACAGAAGGGCTGCCGCTATTGCACTGGTGAGACGATTCCTATCGAACCTCAATATAGTTACTGTATGAATTCCTACCTCCACGGCGATGCATGGCGGTCAGTGCCCGCGGAATTCCGTACCACCCAATCGCTCGCTCGGAAGGAGTCTGATATAAAGCATTCGGCACGGGTGTTTTCCTTCTCTGAGGAAAATTCCTGGATTGTTCCACGCCTGAGTGGTGCTGCGATCAATGATAACAACTTACGTTCCACACCTGATAATACGACTGACTGCTTCGCTACCTACCATAATGCCCCGGGGGGAGACTTGAATCAGGGCTTTGCCAACGCGGTGTTTGTGGACGGGCATGTCGAACAGGTCTCAGCATGGCCGCCCGGTAATACTTTTGTATTAAGCTGGCCGAGCGGACCACCAATACCTCAGTGGTAAGGGTTCCGACCCGGCCTTTTTCGATTTCTATGTCAGAAAAGGCGGCAGCGCAAGAGTTGAGAGCTGGGCACAACTGATGAGAGGGTTAAAGGACTTTACGTTAATAGAGCTTTTGGTGGTGATTGGCGGCTCGGCCACGCCGAGACAGGCAAAAGCTCAATATGAGCAGTTAATTGAAGTGTATAAATTTTAACACCGGAGCACAAAGTTACTATTAAAACTATGCTCTTTGCTCATTAACTATTCCATATTTACCAAATTAGCCACTTCCCGTCAAGAATAATCTTCGGATCATGCCTGTGCATGACTATTTTCATAAGATCGTGTAGAAATGCGGAAAGGGGATGTTAGAAGGGAGAGGAAGTGAGAAGCCTTTGAATTGTTGGTAGTTCCCTAAAATTAAACTATGTTATTGCGAATATTTCTGATGAACTGCAATAAAAGGCCCTTGTGAATCCGTCTGTATAAGTGCAGACTCAGTGCAGCAAAGCTAAAAGGGGCAGAAATAGTGATTGAATTGTCGCCCGTAAAGTAATATAATATTGGTTTTAGCAGATATATGAAAACTGGGTCTATAGCTGTTTGTGAAGATTAAACCGAGAAATACAACTGCCGGAAAAGATAGCAGATTGTTCGTGTACATTGTTGACTCAAAGTCGGCTGTGCAGGCGGTATTGGTCTTTGTATGCATTGCTCTATTGGGCCAGGCCGGCTGCAAATCACCCGCCGAGTATCGACACGAAGTGGACAAGACAGCGTATGATATCATCAAGCAGAAGCAGCGCGAGGCGATAGGAAATGTGGAGGATTTTACGATTGAAAGGCCGAGCGATATCCTGCGTCGAAGACTATTAGAAGTACAGAATCTTCAGTATTCCGGGCCTTGGTCGCTTGGTAGTGACCGGCTTGAGAAACCCAAGCACTGGCCGCAGGACGATTACCCCGAAGATATGAACGTTGCTCCGCTGGTACCGCTCGAAGGTGAGGAACCAATCACATTTACGCTGCTTGAGGCGCTGCAGGTGGCGGCGCGGAACAGTTTCAGCTATCAAACGCAGAAAGAGGAGATTTTTCGAACTGCGTATCATCTCGACCTCGAGCGAGATTTGTTTCGTGATTTCTTTACTCAAGAGATGGAGAGCCTTGCCAGCACTGACAATAGCGGAGATCGCGCTGTTTCCGGAATCCGTCAGAGTTCTGTGAGCGGCTTGAGCCGGACGCTTAAGAACGGAGCCACGTTCACCGCTCTACTTGCAGTTGATCTTGCAAACCTGCTGACGTTAGGGGGGGCATCATCACTCGGTCTAAAGGCGGATGCGTCGGTATCTGTGCCGTTGTTGCGCGGCAGCGGGGCGCATATTGTTACCGAACCGTTAACACAGGCCGAGCGAGATGTGCTGTATGCAATCTGGGAATTCGAACGCTTCAAACGGACTTTCGCCGTGAACATTGCCAGTGAATATCTGGAAGTACTACAGGGGCTGGACGAGGTGGCCAACGAAGATGCGAACTATCGCCGTGTGATCATGTCAGTACGCCGGTCACGACGGCTGACGGATTCGGGGGACATGGACGTAATCCAAATGGATCAGGCAGTGCAGGATGAGCTGCGTGCGCGGAACAGGTGGATACTGGCAATGCAGAGTTATGAGCGGAGCCTGGATGAATTCAAGGTTTTGATGGGATTACCGGTCGATGCGAAGATAGAGCTTGATAGAGGGGAGCTGAGCAAACTTGTTGAAGTTGTCTCGGAGAATATAGTTGATTTGAGCAGGTTTGTTATAGATCCGAATGAGGAGGTCCCTCCTGCGGATGCACCGATTGTGCTGGAGCAGCCCAGTCAGGAGGGTGCGGGTCCGTATGAGATTGACCGGACTTTGGCGACGCGATTGGCGCTGGAGAACCGGCTGGACCTCCGGGTCGCACAGGAGAATGTCTTTGACGCGCAGCGCGCGGTGGTTATCTTTGCGGACCGGCTGGGGGCGGAACTGACTTTGTTCGGCTCGGCGTCTGCCGGTAACAGGCGGAGCGTGAGTTCAGCGACAAGCGACAACGCGAGGATTAATCTTAATGAGGCGGTGTACTCAACGCTGCTGACGCTGGATTTACCGCTGGAGCGGGTTGCTGAGCGAAACGATTATCGCAATAGTCTGATCGAGCTCGAACGTGCCGTGCGAGACGTGGGAAGCCTGGAAGATCAAGTGAAGCTGGACGTTCGGAACAGACTTCGTGCTTTGCAATCGACTCGGGAGTCTCTACAGATTCAGGCACGGTCGGTTCAAGTAGCTCAGAAGCGGGTCAGAAGCACGAACATGTCATTAGAGGCGGGTCGTGCGAAGATACGTGATATTCTGGAAGCACAGGAAGCCCTACTGTCTGCGCAGAATGCATTGACAGCGGCAGTGATAAATTATAGACTAACAGAACTGGAGCTGCAGAGAGATATAGGGCTGCTGAAGGTCAACGAAAAGGGGCTTTGGCGGGAGTTTAACCCAGAGGCAAAATAATGATAAACAAGAAGAAGAAAAGCAGTTTGAAACCTGTGGCGGCTGTTGTACTGCTGATAATCGCAGCGGCGACTGTGACAGCGATGAAATTCTCAGGTGGCGGGGACTCTGCCGAGGATATTCCAACGTTTGAGGTCAAACGCGGGCCGTTGACGATTAGTATCGACGCATCCGGGACAATCAAAGCGCTTGACCAGGTGGTAATCAAATGTGAGGTGGAAGGTAGGACTACGATCATTTCTCTTACACCTGAGGGGACACACGTCAAGAAGGGAGATTTGTTGATCGAGCTGGACTCGAGCGAGTTCGAAGATCAACTTGTTGCCGAGCAGATTGCGCTTCAAACCGCGGATACGACTTTTA
>SDBS01003959.1_pt1 | contig 14529 bp, 11 predicted proteins | sample 2277091 | NCBI WGS metagenome assembly SDBS01 (sample SAMN10404972, study PRJNA504765) | marine sediment metagenome | isolation source: marine sediment core GS10_PC15, 163 cmbsf | place: Arctic Ocean: Southern Knipovich Ridge | collected 2010
AGAAGATATAAATTTTGAAGATGCTAAGTTTATGTTGGTTTCGTGTTCTGCTTTTATTAATTATCTCATTGCCAAGATAAAAACAAACAATTAATATTGTATGATATTTAATTAAGATTCAATTTTAGCTAAAGCATTTAAAAAAGAATTATAATAATCTAAAATAAAAATATGCCATTTAATCCACGTCCAGAATATACAATCGTAGACCAACTTTATTCAATAAAAGAATTTTTTGACTATGCCGATGATTTTATTACACGTCCTCCATACCAGCGTAAGAATGTTTGGTCAAAAAAGAAAAAACAAGCATTATTGGATAGTTTGTTTCGAAGATACTATATTCCCAAAATAGTTATTCGCGAAGTTCGTCTTAATGAAAACAGATCAGTTAGTGAAGTTGTTGATGGACAACAACGAATTATTACTGTTCAGGAATTTTTTGCTAACAAAATTAAACTACCAAAATCACTACAGGATGTTCATCCTGATTTGTTTGATAAATATTATAAAGAATTAGAGTCCGAAATGCGCAGATTTATTGAAAGGGAACTGAAATATTCAGCTGATATAGTTAAAGGTATAGATGATCCAAAAAATTCTGAACATCAGAAGATTGCCACTGAAATATTTTGGCGATTACAACAGGGAGAATCTCTTAATTTTATGGAAATTGCGCACGCGAGACTTGCTAGTCTCTCACGTAATTTTGTCGTTAAATATGCAGACGATATCACTTTTGATTTTGCAGAATATAAGCCGATAGATAGTAATTCTTACAAACATAAATTTTTTAAAATATACAATCGAGATAATAATAGGATGCAACATTTATTATTACTCACAAGATTTCTTCTATTAGAGAAAGCTAAGGGTCCAACAGAATTAAAAGATACATCTGTGGTAGAATTTATTGATGATAGTATTATTCCTGACGGCGTGGGTAATGACTCATTTCAAAATGAAGACATAGCAAAATCCGCATTAGCAGTAATGAACACATTTTATGAAATTTTCAAAAATGACCCCATGATAGATGAAAATAATGGATTAAAGGAACTAAACAGAGAATATATAGTAATCTCGTTTTATTTATTATTAAGACACCTAAAAGAGTATTATATTATTGACGATCCGGTAAAAAAATTATTTCACGATTTTTTAATCGATGAATTTTATCCGAGATGGTCTGATCTTTCAGATGATGATCCAGATCTTTTGCTATTCTCTACGAGTAGACAGATGGATCAGAATAATATTGAAATCCGTGATCAAATTTTGAGGCAGATGTTTTTTGAATTTGCGAAGAAAGAGAGTATCACTTTAGCCTCAAAAGACAAACAACGCGTTTTCGACGAAGCAGAAAAAATAAGAATTTATAGAAGAGATAAAGGACTGTGTCAGATGTGTTTGAAAGAGGGAAAGAGTGATAAAGAATCTTTGGTTTCGTGGAAAGATTATGAGGCTGACCATATTTTTCCTCATGCGAAAGGCGGACAGACTGTTATAGAAAATGCTCAAGTTTTATGTAAATATCATAATAGATCTAAAAAAGATGCATGATATTTAACCTATACAAAAATAAAAATCAAAAAATTAATTGAGAGATAAATTATGAAAATCAAATTCAATCAAAAATATAAATCTATTGATAACTTTAACGAAATTGACATTAAAGATTTTTCAATATTTTTAGGAGTGAATGGATCTGGGAAAACCCATATGCTAAAAGCAATTCAAGAAGGCTTTGTTTCTGCTGACAGCGTTCAGAAAGAAAAAATCTCGTATTTTGATCTCCAGACATTCCTCATAAAGAATCAAAAAGAAATATCACCAAGAAATATTGATGATGAAAAACTTAAAGCATGGAATATTTTAGATTCCCAAAAACAAACATTTCAGGGTTATGATAGTCAAATCCAAACAATTGTAGGAGAAAAAAAATATCCCTATGATGCCGAAGTATCCGAAGCTCAAAAAGGGCAATATGTACAACAAAAAAAGAATATTCTAGAATTTATAAATGGTCAGACGCAAAATGATCCGAAAACAAAAAAACTACTTAAAACAGGAATATTTGAATCTGGTAAATACGCTTCCGAAATTACGCAGCCAGAATTTTTTAAGTTCGCAAATTATAATCCAGATGATTACGAGTTATTAGAAAGTCTAAGTGAAGTATTTTTTGAATATCAAAAAAAAATAACTACCGCAAAATTATCCAAAAAAGAGGGAGGAGGAGGACTTAAAGCTAAAGAAGTTCAAAAATTAGAAAAACTATCTCCATGGGATTTTGTTAATAATATGTTTGCTGAGTTTGGACTACTCCACTCTATTACATACCCGACATTTACAACAGGCGATCTTATAAATAGTCAAGTGGTATCATTTCAAGTAAAACTTATTATAGATGATGAAGAGATTGATTTTGATGATTTATCATCTGGCGAAAAAATATTATGTGCGTTGGCAATTACAGTATATCAAGACAATAAATCAAATTTTCCGGAATTATTACTCCTTGATGAAATAGACGCTTCGCTTCACCCATCTATGGTCCAACATCTATTGAATGTTATAGAAAATGTATTTATCAAAAATAGATGTAAGATTATTCTTGCTACCCACTCTCCTACAACTGTCGCACTTGCGTCCGAAGAATCACTATTTGAGATTCAAAAAGGAAAAGAGCAACAAAAAATCAAAAAAATATCACAGGCCGATTCTATCAATCTTTTAAGCGAGGGGATAATAACTTTTGAAAAGGGATTAAAAATACAAAAAAGCATTGATGGCACAAAAAGTCTGCAAATTGTGACAGAAGGAAATAATACAGAACATATCAAAAAAGCTATTGGAATTTTAGATAGTACTTTATTAAGTCAGATCAAAATAATAGAAGGTTCTCCAGATAAAAGTGGTCAACAATTAAAAAACGCTTTTGATGTAATGTCTTCGGGTGATTATCCCGGAAAGTTTCTCTTTGTTTGGGATTGTGATTTTTCCTCTAAGATAGATAGTATCGTGGAAACAGAAAGTTTTAAAAAATTTTGTTTTACAGAAAATTCAACAAATACTAAAGCAAGAAATAAATACAGTAGAGCCATAGGAATAGAAAATTTATACCAAGATTCCTTGTTTACCGAAGATGTTTATTACTCTAAAGAAATAAGCGGTTCGTACGGAACCAAGACATCAATAAAAGAATTTGATAAACAAAAGTTTTTAGAGAAGATTAAACAAGAAACTGATAGAAAGAAATTTGTAAATTTCCAACCTTTAATTAAGAAAATCGAGGAACTTTTAAGTACAAGTAAATAATTATGCAATGTTCGGTCGTAAAAAATTCAAGAATTGATTTATATTCTCCTTTTTCATCTAACAAAACTCAATTCTCCTAAATTTTCTTTAATCTTTATCTAATTAATGGTTCTGAATGAGTCCTGTGGAGAAGGCTAAATCAGGTACATAAACCTCACCAATCTTCATAATCTTGGTTCTAACGTCGTTCGTCCTTCGCACACATGAGGCGCTAGGACGCAATAAACGTCGCACAAGATGCCTTATGCGGCGTACAAAATATAGAAAATCGCCAAGAAGGTGGTTTTTTGATAGAATAAATAACACTATGGGAATAATAACAGAATTCAATCCAGACCTTGCTTTAAGAAATATTTCTGAATTTAAGAATGGAAATAGAAAAATAGAGGAATGTATTCCGGAAAACCTTAAAGCAGGGGAAATACATCCTTTTTTTAAAAAAGACCAAAGAAACTATTGGTTTTTTGGCGAGGTTCCTTTAGTTGAAACGAAGGGCAGTCAGGTTCTGTCACGACCAAAAGCGAGTATTATGATTTTAGAAGCAACGCACTTTATTGATAACGGAGAAGTTTGGACAAAAGGAAAATACAAAGTTGTGGAGGTGTTTAATGACGACGAAATTCATTTTGAAGGGTTTGATAGAATAAACAAAAATCGAAGAATTAATTGACCCACCACTACCTTAAAAAGGTGTGGGGGCAAGGAAATAAAATTTATGAAAATAACACGTTTTGCTCAATCATGTATTTTAATTGAAACCGGTAATAAAAGAATTTTGATTGATCCTGGGTATTTACTTTATGAAGATTCTTTATCACACAAAGAATGGTCTAATATAGATGTTTTGCTAGTTACTCATAAACATAGGGATCATTGTCATATTGATGCCATTAAAGAAATCACAAAAAATCCTAAAACAAAATTCTATACCACCCAAGAAGTTGTTAACAAATACCCTGAACTATCTCCAATAATTGTGAAGGTAGGGGATATATTAAACTTTGATGATGTAAAAGTAGAGGTCGTAAGTGCAGTTCACGGATATTTACCTTTAATGAGGGGTGAAAGAGAAGTTCACGAGAATGTTGGATATATTATAGATGATGGAATCAATAGGGCATATCAGACGAGCGATACTATTTGTTTTAAAAACGATTATAAATGTGATATTCTATTTGTTCCAGTTTGTAATCACGGAGTTGCTATGGGACCACGGGAAGCTGCGCTTTTTGCCGAAGAAACAGAAGCAAAACATATTATCCCAATTCATTATGACAACCCCGATCATCCCGTTGATTTCAAACAGGTTAAAAAAGTATTTGAAAAACAGGATTTAAATTTACGATTCTTAGAATTAAAAGAGAGTATTGAAGTCTAATTTTTGTGAAAAAATACAAAAAATCTATGAAAACTTGGTTAAAAGGAGGAATTATCGCCATTATACTAATGATTATTTTAATCACAGTTTTATTTCCAATAAAATCCTCCTGTAAAAATACTTTTGAAACAAGATGCGCTCCCTTTTTTGCTTATTGGGAATTACCTTTATTACCCTCTATTCTTGTTTTAGAAATTGCTGAAAATTTTGGATTATTTTTACATAATGATTTTCTTATATATTCTATAGCGTTTTTAGTATCAGCTATTATTTATTTTTTAATTGGAGCTTTAGTCGGTTTAATCTACGGAAAAATTAAATCTAAAAAACATAAAACTAAATAAAAAAAATGGAAGAAAATACATCTATACCTCATGTGCCAGCTAAAAGAAGTATCCTGCAGATAATATATGGATTATTATTAATTCTCTTGTCTTTCGTGGTTATAGTGGTTTTTATCTACAACATGGTAAAGGATCAAATTCCAAGGGTATATGTCGGAGATATCTATCCCGTATTTTTAACCTATGGTTCACCCCTTATTCCAATATTAGTATTAATTATTGGGGTATTGATTCTTATAGCATCTCGACATGTAAATAAGTTACTGAAATGGTCGATAAGAATTGGATTCATTCCACTTTTACTATTAACAATAATACTTATCCCTCTTCTTTTTTCCCAAATGGTACCTATTCGCATGCATGAGGATAGAGGACAAATTCTTCTTATTCTTTTTTATCCTATATTATTATTATTTATTTTTACAGTATTACCACTTTTATTTAGCGTAATAGTCTCTCTTATTAATAATAAAAAATACCTGTTGCCCTTTATTATTGCAATAATTTTTGCCATATCAGCCCAGTGGTTGTTAACTTCCATTACATTACCAGTAGATGACCCTGTTTTAATTCAGAATGCAGTAAACACAAAAGATCCCTCTTTGTGCGATGGGCTACGTGAGGGTCCGCGTAGATTCCATTGTTATAAACAAGTAGCATTGCATACAGGAGATAAAGAAATATGCAATATGATTCCTGATCCTTATAGATATACTTATCTTCAAGGTCAGCGTTTCTATTTCAGAGAACAATGTTTAGCTGCTGTAGAAAAGAAAAATCAGAAGGAAAAATAAAATCTAAAAAAACTAAATAAATCTATGAAAAAGAAAATAATAATTTTAATCATAATCTTAATAGGAATTGGGATAGGAATAGGAATTTATTCTCTATTTTTTCATATGACCGAGACAAGGGCAAAAGAAGTAATCAAAGAAGATTACAATAAAAATTCAATTTCTCTTTGTGATAGATTTTATGTCAGCAAAGATGAGTGTTCCGACTTTTCTCGTTGTTATATTGAAAAAGCAGGAAGTGCAATGCCGAAAAATCTCCTAATTCAATTTGCAAAAGATATTAGAGCAGGCAAATCTTTGGCGCTTGATTCTTATTCTTTAATTAACGGAAAGCAAATTGGAGAAGATTGCTTTTTACAAATTTTTCCTTTCCCTCAAGAAATTTCTGGATATCAATTACATCGATTTAGTCCAATTGATGATGAGGACTGTGAGGATGTTAATGGAGAAGAAATTTGTGTAAAAATGGCTAGATTAGAATATTATAATGAAAATTCAAAAAAGGCCGTTCATGTTTTACCTTTAATAGTAACAAAAGGTAGAGAAGTTTATATGGATTATATAGAAAATATAAGAGAAGAGAGGTTTGAGGAGATATCTCCTGGAATTTATAAAAATAGGGGGGAATACTGGGAGATTGGATGGTATCCAGAAAAATATGATGCAATTGGAACCCAACAATACACTTATGAAGAAACAACCACTGGAACTAAGAGTAATCCAGACGATGCAACTGTTTATAGTCCTGTATTAATTTATTTTTTAAATAAATATCCCCCAACCCCAATTGGAACAATCCCCCGAACATTGCCAGATAGAGATTATAATGATGATTCTAAAGAGAATGGATTAAAAATTAATAAAGAAACTTTAATTGTGGAACAAGATATAGGAGATATGAGGTATATTAAAACTGAAGATGATGGTGGAGAGGCGGTTCTTCTAAAAAACAAAAGAACAAATTCTATCGTCAATAAAGAGGTAGATAATTTTCCTATTTATTCTGGGATTTATAAAAATGAGAAATATTTTCCTGAAGGAAATTATGACTGGGCAAATAATAGGATCCGTGTAATGGTTCAAGATTACAAGGAAGAGATAACAGAAGAAGAGTTAAACATCTTTTTAGAGACAAAATCTTTGCATGAAGAGTATAATTTTAAAATAATTAAAGGACAACAGGTCTATGTTTTAGAAAATTTTGATTTGGTAGATGAAGCATATATTTGGAGGAGTTCAGATAAATTAATTTTTATTTGTCCTTTTGTTTCTCCTGTTTCTGGAGAAGAAGAAAATTATTTACAGGAAGATATGATTACTCTTGCTGAAAACTATCTTAAATTTTATCTTGTTCAATAATTAATGAGAAATAAAATTTATGAATATTAAAAAATATTTATTTTGGTTTCTTCTGTTCCTTATTGGCATTATTTGTATTGCTGATATTTATTCTATTATTAAAAATATTAGCGAAAAAGGAGTTGTTGAGGTTAAGGATTATATTATGGTAGGTGTTTGGTTTATAGTTCTTTATTTTGTTTTTCGTATAGCTTTTACTAAACTTTTTAAAAAACAGAAGAATTAATTGAGAAAGAAAATTAATTACAGTATAGATTTACTTGCTAGAGATATTAGTACTTGCTTATCTCCAAGAAACCCTTTACTGCACAATTTTAATCCTGTAATATAAAATTATGCAGAAGCATAACCCTCCCAAAAAAGACCTAACGCTCCAATTTGCCGAAGCTGGCTTAAAAGGAGATAAGGAAACAATTGTTAAGCTTCTTGAAGAGCTTGCCGTTAGGAACATTAAAACAAATAGACACACATCCTATAATGGGGCCCTTAATCTTATTGAGAAATATTCTGATAAGATGTTTTCTGATGTCTCTAGTTCCACTCTTTTAACTCAAAGCTATAATGGCTTTGATGCGGAGAATGTCTGGCTATCGCCAGACATAGAGTTAAAGGTAAAAAAATTCATAAAGCTGCAAAAGAAAATTCCCCATTATTACGTAACGAATAATTTTAATAAATTATTACTTTACGGCCCGTCAGGCAGTGGAAAAACCACTATTGGATTCTTTATTGCTCATAAGCTTGGGAAACCAATTAACTACATCAAAATTACCGACGTAATTTCTTCAAAATTGGGTGAGACAATGCATAATATAGCCAATATTTTTAGAGATATTAATGAAGAAGTAATATTTATTGATGAATTTGATGCTTTTGCTAAAAATCGTAACGATGGAAACGATGTTGGCGAACTAAAGCGTATAGTAAATTCGATTATCCAAACTTTGGATTTTCAATCTGAAAACAAAATAATAATTGTTGCAACCAACCTTTTAGAACTAATTGACCCCGCGATTATAAGGCGTTTTAAATTCAGAATATTAATCGACGAGTTAACAAGCGAAGAGAAAAAGAACTTCTTCGATTTTTTAATAAATCGAAAGAGAATTAAAAAAGGTCAAGTTCAGTTAACTTCAGACGAAAAAAGTTTTTTAGTTGAAGTCTTTGACGCCATCGAAATAAACACAGTTGATGCAATAACTGATTTTTTTGATAAAACGATTATAAATAGTTTGATTAGAAATAAAAAACGTGTTGCTTTGAATGATTTCGTTCAAACGCTATTTGTGGATGACTATTTAAAAAAACCTAAAATGTTACGTAAGCGAGACAAAAAAATATTATCTAGATTATGTAAAATAATGGAAGATTTGGGGTATCCGAAAGTAAAGATTGCTAAAATTTTAGATATTCACAGAAATTCATACAAAAACTATGCCAAGTAGAAAATACAAACATATAAAAGTCCCGACTTCTCTTTTTTCGCGAGAAAATAGGCATATACCATCAACTGGACGCAACTTTAAAGAGCTTGGCCATTTTAATAAAGATAAACACAAGAGAAAGGTTTTACGCGGGGTTAATAGAATTAATCAATTTTTTTCTCAAAGAGATAAGCTGTTTCGAGATACCGATAAACAAATTAATGAAATCAAAATCAAATTTCACGGTCCAGTAAACAAAGATTTTATCTTCCGATACAAAATTGATATTTATAGACAAGAAGAAAATAAGGCAAAGGACTCCACTATTTACGGAAAAATAAGTAATAAGAAGATAGGAGGGCAAAAATCTGATTTTGAACATCTAGAAAATGAGGTTGATGATTATGTTAAGAGAGAAGAAAGACGTTCTTACTTTGAAAAAATTAAAGAGTTAGAGCCCCTAACGCTAGAGGAAATTATTGAGAAGGATTTAAATAAAAGATTCAAAAAACACCCCAACCAAGAAGTCTATATAGACGTCTCATTCGCAGATAGACAAAATGTTGCAGCCACAAAATTAGATTTTATTGAGAAAGAATTTGCAAATAAATTTATTTCAAAAGTTAATACAGAGCTACTCCATTTTTGTAGATTGAAGGCAAAATATAGTGATATTAGAAAATTGCACAAAAGCTACAAAGGGATTATTGATATAGAACAAGCGCCAGATTATAGATTGTTAACTTCTTCAATAGAAAAAAATATTGAACATTTAAATATAGTTCCTCCCTCAGATGACGGTGAACCAGCCTTTGTGTTGGATGGGGCAATTAATCCAAAGCATATAACTTTGAATAATGCATTAACCAGAACGGTTGGAGCACATACTGGAAACAAAAAACACGCGACAGCCGTAGCCAGTTTGGTTGTTTGTGGTACGGACCTTGATATACAGGGAAATATACAACAAAACAACAAAGTAGTTGCCGTGGATATATCAGATGGGCGTGATGGTTTTTTAAAACTTGAAGAAAAAATTGTAGATACAGTTGAACAAAATAGCCCAAATTATCAATTATTATTGATCAATTTTTCAATTAACAACTATTATTTTTACCGTAGAAAAAAAGTAGACAAGTTAACGAGATTACTTGATGAATTAGCTTATAAATATAATTGTTTATTTTTTGTTTCAACTGGAAACCTTTTCTCTCGCGATTGGACTAGTTCTGTAAAACAATTAATACGGCAAACTGGTTACCCGCGATATTTTAATGAGAAAATTTGTAGAATAGTTCCCCCAGCTGATAGTATAAATAATATTTCTGTCGGCTCTATCACTTATCGTGAGAGCGTGAATTCAATAGCAAAGATTAGGAATCCTGCGCCTATCACTCGTGCAAATATAAATGGTATGCCTTTTGTAAAACCAGATTTTGTTCATTACGATTCAAATTACAAGAGAGATTTTACCTGTGAATTTGATGGGGTTTATTTGGCGTCTGATGATACAAACAAATTAACACGATGGTCTGGCACTAGCTTCGCCACCCCTTTGGTGTTACACGATGCTTGTTTGTTGCATAATTTTTATCCCAGCTATAATAAAAACACCATAAAAGCACTCTTGATACATTTTGCTGATTTAATTCCATGCGAAGATATACCGGTTAATATGAGAAAAAAACTCACGGGATTCGGTATGCCAAATCTTGAGAAAGCTCTTTACTCGCTCAATTCATCGTCCACTCTCATTATTGAAGATAAAATAGGTATTAATAAGAAAAAAAATATTAGGTTTCCTGTCCCAGATTGTATATCGGGGAGTGGAAGAAAGCGTCTTAAGATTAGAAAAACACTGGCATACACTCCAAAAATAAATCCTAAGAATGTGCGAACTTATAATCCGATAAATATATCTGTCCGATTTGTCCGTGGAAATAATACTAGTCTCGGTAATTCTTATACACGTAGCGCAGAAGATGGAGCTCACCAGAAATCTAATATAAAAAGTTTTCCTCCAATTGAAGTTGCTACACGACAACACACTGGCGAATTTTGGACCTTGAGTGTGATTTGTGAATCCAGGGACGATACACTTCCGACTGATTACAAACAAGCTTACTCCATAGTTTTGTCTTTAGAAGACTTATTGGCTGATGAATCAATTAATTTACACCAGGAAATATTGAATATGATTGAAATAGAGACTTCTATTGAGGTGCCTATAAATATTTCAATATAATTTTGCGACGGAGTAGGGCATGGTCGCTAGGACGCAATAAATGTCGCACAAGATGTATTATGCGGCGAGGGATACCCGAGATTCTTTTCTCGGGTTTTTTGTTCATTTCCCAATCCAACTATTGACAGGTCTAAATAGTGAATGTATAATATAAATAGTTATTTACCAATAGAATAAGGATAGAAAACCAAAACCAAACAGCCAAATAAAGGCGGAAGGAGTTTGATATGAACCGGCATTTCAGATGGACGTTTGTCGTACTGGCGATTGTGTCGCTGATTCGCGCAGAGGTTGTCTCTACGTCGCCGAGTACTTTCGGCGACAAGACTTTGCTCGAGTATGTACCGAGCCAAGATGTCTACATCGACCACAACAAGTGGTTTGATATTTGGACCTTAGGACTCGATTCCGTGAAGTATGCGCGGACTTATGATTCAATGAACGGGCGAGCTAAATACCCGCCCGTCAAAAAGATCGTATTTTCGTTCCGGACAGACTTTCTGTGTGAGCATAAGAAATACATATACGCAAGTATGATGTTCCTCGTGCAAAAGAACCGGACCAAACGACGCTTCGTCCTTATTAATTCCGAGCAGGCGATCAATGAGATTGTTGGTGAGGATACGACGAGGTACCGCGTCTGGCCACACCTGGGTCTTCTTTATGTCGGCACAGCCGCCAACGAGAAGAACTTCGATGTGGTGCTTTGGGACGAACTTGTCCAAGGGTACGCGCCCATGGAACAGCTCGTTCAGCCAGGTGATGTTGTTGGTCTATCTCTTGTAGCAACGGGGATAGAACGCGGTGTTGTGCTTGCAAGAAAGGCTAAAGAACTCGGTGCCCAGTATGTTGTTGCTGGAAACGATTCGGCGATATTCCGAGCCAACCAACTTCTGAATCTTGACGGCAAACCCATTGACGCTGTGTTTACTGGTAACAGCCTTACAGCAATTCGTCAGTTCTTCCGGCAGATCGGGGATACACCCATTGAGCAAATGCAAATCCTTGGCGTTCAAACAATGCCCGGGGCAGAACAACGCTCGAATGTGCAGTCTCGTCTCAGGAAAGAATTCGTACAGCTCGTCCTTCAAAGGCAAGCCGATCCGAAACGGTTTGAGGATGATGCGTTTCTCATTCCGAGGTTTGATCTTTTCCCTGTTTCGTACTGGGAAAAAGTTTGGTCGAACTATCGTGCGACGTTTGGGCATAAGTTCAGCAACTCCAATGGCGTGAAGAACGCTACCGCGCTCTTTGCTCAAGGTTGCACCGGAACTTGCGGTCATGACGTTTGTTCCTACTGCACGATTGCGGGTGTCGCTGACATCCGTATTCCGCGGAAGGAAAGTATTGTAAAGATGGCCGAGGCATATAAACGTTTCGGCATCGATGCGATTTACAACGTTACTGACAGCGTCTACGAGATGGCACCGGCCGTGGCTGCTGCGCTCCGCGGAGTTAATCCATGGAAGGCACTGACTATTTATGGTCGGGCTCAGGGAGTCGCTCAACATCCGGAATATCTTGACCAATGGCTGGCGCTCGCATCCGAGCATTTGGTCATCAATATGGGTCAGGACTCTGGAGATGAGAGAATTCTTATAGGTGGCGTGATGAAGTCCTCGCAGAAAAGTAAGGCACGAGTCGGTGAAAACCGGCTTGCGACAGGACTCATCGCTAAAAGCGGTGCGTTCCTTCATGCGTCATTCATTTTTGGCTCGCCAGGTGAAACGCGCGAGACGTGCGAAAGCACGCTTGTGCATATTGACTGGATGGCCAAGACGCTCGGGAGCCAGTTTGACACTTGCGAAAGCGATGTCTATTGGCTCAACTTCGGATCTCCGGCAAGTCAGGTCTTCTACGATTATAATTATGCCAAGCAATTGGCGGAAAAAACCGGGAAGACCATTACTGAAGCCGACTGGCAGAGAGATTTCGCTGATCACTGTGAGGCGCTTGTTGTGCCTTCGGAAACAGAAAGGGCTTGGTATCACCACTTCACCAGGATTGACTATGACGAAGCGCACGAGTTTATTGCTCGCGCAGACAAAATCATGGCTACAATACCGGGAAGTATCGCAAGGCGTGGCTACAATCCCAATGCGTAGTTTCTCAACAGGAAAGCCCTCGTGTGTAGTTTGCATGAGGGCTCTTTTTTTACTTAAATTACACTTAAACACTGAATAGTCTGTTCCACTATACATTTACACACATATTAACTCCGTAGATACTATCTGTGGGGTTTTTGTTTTATATCAGTGATATCGAGGATATATCCTTGACAAATCTAAATAATGGGCGTATAATGTAGACAGTACATAAACAATCAAGTAGAGCTTTGTAAACACGCTAAGAACTCAAACGGAAAGGGAATGAAAATGAAAGGGTTAATTGAATGGCTGAGAAATCTAACGTTTATATATGCAATAATGATCTTTATGACCGCAGGCAATGAGTCCGTTGCTTCGTTCATGATTATCACCGCTGCTGTCTGTGAAATTGTACGAGGTATCTTATGCTTCAAAAGTTTCTTTGAAAAATGAAAAACAGGAAAAGGAATCAGGAAAGGAAAAGACAATGGAACTGTACAGACAACTCAGAATGATGTTTCTTATAAACGCCATCTTGGCGGCAATCGGAGTAAGCTGTTTCTATCTTCTTCTCATTCTCGGTCCGCGAGGGTGGTGAACAGCAAATAGCCCCTTAAGGTAAAATCTTATCGGGCTTTTTTTTGTTAAATTACACTCAAACAGGTTCTAACATCGTCCCATCCCCGCAGTTATTTTCCCGAGTATTTTCTCGGGTTTTTGTTTGACAAATTAATTTAACAGGTGTATAATATAGATAGTTCTCTTCTTTAGTATGCTCTAGTCAGAAAACCCTCAAACGAGAAAAAGAAAGCAGGTGAATCATGAAAGTCCTCACGCCAGCAGATATTAAGAAGAAGTTTAGGTACGACTTTGTCAGCGATGACATTCTGGGAGGATTCCATCGAGCAAGAAAGGACGGAAGGCACTTCCACATCTTGCCCGATGGCAGGCGGGCCTACAAAGCAGATTATGACGAAGTCGCAGCCTTCTCAGAAGGTCTGGCCGTGGCAAGGAAGGACGGTAAGTTCTTTCATATCTTGCCAAACGGTAAGCCAGCCTACAGAAGGCGGTTCCCTGATCGTGTCGGTCCATTCAAGGGATACGCCGCCAAGACAGGGGGGCATGGAGAGGAAGTCTTCATCTACCGTGACGGCACCAATGTGGAAGCAGGATAGCTCCACCACCAAAACATAGTCCTCTTAGCGATTCGGTTCGCTGAGAGGACTCTTTTTATCCAAAGCAGGTCCTAACATCGTCCGTCCCTCGTACAGGATTCTAATTCAAATGTTGCACAAGATGCGTTTATGCGGCGTACAACATAGATTATAAAACCTGAATCAAAAAAACCGCTCGAGAGGGCGATTTTTTAATTATTTTCAGTAACCCTTTTAGCAAATTCTGATTTTGATATTTTCATAATTCTATTTCATTTTAGCAAAAAATCATTTTCTTAACGATTTTCTATTCTGTAATATATGATATTATAGGGTTACTTTAGGCTTATGTTAATTGATGACGTTACAATTAAAGTGAAGGCTGGTAATGGTGGTCGAGGCACCGCGCTTTTTAGTAAGGTT
>SDBS01003960.1_pt1 | contig 14528 bp, 16 predicted proteins | sample 2277091 | NCBI WGS metagenome assembly SDBS01 (sample SAMN10404972, study PRJNA504765) | marine sediment metagenome | isolation source: marine sediment core GS10_PC15, 163 cmbsf | place: Arctic Ocean: Southern Knipovich Ridge | collected 2010
ACCATGTTGTGGGAACGATACCCACCGCGACTTTCATCAGGTTTATCTAAACCCCTCGGTGTGATCAATTATGACTTTTAGTAACGTATCAGACCCAGAGGCGGGCACCCGTTTCCTCATGGCCAACGAGGCCATCGCAAGGGCAGCCCTTGAGTCGGACGTGAAGGTGGCGGCGTTCTACCCTGGCAGCCCCACAAGCGAGATACTGAACACCATGTACAGGCTGAGCGGCGTCTACAGTGACCTGAGGATGGAGGTGAGCGTCAACGAGAAGGTGGCCCTTGAGACCGTAGCTGGGGCCAGCATGGCGGGTGTCAGGAGCTTTACATCGATGAAGAGCGTGGGGCTGAACGTTGCCAGCGACGCCTTCTACAGCCTTGGGTACGTTGGCGTCAACGCGGGGTGCGTCCTTGTGTCAGCGGATGACCCCCACGCCCACAGCAGCCAGAGCGAGCAGGACGGCAGGTACTATGCACCCACGGGTCACGTGCCCATGCTTGAGCCCAGCACGCCCCAGGAGGCGTACGATATGACCAAGTACGCCTTCGAGCTGTCCGAGAGGCACAGGATTCTCACAATAGTCAGGACAACCACCAGGGTGAACCACCAGAACGCTGCGGTCAAGGTAGGTGAAGTGACTAGATCACCCTTCGAGAAGAAATCATGGAAGGACGTGAAAGGCGAGTACTTTACCCTGAGCGCCACGGCGAGGCGGCTGAAAGGCGAGGCACTTGAGAAGCTGGAGCTCATCGAGGCAGAGTTCGAGGAAAGCCCGTTCAACATCGTCCATGAGGGAGATGGAAAGGTGGGGATAATCACAAACGGCGTGAGCTACCTCCACGTCAGGGAGGCGGCAAAGCTGCTGGGGGTCGAGCCCAGCATCCTGAGGATCGGGACGCTGTACCCCCTCCCCAAGGCAAAGATAGCGGGCTTCATGGAGGGGCTTGACACAGTCCTGGTGGCCGAGGAGCTGATGCCGTTCCTTGAGGACCAGGTAATATCAATCGCGGCAAGGAATAGCCCCGAGGTAAACGTCCTCGGCAAGCACAGCGGCCACTTCCCGTTCGTCGGGGAGTACAACACGGCCATCCTCACAGGCGTCCTATCAGGGATATACGATGTTGAGCCATCGACTGATTTCCAGGGTACACTTGACAGGGCGGCTGAGCTGAAATCAATCCTCCCTGAACGGCTGCCCAGCTTCTGCCCAGGCTGCCCCCACAGGGGGACGCTCTGGAGCGTACAGCAGGCAATCAAGGGTATGGACTATGTCATCAACAACGATATCGGCTGCTACAGCATGCTGCTGCTTGAGCCGTACGGGCTGACTGACAGCGTCCTCTCCATGGGCTCAAGCCAGGGCCTGTGCAGCGGCATGCAGCACGTGCTCAAGGACAGGGTCATCAGCTTCCTGGGGGACAGCACTTTCTTCCACGCCGGACTCCCCGGCATCGTCAACGCCATCCACAACAAGCACGACTACACCGTAATCATACTGGACAATAGCGTGACGGCCATGACGGGTCAGCAGCCCAACCCCGGCAGCGATTTCGGGGCAGCGCCCGTTGACGCCGTGGACATCGAGGGCGTGCTGAGGGGCCTCGGGGTCAGGAACATCACCAAGATCAACGCCTTTGAACCCCAGCCCAACGTCGAGATGATAAAGAAGGCAATCAACGCCCCCGGCTTCAACGCAATCATCAGCACGGGGCCCTGCGCCCTTTACAGCGACAGGAACAAGCGTCGGGACAGGGTGCCTATTATCCCCCAGAGGATTGACGAGGAGGTCTGCAAGACGGTTTACGCTTGCGTCAGGGACTTTTACTGCCCCGCCATAGAAATCAGCATGGAGACCAGCCAAGCTGAGATTCAGCATGACCTGTGCAACGGGTGCGGGAACTGCGGCAGGCTCTGCCCGCGTTCAGCTATAAGCACCACGGGAGGAGGGCCACAATGACATACAACATCCTCCTGACGGGCGTCGGCGGCCAGGGCCTTATGTCCCTCGCTGCGATGATAGGCGAGGCGTGCGTTGCATCTGGGGTTCAGGTCGTGACTCAGGAGCAGCACGGGCTGGCCCAGAGGAGCGGCAGCATCTCGGCCCACATCAGGATCGGCGAGGCTTACAGCCCCATGGTGCCCTACGGGACGGCTGACCTCATCATATCAATGGAGGCAAGCGAGTCCCTCAGGTACATCGAGTACCTTAAGACAGGCGGGACAATCGTGTCCAGCTCACGCCTGATGCACCCCGTGATCGAGACCAACAAGATAGTGGCGAACCGCCGCGAGAACCTAGAATACGTGACCCTTGACGCCATCAAGGAGAACCTGGTGAAGGTGACAAAGGATATCCACCTCATCGACTCCACCGCCATCGCATCCGAGGCGGGCAACCCGAGGACGGAGAACGTTGTGCTACTGGGAGCGGCGTCAAGCATCGAAGGCTTCCCCTTGACGGCGGAGCAGCTGGTGGATGCGATAAAATCCATTGTCCCTGAGAGGACGATTGACCAGAACATCAAGGCTTTCGAGCTCGGGGTGGGCTCGATCTAGCCTATTTTTAGAAAGTTAGCTATGAGTATGCTGGACAGTCTGGCCATGTCTTTCTCGGCCTCCTCGCACTCCCTGAGCACCTGCTCCACGGTCTTGCCTATCATTGCGGGCTCATCAGGGTAGGCGTCTGCCCACCTCTTGGCGTCCTCCGAGGTGATCTCAAGGTGGAATATCACGCCCCAAACGTTGCCCTTCCTATAAGCCTGGATGGGGCAAGGGTCGCCTGTGGCCAGGAGCTTGCCACCTGGGGGCACCGTGAACATATCGGTGTGCCAGTGGAACACAGGGAACTCATCTGGGAACCCTTGGAACAGGGGGTCATCGAAGCCGTCCTCCGCTAGGCTGACGGTGTAACCACCCACCTCCTTGCGGGGGCTCCTCACCACCTCGCCTCCCAGTACTTTTGAAAGCATCTGGCCTCCGCAGCAGACTCCCAGACAGGGCTTGCCGCTGTCCACAATCTCCTTGAGGTACTCCAATTCCTTTCTGAGGAAGGAGTGCTCCCATGCATCGTTAGCCGAGATAGGGGTTGGTCCGATGACGAATGCGTCGTAATCATCAACAGGGGGAAATGGCTCGGAGTCAGGGAGCTCGTACGCCTTGACGAGGGTGAGGGCGGCCCGCTCCCACAGGTATGTCTCGTAGAGGCCCAGTGTCTCAGGTGGATCGTTCTGGATTATTAGGACGCGCTTCATGGGTATTGATGGGTCTTTTCCCGTGATAAACTTTCCAAGGCATTTTGCCAACTGAGTGTAATTACGCACACTCTATTCCAGTACCCTAGGGAGATAGGAAGGGCCTACATGAAATATTCGTAAAATTAGCTGAAAGAAATAAGGGGGATATCCAAACCCTCATTTCTTTCTTTTGAAGATCTTCCCGATGTCCCCGAAAGTGAACCTGGCGGTGATTATCCGCTCGGTGCTGAATATCCTGGCGGCTATGTAGAGCAGCGCAACGGTCCAGATGCTGATGAAGAATATGCTCCTCACCACCACAAAGTACTCGCCGAGGAAGGCGGCCTTTGCGGCTATCATGGTGTGGGTGTACGGGATGGCAAGCAGGATGTACTGGAACGATGTGGGCAGCATCTCGATGTCGCTGAACATGAGCACAAGCGCCGGTACCATGATCGGCGTGATCAGTGCGCTTGTGAAGCTCTGGGCGCTCCTCACGCTGTCGGCGAAGACCGCCACGCTCAATGCCATAGCGAGCGCCGAGATGAGGGTTACGAATATTACGATCCCGAGGAGCAGGAACCCGACGGGGGTCATGCCCATGTTCACGTCGGAGAGGCTCATGCTCTGGGCCTCGGGCACGAAGCTGAACGCCGAGTTCATGTACGAGCCGAACCCGATGAGGTAGCTGACGGCCCCCGCGAGGGCTATTACGATGCTCCCGCTGAGTTTTCCCCCCAGTATGGTCATCCTGCTCACTGGCAGGGTCATGAGTATCTCAAGGGTCTTCTGTTCCTTCTCAAGGGCTATGCTGGTGGCCGCCATCTGGATGGCGAACATGACCATCATCATTATCATTATGGGCAGCATGATGCTCTGGCTCATGACAAGGCTGAATATCGCCATGGGCGGGATCTCCAGGACGTTCCCCTTGAGTATGCTGGCGTAATCGATGGCTATGGGGTTCCTGTAGCCGAGGGGCGTCCCCGCCGCTCCGGCGCTCTCGATGAGGTTATCGATCTTGCGGATGCTGAAGTAGTAGTTGTAGACGTTGATGAGGGACGTGACCACGTCGGTGCTCTGGGTCTCAGCCATGTTGAGTTTCCTCAGGTTGGCGTAGACCTTGAGCCTGCCCTGCTGACCTACGGTGATGTTGTCGTTGTACCCGTTGGGTATGTAGATGAGCGACGAGCTGTCTGTCTCGGTGAACTGCGATAACGCGTCCTCAAGGCTCGTGGCCTCGATGGGCACTATCAGGTTGTCGGTGTAGAGGTACGTCATCAGGGCATCTGTGACGAAGCCGTCGTCATCAGTCCACACCGCGAAGCTCGCTCCTTTTACCGCGCGCATCACCGATTCCTGGCTGACCTGGATGGCGCTTCCCATGATGGGGAATATGATTATGGGCATCAGTATGACGCCGATGAGTATCTTGGGGTCACGGATTAGCTCCTTGACTTCCTTGACCACCAGTGACCAGAGCTTATTCAACGTGGCTCACCTCCATGAAGACCTCTTCAAGGTTCTTTTTGCCGTACTCCTCGATTAGCCCCCTTGGTGTCCCCTCGGCCACAACGACGCCCTGGTTTATCAGGGCCACCCTGTGGCACATGTACTCCACTTCAAGCATGTTGTGGCTGCTGAGCAGTATGGAGACGCCCTCGGTGTCGGCGTAGTCCTTGATCATGTTCCTGACGTTGACGCTCTGGATGACATCCAGACCGTTGGTGGGCTCGTCGAGGACGGCCAGTTTCGGCTTCATCATCAGGGTGCGGGCGATGAGGAGCCTCCTCTTCATGCCCTTGCTGTACCCCTTGACGCGCTCGTCGAGCCTGTCACCGAGGTCGCAGATGATCCTTCCCTGCTGAACTATCTCGTCCCTCTCGGACTTGGAATTGGCGTAGAACCCCGCCATGAACTCTAGGAACTCGACGCCGCTGAGCATCTGGTACGCACCAGCCTCCTCGGGGAGATAGCTAAGTATCTCCCTGACCTTGTGGGGCTGTTTTTCTACATCATATCCGAATATCTTTGCAGACCCCGTCGTTGGGCTGAGAAGTGTGCAAATTATCCTCAGCGCCGTGGTCTTTCCCGCCCCGTTGTGGCCTATGAGACCGTATATCTCGTTCTCCTTGACATTGAAACTGACGCCCCTGAGCGCCTCTACGTTCCCAAAATCCTTCGTTAGGCCCTTAGCCTCTATCGCGTACCCGCCCGCCATGGTGTTCGGAAGCAAAAACGGCGGCGTGCTAATAAATTGATCAATCTTCCGTCGCCGATGAAGCTAAGATGGTAACAAACTGTGACCACCAAATGTGAGTCCGCCTTATATGCTAAACTCTTTCATTACCATTATGAAGATACTTGCCTTCAACGGGAGCCCCAGAAAAGGAGTGGGGATGACGGATCGCCTCCTTGACCTGTTCCTCGACTCAGCGGAGGAAGCCGGTGCCGAGGTGACCAAACACTATATCACTGATCTGGATATCAACGGCTGCACGGGGTGCTTTTCCTGCTGGTGGAAGACGCCGGGCAAGTGCATCCACAGGGACGACATGGACTGGGCTCTGCCCGCGATCCTGGATTCGGATATAACGGTGTTCGCCACCCCCGTCTACCACGACAACATCATTCACTACCTCCAGAGGCTGAGGGAAAGGACGCTGCCCCTTGCCCTTCCCGAGTTCATCCTCAACAATGGCGAGACGAAACACCCAAGCAGGTACAGGAAGAAGAGAAAGAAGGTAATAATAGCCACCGCCGGGTTCCCCGAGTCAAGTGCCTTCGAGGTCACTGAACGGCTTTTCCAGAACGACACCCATATCTTCCTCCCAGCCAGCGTCTTGATGGTGCAAGGGACTGAGCTACCCATCATCCAGGACTTTATGGAGGCGGTTAAGATCGCTGCTGACAGGCTCGTAAAGGGCGAGGAATTGGAGGATGAGCTGAAGAACAGGCTGAAAATGGACTTTCCACCCGAGGTTAAGGAGATGCTCATCAACCAGCACAACAAGACCAGCGATGAAATGAAACCCTGAGTTTTAATACCATAACCAAGCCACTATCGTTGATAACATTGAGCGTGGACTTGGTCGTAAGGAACGCTAGACTCGTATCACCGCGGGGCATAATCGAGGCAGGGGTAGCAGTCAAGGACGGAAAGATCACGGCGATCGCCCGTGACATACACCTGCCTGACGGGGACAGGGTCATCGATGCGGGTGGACAGCACATCCTCCCCGGCCTCTTGGACAGCCACGCCCACACTTTCCTGCCACCCGAGTCACCCGCATCTGGGATGAAAGCAGCCGCCAAGGGCGGGGTCACCACCATGCTTGAGATGCCTGGCACACAGTTCGGCTGCTTCAACATCGCTGATTTCAAGCTGAAACGGGAGACCATGGAGGGGGGCGCGTACGTTGATTTCTGCATCCACGCCGGTTGCGCCAGCGGGTACCCAGGTGAGCTCACAAAGATGTGGGCAACAGGGGCGACGGGGGCAAAATTCTTCATCAGCAGCGCGGGCCCCAAGTGGCCCCAGACCTTTGACGGCGAGGTCATCGAGAGGTTCAAGGAGATAGCGTCATTCGGCGGCCTTGCCCTGATCCACGCCGAGAACGACAGCATCCTCAGGGACAACCTGAAGAGGCTCAGGGCTGATGGCAGGAAGGATTACGCGGCGCACATCGAGTGGAGGCCCAAGATCAGCGAGGTGGAGGCCGGCAAGCGCATGATTGATTACCTTGAGGCCACGGGCTGCAGGGGAATGATAGTCCACACGGGTGCACCTGAGACCGCGTGGTACGCGGCTGAGGCCAGGATCAGGGGCGTCGAGGCGTACATCGAGACTTGTACCCAGTACCTGTACCTGACCGAGGACGACGTGAAGAGGAACGGGCCGTGGAACAAGTTCGCGCCGCCGCCCAGGAGCAAGTCGGACATGGCCGAGATCAGGCGCATGCTCCAGGATGGCAGGATTCAGACCGTGGCCACCGACCATGCACCTTACAGCATCGAGCGCAAGGAGGCGGGGCTAGATGATATATTCGAGGCACCCAACGGCATGCCGGGGCTTGAGACGTTCCTGCCTCTGCTGCTTAACGGGGTAAGCGAGGGCTGGCTCACGCTGCCGAGGCTGGCGGCCATATCGGCTGAGAACCCTGCGGGGCTCTACGGCATCCTGCCGAGGAAGGGAGTCCTTCAGGTGGGCGCTGACGCCGACATGGTGTTCGTTGATATGGACAGGGAGGTCATGATAACAAACGACGACCAGATAACGGCCTGCGGCTGGACGCCCTACGATGGGATGAAGGTCAAGGGGTGGATGACCAGAAGCATCATCAGGGGCGAGGTGGTCATGGAGGACGACCAGGTCCTGTCAGCGGAAGGCTCTGGTCTATTCGTGCCTAGGCTCGACGCCTAGAACGCTTACCCGGCTTTCTCTTCAGCTCGGTCCCGCATATTGGGCAATCAGGCTCCTTCTGGGGGCCGTCAAAATACTTGTAGCAGCCGGGGCAGTACGTGACCCACTGGAACCGCTTCTTGATTCCCCGTGTGATTAATCCCCTGTGCTTGATGCCCAGCTGGTCGCTGAGGTTCTGCACCGAGTAGTCATCGGAGATAACAGTAACATCGTATTTGGGGCTCAGCTGCAGCGCCAGTGCAATTACCGAGTGGTCGGTCTCGGATAATGCCTGGATCTCGCCCAGCGCCCGCGAGGCGGTTAACACCTTTTGCAGGATTTCTTCTTCAGGGTTTGTGATTTTGATCTTACCTGTCCTGACCCAGTTCTCAAGGCGTATCTTGGCCATATCGTCCTTGACCTCGTCCATGACATAGTATGTGGTGAACAGTTTTGTCCCGGCGTCGCTGCTGTCAAACCCCTGTATGAATGAGCTGGTGTCCAATACTAGGGCCATCAAAGCACTCACTCGGTCCTGAGGTGGAATATGCGGCGCCTGATGCGCGTGTAGAATGGCTTGAACCTGATGAAGTTAGCCTTGTTCTCGCTCACCGTGGCTTCTATTACGCTCTGCGGCTTCAGCGGGATATAGTGCCGGCCGTCCACTATGGCCACTGCGTCGCTCCTTGGCTTTAGCAGCTCGATGCGGACCGTTGAGTTGGGCGGCACCACTATGCTGTTGAAGTAGCTGTAGGGGCAGATGGCGGTGAGGCTGAAACCGGGTACTCCCGGTGCGACTATGGCGCCACCCGCTGACATGTTGTACGCCGTGCTCCCTGCGGGCGTGCTGAATATGATGCCGTCGGCCTGGATGTCGGTGATGTGCTCGTCATCAATGCTGAGCCTAGTGAGCAGCATCTTGCTGGGCAGGCTGCACGCGATGAGAAGCTCGTTCAAGGCGTCAGGGAAGTAGTCGTCCATATCTATCCCCCAGCTCCTGACCTTGAGGTTCTCCTCGATGGTGTAGTCTCCCTGGAGGTAGCTCTGGATGGCCTCCTGGTACTCGTATGGCTGTATCTCGGCGAGGAAGCCCCTGCGTCCCATGTTCACCCCGAAGAGAGGGGTCTGTGGGTCCTTCATCTCCATGGCGGTCCTGAGTATTGTGCCGTCACCGCCCACGGTTATGATGAAATCCCCGTCCAGGTCATGGAGGTTTGTGTTGTTGTTCTCCAGCTCAAGCGCGAGTGCGGTATCGGTCTCGACGGAGACCTCGATCTCCTGGTCCTCAAGGTAAGCAATGATCTCCCTTGTGAGCTCAACGGACCCGTCGTTATCGGTCCTTGATACGATACCAGCCCTCATTTTTTTCAATCGTTTAGTAGATTCAAGGGATTTAAAGCCTCACCTATTCACGTAAACCGTACCTGCCGAGGAGGGGGACGTAGATCACCTTCATCAGGCTTTTTCGGGTGATACCTTTCTCTGTCTTGTGTACCAGCAGCAGGTCCTGGCCCTCAAGCGACCTGCCGCCGACGGGCGCGATGAGCCTTCCCTCTACTTTGAGTTGCTCAATCAGAGGAGGGGGGACATCAGGGGATGAGGCCGTGACGCTGATCACGTCATAGGGGGCCAGCTCGGGGTAGCCCAGTGAGCCATCCCCCAGCACCAGGGTTACATCGTAGCCCGTCCGCTTCAGGTTCGCCTCCGCGAAGGCGTGGGTCTCCTCGTTGATCTCGACCGCCACGACTAGCCCCTCGTCCCCCACGAGCTCCTTCGCCAGCGCCGCCCCGTAGCCGGAGCCCGCGCCTATCTCAAGGACCCTCATCCCCGGCTCAAGCATAAGGGGCTCATATGTGGACGGGTACATGTATGGGGCGCTGATGGTCTGCCTCCCATCGCCGGGGATGGGGAACGGCCTGTCGATGTATGCGTGTTCCCTGTACATGGGGTCCATGAACTCTTCCCTGGGCACAGCGAGTACGGCCTCTTCCATGCGCCTTGTCTGGATGTAGCCACCTCGCTTGTAGCGGTCAACCATGTCACGGCGGGACCGGGAGAAATCTATCATACTATGTGTGTAGAAAAGAGATGTTTTGAGTGTATTGATAAAAAGGGGTTATCTGGGCAGAGTGACTGCGCCAGCCTTCCTGAGCTCCTCGATCTCCTCATCCGAGTAGCCCAGCATCTCGCTTAGGACCTGCTTTGTGTGCTCGCCCAGCTGTGGGGCGGGGAGCCTGTAGGTCGCGGGTGTCTTGCTGAGCTTGACCGGGAACCCTGGCATCCTCACAGTGCCCGCTGTTGGGTGGTCGTACTCGATGATGGAGCCCCTTGCCTTGACGTGGGGGTCCTCGATGGCCTCGGAGATGTCGTAGACATGGGCGACGGGTACGCCGACCGCGCCGACCTTGTCAACTACCTCCTGGACAGTCTTGTCGCTGAGCCATTTCTCAAGGATCTCGCTTCCCTCGCCCAGATCATCGACCTCCATGGCCTTCATGAGCCTTCCGTGCATCTGGGGGTCAGCCGCCAGGTAGACCCATCCGTCCTTGCACATGAAGTTGCCCCATGTCCTTGGTCCGGGCATCCTGTTGGCCTGCCTCACGTGGGGCAGCTCGCCGCTCAGGGTGTATCCCGTGATCTGCACGCCGTTCATGGCCAGCATTACGTCAAGCTGGGACACGTCGATTAGCTGTCCCTCGCCTGTCTTGTCTGCGTGCCTGAGGGCGCCCAGTATAGCGATTACCGCGAACAGTCCAGGGTCAAGGTCGCCGTGGTACGAAGCGGGGATGATTGGCTTGCTGCCGGGCTCGATGCCATCAGCTGTGAGCTTTGTCCAGCCGCTGTAGCTCTCCGCGATAGGCGCGTAGCTTGTCCTGCTGGAGTATGGCCCGTCGAGGCCGAACCCGCTTAGGCTGGCGTAGACGATCTTGGGGTTGATCTTCTTTGCCTCCTCGTAGCTGAGTCCCAGCTTGTCAAGTGTGCCCCTCTTGAAGTTCTCGACAATCACGTCGCACTCCGCGACCAGTTTCTTGATTATCTCAAGGGCCCTTGGGTCTTTCATGTTGAGGCTTACGCATTTCTTGTTCCTGTCCAGGTAGTGGAACGTGCTGCTGAGGCCCCCGTAGAGGTCTGCGCTCATCCTAACCATCTCGCCCCATGGGGGCTCGATCTTGATGACATCGGCTCCCATATCAGCCATGATCATTGTTGCATATGGACCGAAGTACACGTGTGTAAAGTCTAGTATCTTAATGTCGTCAAGCATACCCATTCTTGAATCGCCAACACTGGATGTGCGATTACTCTTAAAGTTTATGAGAGGAACACGCCAGATCGCTTAGCCGTGGAAAAGGATAAGGGGCTGAAGGACAGACGGTATCCATGAAGCGCAGGTTCATCAACCCATTCAGAGTTGAGGGTGATTGGTTCAAGGGCAACATCCACACCCACTCGGTCGCCTCGGACGGAACAAGGACACCGGAGGAGCTCGTCGAGATGTACCTTGAGGCCGGCTACGATTTTCTATCAATCACAGACCACGGCATAGTGCTGGATATCTGCGGGCTGGATGGTAAGGGGTTGCTGCTCATCCCAGGTGGCGAGATGTGCATTGGCAAATCAGAGGCGGGTCAGTTTTACCATATCCTCGCTTTCGGGGTGAAGGAGACCATGCCTTTCAAGGACTTTGATTATGATCTGGACGCCCAGGAGGTCATTGACCATATCAACGAGGTGGGTGGGATACCCATCATCGCCCACCCGTACTGGTCGGGGCTCAACCACGGGGACATGATAAAGCTCAGAGGCTACCACGGCGTGGAGATTTACAATACGAGCTGCGCATATGAGAGGAACACTGGTCTGTCGGCGTCCCACATCGACGGCTTGATCGCTGCGGGCCTGGAGCCGTTCATCTACGCCGTGGACGACCAGCACGCCGCGGGGAGGGCGCAGGTGCCAATAGACGCCTGCGGTGCCTGGATAAGCGTCAAGGCCGAGTCTCTCTCGGTGGAGCACATCATGGAAGCGGTCAAGAAGGGCCACTTCTACTCAAGCACGGGGCCCGAGATCAAGGATATCAGCATCGACGACGGCGTGATATCGGTGGAGTGCTCGCCGGTCAAGTACATCAGCTTCGTATCGACTCCTTCACTGGGCATGAAGTTCCACGCCGAGGGCGAGCCGTTGACCCATGCTGTTTACCCTGGTCGTCCCGGCGAGACCTACGTCAGGGTCGAGGTCACCGATTACGAGGGCAGGACCGCGTGGTCCAACCCAATATACAACTCCTAGGCCGGCTTCCTGTAGAGGTAGAGGCACCAGCCCATGGTGTCCCTTCCCCACTTTAGGTATATCTCGCGGTTCTTTTTCGCGTTCTCAGTTATCTCGGGGTTGTCAGGGTCGTCGGGGTTCGCGTCAACGTATTCCGCAGCTGACCGCCAGTGTGGGGTCTCGTAGTGGTCCCAGTCCTCCAGGTCGCTAACCAGCGTGTAGCCGCATGTGAGGCCGAACTCGTCGCCCATCAGCACGTTCTCCATGTGGGTGTGGAAGGTTTCTTTCTCCATCTCTTCGGCCTTCAGGTACTTCGGAGATGGCTCCTTCAACCAGTATGGCTCGCCAGCCACGATCAGCCCACCGGGTTTCGTCATGCCCTCCAATGCCTTCAGAGTGCCCCTGATGCCGCCGTATATCCAGCTGGCCCCCATGCAGCACGTGAGATCGAACTGCTCCCCGGTCTTGAAATCAGCGGCATCCATGAGCAGGAAATCAATGTCCGCCTCCGGTGCCCTGGCCTCCTTGTTCGCCTTGCAGTCGCTGACGCAATAGGGAGACTTGTCTATACCGATGCCCGAAATGCCGTAGAGCTTGTTCAGCCTCAGGAGGAACTCGCCCTTGCCGCAGCCAACATCCAGAACCCTGCCACCATTGGGCAGGTCGAGTACACCGCAGAACCGGTCAAGCTTTGCGCTCCGCATGGGGTTCATGATGAGCTGCCTCTTGTGGATGACATCCATGAGCTTCCAAAAATCCATGGATGATAAGATGGTTTGTTGAATAAAATAGGTGAGGGTTAGATCCTGTTGATCTCGCCGCGGACCGTCACGATGAGCTTCTGCGCCGGGATCAGCTTGCCTGACGCCTTCAGCGCCAGCTCGGCGATCCCCTGGAGTCCACCGCAGCACGGGACCTCCATGGTGGCCACGGTCATGCTCTTGATGTCGTTCTGCTTGAGTATCTCGGTGAGCTTGTCAACATAGTGCTGGCCGTTGTCGAACTTTGGACACCCTATGGCGATCTTCTTCCCTTTGAGCAGGTTACCGTGGAGCGTCGGGTAAGCGACGGGTACACAGTCGGCCATGATTAGCAGGTCCGCGCCGTCCCAGAAAGGTGCCTTGATGGGCACAAGGTTCAGCTGGATGGGCCACTGGCCCAGGGTTGACCCCTGTGGGGCTGCCTCAACCACTGGCTCGGATGCACGCTCGTTCTCGCTGCTGAACGCGTGTGTGGTGCCGCAGTTGCACGCCGGTGCCAGCTCCTCCTTTTTCATTGTCTCCAGGTGCTCGTTGACGGCCTCCTCGTCGAACTCAACGGCCTCCCTCTCGATGATCTCGATGGCGTCCTGTGGACAGCGCCCCAGGCATGCCCCTAGCCCGTCGCAGTACGCGTCTGTCACTATCTTGGCCTTCCCGTCTATGATCTTTAGCGCGCCCTCTGCGCAGTTTGGGATGCAATCGCCACACCCGTTGCACTTTTCCTCGTCTATCTTCACTATTTTTCTCAGTACCACGATATTCACCATGAAGGTTATTTCATATGAAATATATATCATAACAATATAAAGTTATCCCATCAAAGGGCAATAAAACCTAAAACATGAAAGGTACAATTACTACTATGGACATCAAGGCCGCCCTGAAGAAGCTCCCGGGGAAGATTAGAAAAATCCCCGGCGTCTTGAGGCAGTTCATCATCGAGTACCAGGAGAGCTACCACAAGGGAGTGAAAAAGTTCGGACCATGGTGGACCGTTTTCCACCTGAGCATGTGGGCCTTCGTCGCCATATTCATCATGGCTGCCATACTGTTACTGGTCTTCTACCTGCCGAGGCTGGAAATGCTGCTCCTATGAGGCGGCGCCCCACAGCTTGTCACCAACATAGTGCAGGTTCCTGATGACCTTGCCCTTCTTAGACATCTCGATATCGGCGCTTGACTTGTTGGCGACCCCGATGGCCAGCGCCTTGCCGTGGTTCATGTCCCTGATGACAACGATATCACCCTCATTGAAGGAGCCCATCTCGGTTATCCCAGGGGCCATGACATCGGCACCGTTGCAGACGAACCGGATAGCCCCCATATCAACGACCACCTTCGGGAGGTTATCCAAGTACGAGCCTCCCAGGAACGGATAGAACCCGTTCTCGTCCTTGACGAACTCGATTGACTCATCGAAGAGGTACAGCTCCTTGTCCTCAAAGTGGGCGGTCTCCACCTTCCCAGCTTGAAGCTCACCGAAAGTACCTGACAGCCCCGCTAGGAGCCTCTTGGCCGCTTTTCGTTTCATGGACTGGCGTTTGCGGATCAATTTGAGATGAATAGATTTCAGGGTATAAAAATGGGTCTCAGAGGGACTCGGTGAACCGCTTGACGCGGCCCACGACATCTGTCAGAACAGTAATGTCCCTCACAAGGGGTACCCTGATGTACCCATCGGTGTCGGTGCCGAACCAGCTCCCCGGGCTTAGCAGGCAGTTCTCCTCCTTGTGGAGCCTGTCAACGAACTCCTGGCTGCCCAGCCCGGTGCTCCTTGCATCGAACTAGTCGTAGAAAGCGCCCTCGAACATGTGGCACGGGAAACTCAGGTCATCGATGGCCTTGCAGAAGTAGTCCCTG
>SDBS01003961.1_pt1 | contig 14527 bp, 10 predicted proteins | sample 2277091 | NCBI WGS metagenome assembly SDBS01 (sample SAMN10404972, study PRJNA504765) | marine sediment metagenome | isolation source: marine sediment core GS10_PC15, 163 cmbsf | place: Arctic Ocean: Southern Knipovich Ridge | collected 2010
CAAGGGAAAAATTGCGGGTTATGGATTCCTGCCTCCGAATGTGTGTTTTCGCATTGAATCGATACAGCAGGACGCTTATACTTACAGGATAAAATGAGCAAGAAAGTCGCAATTATTATAGAAAGGGCAAATACAGCGCTTGGTGGGGCGGAACGTTCGGTCTTTGAGTTGAAAACTGCGCTGTCCGGACTCGGCCTTGAAGTCCATATACTTGCAGCAAAGGGACAGACAGACGCTAAAAATATTCACATTCTATGCCGGGACAAACACGGTAAGCGCACTGATTTTTTTACTTTTGCGGAAGCATTAAGGAAACATTTATCAGAAAATGAGTATTGTCTGATTCACAGCGTTTTACCTTTCGATTTTGCCGATGTCTATCAGCCGCGCGGCGGGGCTTATGCCGAATCTATTTTTCGTAACGCCGCCAGTTATCAAAACAAGCTGTTCGAATCTTATAAAAGGCTCACAGCTTTTACTAATTTTCGCCGGTCCATCCTTCTGCGGGCTGAGCGCAAGCTCGCTACGGGACCGAATGGGCCTGTAATCGCTGCACTTTCGGAGTATGTTGCAGAGCAGTTCAAACAACACTACGGCACCGACGCCCGGCGAATAGTGGTCATACCCAACGGTGTAAAAACAGACAAACAAATCAACGCAAGCCAGGCCGACAAGCTCCGCACGCAAATATTAGCTAAACTGGCTCTTAAAGAAGCAGACAACCCGGTCCTTTTCTTATTCGCAGCAAACAATTTCAGACTAAAGGGATTGGCAGTTTTAATAAAAGCAATGGCGGCAGCGGCACGCTGCGATACGGAACGCAAAGGTTATTTAATCGTTGCCGGTAACGGCAAAATACACAAATACCGCCATATCGCAAAAAAGCTTAATATCCGGAACAAAGTTATTTTCTTAGGTCACATCAGGCACATTCAAAACGCCCTGTCAGTAACCGATGTCGCTATTCTGCCTACTTTCTATGACCCATCCAGCAGATATATCCTCGAAGCATTAGCAGCCGGCAAGCCGGTGGTAACCACGAGATTCAACGGCGCAACCGATTTGTTCGTAAACAACCGGCACGGTAAAGTAATCGAATCGCCCAAAGATATATCAGCATTAGCCGAAGCTATTGTTTATTTCACAGATACAAATAATATTGAAAAAGCATCACAAGCGATCGCTGAAGACAACATAGAAGAAAAAATATCCATCCGTCGAGCCGCTAAACAACTGGTAACTATTTATGAATCCATATTGCAAAAGAAAGGTCAAAATTAATGTACCTAATATTTGCACCGGCCATCACAGTAGCATATCTGCTCGGCTCGATACCGTTTGGACTTCTCATCGCCAAAGCACACGGTAAAGACTTGCGCTCAATCGGCTCCGGCAATATCGGCGCTACCAACGTATCGCGGGCGCTTGGCAGGAAATGGGCGTATATTTGCTTTGTGCTCGATGTACTGAAAGGTATGGTCCCAATGCTCGCGATAATGTTCATTGCCAAACCAGAGGGCGTCATTCTGCTCTTGTTATGGCTGGCAGTAGGCTGCACCGCTATCTTAGGTCATATCTTCCCAATATATGTGAAATTCAAAGGCGGCAAAGGTGTTGCAACCAGTTTTGGAGTGGCACTGGGGCTTTGGCCTTATTATACGATTTGTGCCATGTTCGCCATCGTAATATGGGTGGTTTTCGTTTTAGTATGGCGGTATGTATCCTTAGCGTCGATTTGTGCTTCTATTTCTTTTCCTTTCGTTTTGCTTTCGGCGATAATCCTGAAACCGGGCTGGGATTTTGTCAGTCTATGGCCTTTACTTATCGCGGCAACCGCAATACCCCTGATGGTTATTATCCGACATCGCGAAAATATAAAAAGACTGCTGGCCGGGACGGAAAGCAAAATCTTACAAGGTAAAAGCTCCTAAAACGCATAACTGTTCCCTTGTTTTCTTTAAGCTGGATTATGGGTCATAATCAGGATTAAGTTCGGTGGGAACCGGCGCATTTACTTTTTTGCGCCAGTCCAGCATCAACTTATGGAGTTCGGTGGTTTTTTGCGGCATTATCTCGGCGAGGTTGTTCTGCTCAGAAATATCGTCCTCGAGGTTATACAGTTCCAAAACACCATCCTCAAAATACTCAATGAGCTTGAAGCTGCCCATTCGCACCGCTGCACCGGGACGAGTTCTGAAATGAGGGTCCCTGGCACCTTCGGCTTTTCCCTGGAGGTAAGCGGGGAAATGCCAGAAGAGAGCGCGTTCTTTGAATTTAGAATATTGAATATCGAATGTAGAACTTTCTTTATTGAGCAGGGCAACAAAGCTCTGGCCGTCAAGAATGTGGCTTTGGGGTTTTTTTACACCGGCTATTTCCAGAATAGTCGGGTAGAAGTCGATCCCGATGACGGGGGCATCACAAGTGCTATTAGGGGCTGTCCTTCCGGGCCAACAAACGAGCATCGGCTCACGAATTCCACCTTCGTACAGCATTCCCTTACCGCCTCGGAGTGGCTGGTTTGAAGTTATGCCCTTAACACCGCCGTTGTCGGAAAAGAAGAAAACAATGGTGCTACCGGTAAGGCCCAGCTCATCGAGCTTGTCCATAATACGGCCAACGCCCTGGTCAGTACTCTCAATCATAGCGGCGTATTTCGGGTTGTTCTGTCCGTTAGAGCCCGGCTTTTTCTTATACTTATTAATTAGCTCCTCTTTGGCCTGCAAGGGTGTGTGAACGGCATAATGGGGCAGGTAGAGAAAGAAGGGATTGTCCTGGTTGGTTTGGATGAAATTCAATGCTTCGTCTGTGAGCCTATCAGTGAGGTATTCACCGTCTGGGCCATCGGGCAGCTCGGGATTGTTGTAGGGGACAAAATAGCCCTTTGCGGGATGGCCAGCGATGTATCCTCCGACATTAACATCAAAGCCCTGGCCTACGGGACCAAACTGCGGGTCATTACCAAGATGCCACTTCCCAATACTGGCGCTGACGTAACCGGCCGGCTTGATAGCTTCGGCAATGGTTACAATCTTTGAATCAAGAACTGTGGTATTGGCTATCGGTACAAGTTTCCTTAACTTCGAGAGACCTCGACTTGAAGTGCCAACAGTATAAACACCATGCCTGGGACCATACTGACCCGACAGCAGGCAGGCCCGTGAGGGTGCGCAGTTAGGCGCATTAGCATAGGCATTTGTGAAGACCATTGACTGGCGGGCGAGCCTGTCAATATTTGGGGTCTCGTAATAACGAGAGCCCATAAAGCCAACGTCCCGCCAGCCCATGTCATCGATGTAGATGAAAACAATGTTCGGACGTTTTTTGCCGATACGTCCTTGTGCAGACTTATCGGAGAACACACAGCCGGCCGCTGCAACAGCGCAATTCGACAGCGCAAATCCTTTTGCCGCTGCAGCACAACTCTTCAAAAAATCCCGACGGTTCATAATAGCCTCTTTCAGTAGTAATCACTCAATGAGTGTTTGGGGCCTCCCAGCCGGCCAGTTCGCCCTTCGGTTCGGCAAGGGCACCACCCTGCGGCACCTCCATACTCAGCGCCCAGTAGATACCGTTCATAAGCAAACGGCGCACTGAATATTCCTCGAAATCTTTCGGATGACCTAATGTTGTAAAGAACACCCGGGCGCCCTTGTAGGTCTTGGTCCAGGCCACGGGCTGAGTCAGCGGGTATTTGTTCTGGTTTTTGGTCTGGCTCGAATTGATGGCCCTGCCCATCAACAAGGGCTTACAGTCGCCAACCAACGGAGTTACATGGTACAGCCATGAGCTGCAGGGAAATGACCCATATATTCCTTTGAGAATTGGGTGGCTGGACATTGTGGGAATAATGGAAACCTCTGTGCTGGACTTGTGCCCATGGTGGGTAATCCATTTTTGTCCGAATACATCGCGTCCGAAGCTGTCGTTGTACTTTGCGTTTTTGTGCCCTTCGGGATAGCGAAAAGCATGTGTACCGGTGCGCAGGCCGACGATGGGCTTACCTGAATTGACGTAGTCGAGAATCAGTTCCAGCTGCTCATCGGGCAGTGCGCGAAACCGAGTGAAGAACACCGCCAAGTCCGCCGTTTTTAGTGCCTCCAGTCCTTCAATGTTTTTCTGATACTTCGGATTGGGCTGGCCGGTTTCTGGATTAACGGCATAAACCACCGTGCATTTGAATTGCCTTTTGCGTCCAAGCAGTTGCGCTATCAACGGCATTGTAATCTCAGAGCGGTACTCGTCGTCGCCGGTTACGAACACGATGTGAGGCGCTTTTGCCTTGGCAGCCCGGCCCACAGCCGAGGTTAGGCCGGCGGTAAGCCCGGCAGCCCCCAGAACCCTAATACATTCTCTTCGCGATAAATCATTATTCATTTTTTTTAGCCTCCTTACTCAGCCTTAAAGGCCGACTAAAATTAATTTTACAAGATTATAACTTAAAAGTGCTTTGTAGAAAACATTATAAATGTCATTTCGAGCAAGCCAAAGACACAGCCAAGGCAAGTCAATAAATCTGTTTTTTAATAAATTTCTCCACTTAGCGATGATCCGCATCGCTTCGGTCGAAATGACGGTAAGGGATTGCTCGGTTGAAATGACGGTAAAATCGCGAGACTTATGACATGTGTCACGATGAACGATGAGCAGCACGGGTAAATCTGAAAAGGTTGATTGTAGAGATTAGAAGAATAAAAAGGCAGGTGAAAAAACACTACAATCAATTCCAAATCAGCATAAGGACAGCTCCCTCCCCCTACAGCCTCTGCAGGTGTCGATCAATCTCAACACCTGACTATCTATCGGCTTATTATGCTATCTGTCCTAAAAACCTCGGCGAAGCGGATTACCAATCTCACTAACTTCTCAGTAATCCAAAGGCAGTGTTCAGGCAACCATTTGCCTGCCCCCTGCGTCTCCCGATGCAAGTCGTGGCATCGGCCCCCCCCCAATTCAGCACAACCGCTTGTTAATAACCCCCAATTATTCAAAATAAAAACGGTATAAACAGCCGAACCGGGTCGTCGTGAAAGAACAAGGGAAAAAGGAGCATGGCCCCTCTCACAGACACCCACGCCAGCGAGTTTCGCCGAACGTGAGGCAGCCCATGTTCCTGTTTTCCCTTGCACAAAGTCAACTGAACACGCTAAAAATCAAAAGAGCAGAAAACTTTGCATAACCCCCAAAAATATATTCCCCCGATAAAACTCTCTTTTTAATTAAATATCTTAATCGACAAAATGGGAGATAAAGGCAGAAAGGATATTCCGCAATATAGGCTTCGCCAAGCCTCATTCTTGATTAGCAAAAGGACAGAAGTCAAGGAACGAAATGGCCAAAACACCGACTCCAACCACGAACACTCACGGTTCGAGAGATGTCAGCCCTTCGCGCACGGCGTATTTTGTAAGCTCAGCTATGCTGTGAACGTCCAGTTTTTCCATAATTTGACGGCGGTTCGCCTCAACAGTCTTGGTGCTTACGTGCAGCTTCAAAGCAATCTGTTTGGTGGACGTGCCTTCTGCGACGAGCTGAAGCACCTCGCGCTCCCTGCCCGTAAGGGTCGCCAACGGCGACTCAGCAATTGTTGACAGACGACTTATGTAGTCTTCAATTACAAGACCGGTTATTCTGGAGCTAAGGTAGCTACCACCGGCTGCAACAGCTTGTATCGCCTGAACAAGCTCGTCGAAAAGACATTCCTTCAAGACATAGCCTGTCGCACCGGCTCCGAGCATGTCGGTAACAAATCGCCTGTTGGAATTTATTGACAGGGCAATTATCTTGACTTTAGGGAACTCTCCGGTAATCTGGCGTGAAGCCTCGACTCCGTTAAGATTTGGCATAGTAATATCCATAATAACTATGTCCGGCAAGAGTTCCCGCACAAGCTCAACCGCTTTTCGGCCATCTTCAGCTTCGCCGACTACTTCCATATCAGGCTGCTTCTCAATCAGCGAACGCAGACCCTGGCGCATAATTGCATGGTCGTCGGCTAATAAAATTTTAATGCTCATTTCTTCTTCCTTTTAGTGTTTTACTTGCTCTTAAGTGGAGCTACCATTGTAATTCTGCTGCCTTGGCCTGGTTCGGATTTAATTTCAAGATGTCCGCCTGACTCTTCCAGTCGCTCCCGAATACTAAAAATGCCAAATCCAGCTTTTGACGCTGCTTCAGCAGGATCGAAGCCCACTCCGTCATCTTCAACAGTAACGCATATTTGGTCATCAACCTTGCGTATATAAACTTTCACCTTTTGCGCATTTGCATGCTTAACAATATTGACGAGCAACTCCCGTACATTACGGAACAAAAACACGCGAATATCGTCATCGAGCGGCTTAGGCTGCCCATCATCTTCAAACTCAGTTTTAATACCGTGCTTTTCCTGGACTTGCTCGTCAAGCCATTCGGCCACAGCCGCCTCAAAACCCAGTTCGTACAATATAGGATAACTCAGGTCAAATGTCAAAGTTCTTGTGTCCTGAATAACCTGCCCAAGACTATCGCAGACTTGCTCCAGAACATCAGTAGAAACGCCGGAAGATACAGATTCCCGCAGCGAGTCTAATTTCATTTTTGAAATGACTAAGGACTGACCGATTTGGTCGTGCAGGTCCGTAGCAAGCTGGCGCCTTTCACGCTCCTCTATAAGCGACAACTGCGAAGCCAAAGACTTAAGTTTTGTTTGATAGTCAAAGAGTTTTTCCTCTGCCTGCTTGCGCTCGGTGACGTCGCGCCAAGAGACGGCAAAACCATCTCCCAGCTTTACAATCCTGATATCAAAAGCTCTTTTAAGGCTCTCCCTTTTATATATATCCTTGTAGATTAACGATTCTTTTATGAGTGGCTTACCCGTCTCTACAACCTGGCAGTATTCGTCAAAAAGCCCTGTTTCCCGATGGGACGGCAGCAATTCGCAAAGACGCTTGCCAATCTGTTCTTCTTTGGTCATAAGATTACTCATACAAGCCGCCTCGTTTACATACTCCACAAGGAAATCTACAATACGCCCCGATTCATCGCGAATGCTAGAGTAAATACCAAAGCAATCCAACATATTTTCAACCGACGTGCGAAATCGCTCTTCACTATCCCGCAGGGCCTTCTCCGCCCGGCGCTGCGCCAGACCCATGGCTAAGTTGTCTGCAAGCCTTTCGAGCAGTAAGATTTTCTCCGGAGTAAAACGGCCCTTTTGTTTGTCGTTGAACTGCAATAATCCGAAAGTCTCTTTCCCCACCCGCAGTGGAACAAGTGCAACGGACTCATAACCGGCGGTATTACATCGGTTGCGGGTTCGTTCCAGGCGGTCGGCTTCGGTTGTACCGGCAAGCAGCTCAGTCGTGCTGTTTACCCAAAAGCTTCCATGCTCGGTAAAGAACGGTTTGGATGGGTCAAAGCGGCCGCTAATTATGTTTCCGCACATACATTCCAGGAAGGGTCTGCCCTGGCTGTCACGGACCAATTCCCCTGCCTCGTCCACCGAGCAAAGCTTGCTTTCAGCCAGAACGAATTCCTCCGGAAAGCCACTTGTTTCAAAATAAGGAAAATCATCACCATCCTGAAGTCGTATTCCAACGGCCTCGCAGTCCGACCAATCCTTGAGAAACGTCGTGACTAATTTCATCAGCTCATGGATATGGTTGGTCGTATTGAGAAGGTGCAGCAACCCGATCGTTGCCTCTCGCTCTTCCTCTGCCTTTTTTCGCTCGGTGATGTCGCGAGCGATATGAACACAACCCAAAAGAGAACCGTCGTCGTCGCGCAGAGGTGAGACGGATACAATAAAGTAGCCGCCGAGATGTTCCTCGTAAATCTCTTCCATATGCTCCTGGCCATCAGCCAGCAGTTTGATGTGTGGACAAAAGTTGGGTGGTTCTTTCGTTCCGTGAATGCATTCATAGCAAACCATTCCCACTGCCTCGTCCGGCGCAACACCCATCCTCTCACCCATCGCCTTATTGATCCGAACGATTCTGTGTTGCTTGTCGATGATGGCTATCAGGTCCGGCACGGCCATGAAGGTACGCTCCCACTCTTCTTTGGCGCGAATAATCTCCTCCTCCGCCCGCTTGCGTTCGGTGATGTCTTCACCGATGGACTGGTAGGCGACGGCCTTCCCCTGGACGTCAAACAGCGCACGGTTCGTCCAGCGTTGCCAGCGGATCTCACCATCCGGCCCAATCACCTGGTGCTCGTGTGACTGCGTCGGCGACTCGACCGTCAGCGCTGAGATGTTGGCCATCACGGCTTCCCGGTCAGCTTCCGGGATCAGCGAGAGGAAGGACGATCCGACCAACTCCTCAACTGTCTTCTCGAAATACCGGCAATAGGCGTTGTTAACATACGTGATCTCACCGCCGTGCAGGAAGCGGCAGATCAACACCGGCGCGTCTTCCGCAACCGCACGGTATCGCTCCTCGCTCTCCAGCAGGACCTCCTCTGCCTTCTTACGCTCGGTGATATCTCTTAAGAAATTCAATGTAGCGGGTCCACCGCCCCATTCGATCAAGATTCCCTTGTTCTCCAGCCACTTTGTGTTACCCTGTTTATCGACAACTCTGAACTCATAGGTTGATGGAACTTCCTCGCCTTTAAACCGCTTGATGTGAATTCCCATCACCTGCTCTCGATGGTCTGGGTGGACGAATTCTATGAAGGGTCGAGACGTTAACTCCTTTTCTGAATAGCCCATAATAACAATAAACTGGGGATTGACAAACTGAAGCTTTCTGTCTTGTGTCACGACGATGCCTTCTGCGGCGTTTTCAATCACAGCCCTATATCTGTTCTCGCTTTCTCGCAGTGCCTTCTCCGCTTTGTGCTTATATAGTGCCATGCTGATATTTGAATGCAATTCCCTGTCTCCGAAGGGCTTAACAATATAGCCGTATGGTTCGGCTGTCTTGGCAAACTTCAGGGTCATATCATCGGTATAGGCAGTCAGGTATATCACTGGAATATTGAAGCGGTCCCGTATCTGCCGGGCAGCCTCTATACCGTCCATATCACCTCTTAATTTGACATCCATCAACACCAGATGTGGACTGAGCTGGCCGGCCACTTCAATGGCTTCGTCGCCGGAGTAGGCAATTCCAACGATGGCATAGCCGAGTCGTTCGAGCCGCATCTGTATATCTTTCGCGACAACACCTTCATCTTCCACAATCAATATTTTGCTCTTCGCCTTTTCTCGCATATCTCTTACCCTCATTGTGGTTTTGAAAACGAGATTTTAAATGATGTACCTGCACTTTTATCCAGAACAACCGATCCCTGCAACTGCTCAGCCAATGTTGAGACCAATTGCAGCCCTAAAGTTTGCCCGTCGGGGAAATCCACATCTTTGGCAAACCCCACACCATCATCACTTATCAACAGGGTGTAGCTGTCCTGCTTATCTAAATCGAATTCGATACGAATCTCTCCGGCCCTGCCTTTTGGAAAGGCGTGTTTGAGGCAGTTGGTAACCAGCTCATTGATTATCAAGGCGCACGGAACGGCGACATCAACACTGGGAAAAACATCTTTAACATCGATCTTCAGCTTTATATTCCCCGCACCCGGGCCGTAGGAACACAGTAATTCATTTGTCAAATCCCGGATATATTCGCTAAAGTTGATGTGGGCCAGGTCTTCGGTTTCATACAATCTTTCGTGCAGAAGGGCCATAGACTTGACCCGGAACTGACTTTTACGGAACATCTCTACTGCCTGTTTGTCCTCAACATATTCCGACTGCAGATTCAGGAGACTGACGATAATCTGCAAGTTATTCTTGACCCGATGATGAATCTCCCTCAGCAGCACTTCTTTCTCTTCAAGCGATGTCTTGAGCTGCTGTTCTGCATGCTTTCGCTCGGTGATATCAAGACCATATATGTTGACATAGTCCAAATCTACAACAGATGTAAACGTAAGAGAAAGCACGTGATCGTCATAATCACATTCAGTCTCTTTGCTCGAACCGGAGCCGAAAACATCCGCGGCAAATTTGCGCCACTTGTCAGGTAAACGTCGGCCCATTTGAGTTCCCCATGCAGTCAATAAAGGCATCCCGGCCTCATTGCTATAGAGCACGATGCCGTCTTTTGCAATCCGCAGCACAGGGTTGGAGTTTTCGCTGGGAAAGTTCGCCAATGACTGAATTTCTTCCTGGCTTGCTATTAGCTGCTGATTGGCTGCTTTTAATTGTTGTTCGCTTGACATTAACTGCTGGTTGGCTGCTTTTAATTGTTGCTCGCTTGACAGTAACTGCTGGTTAAAAGCTCTCAACTGCTGCTCGTTTGCTATTAGCTGCTGGTTAGAGGCCTTCAGTTGTTGCTCGCTTGATATTAACTGCTGATTAGAGGCCTTCAGTTGTTGCCCGTTTGCTGTCAGTTGCTGGTTCGCAACTCTCAGCGCCTCCTCCGCCTTCTTGCGATCGATTGCCTCGCTCATCTCGCGGCTGATGCCGTCGATGAGATTACGTTCCTCTTTAAGAAACGGCCCTTCGTCCAGCATAGGGCATTCTTTAAGGTAGTAAACCTCTACCACCCCAGCTTCTCTGCCGGATACTTTAATATTCGCCGACTGCTTCCACTTGGTTTGCTTGAAGTTAGCCGTCTTAAACTCACGACCCTCAAAGACCACCCGAGCACAGGTAATCTCGGGATAATGCCAGCCCGGAGGTATCAACTCTGCCAAGCCCTGGAAAATTTCCTCTAATGTTATATCACTCTGCCCGGTAAGCCGGGACAGCCCGTAGAGACAATTGAGCTCCTTTATCCTTTCTCCCATGTTGTGGATCAGTTTGCGGAGCTGATCTTCGCCGGCGCGCAACTGTTGATTACTGGCATTCAATTGCTGGTTGGCTGCTTTTAGTTGCTGCTCGCTTGACAGTAACTGCTGATTAGCAGCCTTCAATTGCTGCTCGCTTGCCCTTAGCTGCTGGTTAGAGGCGTCAAGCTGTTGATTAGCGGCTCGCAATTTCAGCCCATCACGTATTTGTCGGTGTACAAAGCGGCCAATGACTATTCCAACAAACAGGGTAAGTGCCACACAGATAAAAATCAAAACTGTCTGTACTATATGAAAATTTCTTAACTCACGGTTTATCATTTGCTTAATTTTCACTTCCACTTGATCAGCACCGTTCACAAGCTCTGCAAAAACAGCATCATATCTCCGGTCAATTTCACTACCTGCCGGTGAATCTGCCGGCGCCTTGAACCTCTCTTCTGTAATAGCTCTGAATTCGGCCAGTTTCGCCTGGATGTTCTCGACCTCGCGGCGTACCCCGGCATCATCCACCGGGTAACATTTCACTTGCAGATTCTCACCTCCCTCCAACATCGCCTGTGCGTACCAGTCGGCCTCGTCCAGGTGCCCCCGGACGGTATCGATACTTTCGTCTCGGTCACCGATTATTATCTCCTCAAACCACAGGTGGGCAGTGGTAACCTCTATCTTTATCTCCATGACCGCATCCATCAGCGGTGTATGTACCACAGTCATATGGTTGCCAACATAGAAGATATAGCCCATCGAAGCAATTACTACCGATGCTACAAATCCAATAAGCAGATAAATCCACCAAAGGACGCCTTCTTTATTTGTTCGGCCTTTAAAGTTTTTGCCTGTTTCTTCAGCCATTTATTACACCCTTCCAATACACTTCCGTTATTGTCATTACCATTTTAATGCGTCTTTCTTGATGATTCCCATAACAGCTTTTCTTCTTCGTCTCCTTCTGTGAAAGAGATACGCCCGTTTTCAATATCCAGAAAAACGCTTTTTCTTTTTGTGCCTCCCAGCGCCGCGGCTTTTACAGGTATATCCTTTTCTGACAGCAGATGAGTAATTGATTCGATATTATCTTTACAAACAGTATCGTCTTGCTTTTCAAGAACATTTCCTGCACCCACTAAGCAGACCTCAAGGTCGCACTTATTTGCTCCTGTCCGGCTTATTTTGTTTATCATCTCATCTATAGCATCTGCAGCATACCTTGTTTTCTTGCCGTAAGCGCCCCTGGGCGCTCGCCCCGGAAGCATTATATGTGCCATTGCACCGACTTTTTTGCTCGAATCATAGGCCGCTATCACTACGCACGAGCCTATCGCCAACGATCTCAATATTATCCCCGCTTTGGCTGCTTCGACCATCCCCGTACTGACGTCGATAACCTTTTCCATTTTCATATTACACAGCCGATGCCGGAATAATGCAAAGCATTCTCAAGACGGAATTGCCATTATTCCTGAACTGGTGTTCTTTGTTACCAGGGACAAAAATCACGTATTCGGCGCCAAACTCGTATTCCTGTCCTTCGCAAACAAAGGTTCCCTGTCCTTCCACCGCAAAGACCTCGTGCTCATGCGGATGAGTGTGCAAAGGTGTATGTCCACCGGGCTGCAATTCAAACATCCGCATAGCGAAATTCTCCGCCCCGTCCTCTTTGGAAATGAGCCATCTTACTTCCACATCTTTTGCACCGTCAAGCTCTACCGAGCATTTGCTTACATTACTGCTCTTTTCTATCTTCATTTTCTATCTCCACTTATCTGTCACAAGGCCTCAACCGAGTTTCTTAGCAAGAATCTCGGAAACGACTTTCGGATTTGCCTGACCCTTTGTCTTCTGCATAACCTGGCCTAACAAAAAGCCTTTAGCTTTCTTGCTCTTCTTTCCACCGCCTGTAACATCCCCAACCGCTTTGTGATTTTCCGCAATTACCTGGTCAACTATTGCCTCCAACTCGCCTGCATCGCTTTTTTGAATCAGGTTGAGTTCTTGTGCTAAAACCTTGGGCTCTTTACCAGTCTTAACCATTGCCTCAAATATAGGTACAGAAGAACTAGCGCTTATGGTGCCGACCTCAATCATTTCTGCCAAGTGAACAAGACCTTTAGGTTCGAGGTCCAAATCGCCTACACTGCAACCCTTTTCATTCGCTATTTTCAAGCCCCTCTGCGTTAGTATGTTACAAATTCGCTTCGGTTCGGCGCCGGCCTTGACAGTTTCGTCGAATAAGTCTGATGTTGAGCGTTCGGCTGTTAATACACCTGCGTCATAATCACTCAGCCCAAATTCATTGACATAACGGAGTTGTCTTTTAATCGGCAGCTCGCACAGGCGATCCCGAATTTCCTGGAGCCATTCCGGTGTTAATTTCACAGGTACAAGGTCCGGTTCGGGAAAATATCGGTAATCGTGTGCTTCTTCTTTTTCTCTCTGCAGGACTGTTACTTCCCTGTCATCGTCCCAGCCGCGCGTTGTTTTATTGCCCATTCCCATAACACCGCCGGTCTCCAGGAATTCGTCGAGCTGCCTTTGCTCTTCGTAAGCCACACTTCTTTCAAGTGCCCGGAAGCTGTTCAGGTTTTTGATTTCGACGATGGGTGTTTTGTATTCGGTGCCGTCTTTAGTAATAATCAAATTGATGTTCGGCTCGAAACGCATTTGGCCTTTCTGCATATCACCTTCGGAGACGCCTAAGAACCTAACCATTCGCTGTAGTTCAACCGCCAGCGCCCGCACTTCAGCGGTGCTGTTCATATCCGGCTCAGTAACAATCTCCAAAAGCGGCGTGCCGGTCCTGTTCAAATCCACCTGTGAGAAATTTCCTGCTGTGTGCACATTCTTGCCCGCATCTTCTTCCAGGTGTGCCCTTATTATCCTAATGTTTTTAGACCGGCCGGATTCAAGCGGTATTTCAATAAAGCCGTTTGTACTGAGCGGTAAATCATACTGGCTTATCTGATAATTCTTCGGCAAGTCAGGATAGTAATAGCTCTTTCTGTCCCACTTCGTGAATTTTGCTATCTCGCAGTTAAGGGCCAGCCCGACAAGAACAGCATACTCAAACGCCTGCTTATTCATCACAGGCAAAACGCCGGGCATACCAAGACAAACGGGACAGACCCTGCTGTTGGGTTTCCGGCCAAATTCCACCGCACAACCGCAAAACATCTTGCTCTTCGTGCACAATTGCACGTGGATTTCTAAGCCGACTATCAGCTTTTGCTGCAAATCGCTATTCATTTTCGCTTTTCAATTAATAACCGGTGCTTTTCTTTTGTGCCAGTCGGTTTCCTTCTCGAACATTCTCGCAATTCGCAGTAACCTGTCCTCGGCGAAAGCCGGGGCAAGTATCTGCAGGCCAATCGGCAGATTATTCTCGTCAAAACCGCAAGGGACACTGATGCCCGGAATGCCGGCTAAATTGGCGGCTATAGTATAAATATCCGAAAGATACATCGTCAGAGGGTCGTCAACCTTTTCGCCGATTTTGAAAGCCGTCGTAGGGGAAACAGGCATCATAATACAATCGCATTTTTCAAAGGCGTTTGTGAAATCAGCCCGTATCAAATTCCTTACCTTAAGCGCTTTCAAATAATAAGCATCATAATAACCACTCGACAGCACATAGGTTCCGAGCATTATTCGCCTTTTGACCTCTTGACCAAACGCCTCGGCGCGGGATTTGGAATAGACCTCGATGTAATTTTCCGCCTTCTGACTGCGATGGCCATAATGCACACCA
>SDBS01003962.1_pt1 | contig 14527 bp, 11 predicted proteins | sample 2277091 | NCBI WGS metagenome assembly SDBS01 (sample SAMN10404972, study PRJNA504765) | marine sediment metagenome | isolation source: marine sediment core GS10_PC15, 163 cmbsf | place: Arctic Ocean: Southern Knipovich Ridge | collected 2010
GGGAACTTTCATACTCCCTATTGCCATTTTATCCATTAAATCCTCCATGCTGGTAGCAAAAATTGCCATGACAGCAAATCCAGATAAATAACTACACATAAAGGAAATTTCCTCTTCCCCCACCCACAACATTGCTTTTTCAAGATGAGGGAAACTTCCACAGTCCATCACATATACTCTCATATAATCAGGAATTTCAAAATCATAATCAGGAGAACAACCGTCTAGCTTAAAGTCTGTACTACATGGATATGGGAACAGTTTTACAGCAACTCTTGTAAAAACTCCAATGCCCGACTTCGCACCAGCCCATCCTCGCATAATTCCTCTTAAGCTAGGTCCTGGACCATCACCATTAAACCAATCAGGATTATTTTTAAGTCCAAGAGATCCTAATCTCATGATTTCTCCATCGGGTAAAACCCATTCAACACCCAATACATTCCGTGCACTGTGTCCCGTATAAGGAGAGGTGAATCCCGGACCATTCATGCTAGTTGCACTTGCTAGAGGAGAAACTTGAGGACCCGCACCTGGCATGTGACAATTAAGACCATATTTCATAATTTCCACTTGAAGTTGTGCCCCACTTACATATGGTTCTATTACCGCATACAGATTTTTGGCATCAATTTTCACAATTTTATTCATTCTTCGTAAGTCTATAATTATCGAATTGTCTGTAGAAGGCTGGTTCCATGGTCCCAGGCCTGTTGATTGCGCTTTGAATTTTATACCATATTTATTGCATAACTTTACAATACTTTCTACTTCTTCTGTGGAAGATGGTAAAACTACAGCTTTAGGAATTGGGGAAAAAGGGATTGGTTCTTTTCCCTCCATATAATTAAATATTTCCATGCACCAATTGTATGCATAGGCATTCGTCATGACTTCACCGTCGTTTATATTTTCAGTGCCAACTACGTCTTGAAATTCTTTAAGGATAGTCTTTTCTAAAACCATTTAGGCCACCTCAGCTATGGCTTTTTTTAATTTTTCAGGCTCTAAACCTAATGACATCAATAATAATTCGCTTATATCATAATACTTCAATTTAGAACTATTTTCTGTAATACCATCTTGTAAATTAGTTGAACAAAACGGACAAGCTGAAACCAAGGTATCAGCTCCTGTATCTTCAGCTTCTTCTATTCTATTTTTAGCAGCATACAGTGCCAGCTCTGGAAATGCAGATTTAACTCCCGCACCAGCTCCGCAACAGTAAGCATATTCTTTAATTCTTTCCATTTCCACGAGTTTTATACCAGGAATTTTGCTTAAAATACTCCTTGGAGCGTTATAAATCCCTTTAGAACCCGTTCTCTTTGGTTTTGGGGGCATATTAATGGATATCATTGGCATCAAATCTACAACGTCCCCATCCCAATCTTCATATCTTTCTGCATTTCTTCCTAAATGACATGGATCGTGGTATGTAACTGTCAATGGCACTTCATTTGTTAATCTTAACTGTCCTGATTCAATTAATCCCTCAAAAAATTCCACAGTATGTAAAACCTTAAATTTATAGTTTCGATATAAGGGATAATCAACTTTAAAGGTATCATAACAGCCAGCACAACTAAAAACAATCGTCTCAATATTTTTCGATTCTATAACATCTAAATTTCTATTGAGTAGTTCTTCAAATGTTGCAATATCTCCAGTTCGTAATATTGGACTCCCGCAGCAAAATTCGTCATCCTGTAAGATGTTAAAGGAAACTCCAGCTGCTCTCATAATACGGACGGCAGATATGGCCATTTCTTTTCTTCTATACGAGGAAGTACACCCTATATAGTATAATATCTTAGCATCGGGATCGATTTTGATATCTTCAGGTAACCACTTCATTCTTATTTTGTGAGGTTCATTGTACGGATTATTTACTTTTTTAACAGCTTCTATGTACTCCTGTTGTTTTGGCATAGGTCCAAAACCTGCTTCTACCAATTTCTCCCTTAATTTCATCATAATTTCTAGGGGTTCCAATGTATTTAGAAATTTACAGGAAACGGCACAATTACCGCATTCAGTACACTTGTAAACTATATCTCGTAACTCTTCAGAAGGTTTAATTCTGCCCATTTCCAGTGCTAAAGCCAAAATTATTTTTCCACCACCGCTATAAGGGTGAAAGTTATACATATCAATTGCAGGACATGCAGTTGCATATTTTTGACTTTTGATTTGGACCTGCGGTATCCATTTGCATTTCTCGGGAAAAAGAGATATTCTTTTTCTCTATCGAGCATCTTAGACACCGCTTGATCATATTATTATACTCATCTTCACTCAGTGAAATTTAAAACACCATAATTAATTTTTAATCATTATACTTAATCATAATAGCAAATTTCTTCATCATCATCAAAACATAAAACTCCCGGATTTAAAACATTATTAGGGTCAAAAATCTTTTTTACTTTTTTTAATGCAATTTGGGTTGTATCACTATGTCGTTTATAGACTTCTTTTGCCCAAACACCATAAGGACGATTGAAAAAAGCTCCTGAATCCATTAAAATTGTACTAATTTCTAAAAATTTATCTTTAATGGTTGTTACCACATTTTCATTATTAGAATCATAAAAGAGATTGAATTCACAATAATATGAGGTCCCTTGATTTATAGCCTGAATATAAATACCTAAATCTTTGGGAAATTTTGATTCTACCTTAGAAATAAATTCAGGAATTCTTTCAAAATTAGTTAAGAAAAATATATCTTGATAAGCTCCTTTCGCTCTTGTTCTCCATGGCTGTGATGTTGATTCACTCACAAATTTTATAATATCACTCTCAATGATATCATCACCATGGTTCAAGTGTTCAAGGTTAAGGTCTTTAATAATATCTTCTATATCTCCTTTTAGATAAGTTAATTTATCGTTCGCTAATTTTCCTCTCCCGGAGATAATATAAATTAAATTCCATTTAGATAATGATTTTGCTAAATTTTCAATCTCAAGTGGATTGTTTTTTAATAAACAAGCTAAATTTAAATTATTCAAAATGAAAAGTTCATCACACAATCGGTATTTTATTAATTCATGTTCAAGAGCCATTAATTCTTGGATATTTTCTGATTGAATATGGAAAACTTTTTGAATCGAGGGAATTAACTCTAATTTTAAAGTAGCCCATGTTACCACCCCTATACTTCCTTGTGCGCCTTGTAGTATTCTAAAAGGGCTGAATTGAGTAGGTCCCATTGGATTTACTTGAGCCTGACCCATTTTTTGTTGTTCTTTAACAGTTCCCGGACCTGCAGCGGTCCCCGTTCTGAATAAATCTCCAGTTCCAAACACTACTTCTGTACATAATAATGGATCTGAACTATCCCAATGATATCGAGGTATAGTAATTGGTTCTCTTTCAAGGGCAGCCGCAAGGACTGACTTAGTAGCTTTAGGATGTAAAGGTAAGAGTAATCTTAAACCTTTTTTTTTTAGAATCGGTATTATTTTTTCAAATGTTACCCCTGGTTCTACCATTACTACACGATTTTTTCTGTCAACAGAGAGTATCTTATTCATCTTAGATAAATTTAAGATTACACAATTATCTCTCTTTGGAATTGTATCTCCATGGTGTCGTAGATTAGAATTTGAACTAACAGGAATAATAGAGAAGTTCAATTGATTGGCCATTTTTAGTATTTTTTCAATTTCTTTAGTGTTTGAAGGCCAAGCAATGTATTTGGGGTTTTTTCCTTCTGTAAAACTCAAATCAGAGGAGTATGTTTCTAACAGAGAATTATCATTAGACACATTTTTAGAGCCACAAATCTTCGCTAGCCCTTGGAATATTAACTTTTCACTCATGAGATACACTTCATTTTTAAATTATTTTTACTTCTTAATTTGAGACTTAATTTTTGAATAATATTTCTAGCTTTTACCGATTTTATATAATTTAACTTAATTTATCTAGTTAGTTAATCTACCTATACAATTATGTAAAATATGAAGTGTTTAAATCTCATTTTTATTAATATGTCCTAAAATAGCATCAGCACAGTTTATGCCTGAAGCGGATGCAAGCTGTATACCGATTCCATGCGCGTTTTTGCCACAAGTATCTCCTACTGCGTAAAGACCTTCAATAGGTAATACTGATGATGGTTTATTTTTACCAGTCTGATCTGGAGTTAAACCTAAACCCTCAACTGGTCCTGCCAATTTTCCTGTAGTTGCTATAATATCTTTAGGATATGAGATATCTACAAAATCAAGCTTTTTATCTAATTCCGGAAAAAAAGTGTGAAGATCTTCCCAATAAATATCTTTCCATTTTTCCCAATTTGGTCCTTTCGCGGGAGTTAGCGTTCCAAAGATCACGGTTTGACCCCCAGGAGGACAAACGCCAGAATCTATGTTAGATAATACAGGTCCAAAAAATCCGTTTGACAATGGAGCTCCAGGACCGTATTTATCACCCCAATCATGTAAAGTTGGATGATAACAATTAATTAATGCCCATTTTTCAATCATAGGTTCTTTTAATGCAAGTTTAAATGTTATTGAAGATAGTGAGGAGGTTAGGTTCTCTATTTTTTCCAAATATTTTTTCTCAAAATAATCTCTCCCCACTAAATTGAGAGTAGTCCATTTAATTGAGAGATTAGATATGACAATTGGGGCTTCTATTAGTTTATTGGCTATCCTAACTCCTTGAACCTTATTTCCTTTAATAACAATGCTCTCAACTGGCGAATTTACACGAATTTCTCCGCCGTAATGCTCAAAACCCTTGGCAATAGCGTTTGGAATTGCTTGAGCAGCACCACTTACGGGGTATTGATACCCTTCTTCAGACAGCATTTCAGCTTTAAAACAATGAATAAACTCAGCTGCGCTTGCTTTTGAAATTCCGATAGCAAACATACCTGCTAAAAGAAATGAAATGGTACCATGAATAAAAGGATCATCAGTTAATTGATTCAACCATTGAGTTACTGTTAATCCCTCTTCATACAATAAGTTTAATTTTCTTTTATTCATTGTAATGATCTTTGTCATAACTGTAGTAAAATCTTTTATCGTATCTTTAGTAATACCCATATCTTTTAATCTGGTTGTATCTCCTGGACTACTATTGCCTGTGACTTCTTTTTTATTACCAGATGGTTTTGAAGCTTTTAACATCGCGTTAATATTAAAATTAGTTGGAAAATAACCTTTTTGTTTGTATATTTTCATCGCGGATCTTTCATTGAGATGCTTAACGAATTTTAAATAATTTAATCCCAATCTGTCAAAAATTTTTCCTAATGGGCCATTTAATCCAGAAGAAAACATATGTACTGCTCGATCGAATGTATATCCTTTCTTTTTATAAGAGCTACAAGCACCACCAATATAAGAATTCTTTTCTAAAATAGTAACTTTATGTCCTCCATGTGCTAGTAAAGCAGCACAACTCAATCCACCAATTCCTGCCCCAATAACAATGATATCTTCTTTCAAGATAATTTGACCTCCAATAGGAATTACATTTTATTGGTAATTTTAAAAATATTATTATTAGTGAATAAATCGTTCTTTATCTTTCCAAAATTCTTCTCTTAATTTTCTTTTTAAAATCTTTCCTTGTGCACTTAAGGGTAAAACATCTCTAAATATTACTTTTTTAGGTCTTTTATAGCCAGCAAGATATTCTCCACAATAGCTAATTATTTGTTCTTCGCTTAAATTAGCCCCCTCTTTCAGAACTACAATAGCTACTACAGCTTCACCCCACTTCTCATCTGGTATTCCGATTACAGCACATATCTTAACGCCATCTAATTGATAGATTACATTTTCAATAGCCTTAGGATAAATATTTTCCCCTCCGCTTACAATCATATCTTTTGCTCTATCCGTCAAGAACAAGTATTCTCTCCCATTTATTTCTTTTAAATATCCCATATCACCAGTAAATAACCAATTCTTACCATTAATTTCTCGTATAGCGTCTTGGGTAAGATCTTTCTTATTCCAATAACCTTTCATGATAGATTGTCCTGAAGCAACAACTTGCCCTGTTTCACCTTTAGGAAGAAAAGTTCCGTTCTGATCAACAATAGCAACTTCAGTACCAACTAAAGGGCGCCCTCCACTTTTTAAAATTTCAGGATAATCCTTCGCATATTCATGATCTTCGGCGGTTAACTGAGTAATAACAGGAGAATATTCTGTTTGTCCATATGCTTGACGGAAATGTGTATTCGGTAGTAGTTTTAAAGCTTTAGCTAATACCGTTGGAGATATTGGTGCTGCCCCATATGTTAATGATGTAAGACTACTTATATCGTACTTTTTAGCTTCTTTAGATTCTAAAAACTCTATAAGAGTAATAATATTGGTCGGTACACAAACTATATGATCTATCCTGTATTTATCAATCGATTGAACTATTTTTTCTGCTTTAAATCCTCTCTGTAAATACATAGTAAATCCTGCGCTTGATGACAACAAAAACACGATCATTGCTGCCACGTGAAAAATGGGAATGGGAATGATTATTTTTTGATCAGCCAGTTTCGCTCCCTCTGCTTGAAAATCAGGTTTTTCCTGTAGTGATTTCAAAATTGTCGCAGCACTATTACTCATATTTTCAGTAAGTCCCTTATGAGTTAACATGACTCCTTTTGGAAAGCCTGTTGTTCCTCCCGTATATATAATAAATACTGTGTCTTCAGCTGTTAGCTTTCTAGGTGGTTTGAGCCTCCTTTCTGTAAAAGGTATTAAGCATAATTCTTCAAATCTTTCTTCAGAAATGAATTCTTTAATAAATGGACACTTTTCTTTATAATATTTTATATCCTCTTTAAATCTCTTTCCATAAATCAAGATTATTGGTTTACAGTCATTTAAACAATATTCTATCTCCTTTTTCGCCATAAAAAAATTTAATGGTACGGTAATTGCTGAAGTTCGACAAATCGAATAATAAGCAACGCATATTTCAATACCATTCTCTAAGAGTAGTGCAACTCTCTCATCTGGGTTAATTTTAAAATCATTAATAAGATAATTCCCAAAATTATTACATCTTTGCTCATATTCTGCATAAGTAAGGCTTTTCTCTTCCGCCATTACATCTACAAGAGCAACTTTCTCGTTTTTGGATTTTGCTACAACTCTAATTATTTGATCTAATCTCATATTATTCACCATTAAACTTTCTTTTTTACTATTTATAACTGTTTTGAATTAGAACTTATTGATTAATTTGTGATATCTTATTTAGATTAATCTGATGTTGATAAATTTAAAAGATTAAATACTATTAAATGATAATTAGTAATTAATTATTATACTAATAAACCAATATTACACTGCAATTCAATTACTGAAGTTTGAATGCTTGTAATCAACTTCTAAACAACCATAAAAGTGAAAATATTAATGAATACTTATGATATAATTATTGTTGGTGCGGGCCCTGGGGGTTCCAAGGCAGCCCAAGTTGCTGCTGAAAAAGGTTTAAAAACTATTTTTTTTGAGAGGGGTCGAAAGCCTGGAGAAAAAAATTCATCTGGATGTGGTCTAGGACCAAGAATGTTTCGAGACTTTCCAGAAATGATGAAAGAACTAACACCCGAAAAATGCCCTTCTATGAGAGCTGGAACTGCTGCTCGATGTTATTTTATTAATGAACAAGATACAGTTGCTGGTTATGTAATGTCGCGTCCAACTGAATCTGTATCCTATGAGCCTGCTAAAAGCTGGATTACGATGAATTGTTACCGGAGCGAGTTCGACCCATGGCTAGCTGAATTTGCGACTAGTGCGGGTGCCGAATTAAAAAATTCAACTTTAGTGGTAGACTTATTAAAGGAGAATGGTAAAGTTTGTGGGGTTGTTGATGGGCATGGAGATAAGTATAAAGCACCTATTGTGATAGGAGCTGATGGGGCTATATCAATGGTCGCGAAACAAAGTGGATTAAGAACAAAATGGTCGCAGGACCAGATCACTGTATGCCCCCAGTATGACTTTCAAGCCCCTCCGGAAAAAATTGATGATATTATGGGGGATGAAACACTTGCGGTGTGGTGGTCTGCTACATTTCCAGCATCTTATCAAGTATTTTTTCATGATGGTTTTCATCAAGGCTTAGGGAATTGGTTAACTAAGTGGGATAAAAATCCATTATTTTATCTAAACAAGGTTATCAATCTGAAATATTATCAAAGATTGTTAAGGATATTAGAAGCTAAACCAAGAGAACTTCAATCTCATCTTCTTCCTTGGTTACGATATCCATATAACACCCATACAGATGGAGTTATCTTAATTGGAGATGCCGGAGGATTTCCTTGTCCTCTTGAAGCTGAAGGGATTTATCCTGCAATGGTTACAGGCAAAATAGCTGCTGAGGTTGCAGCTGATGCAATTACATCTGAAGATTTTTCAAAAAAAGGGCTTTCTAAATTTGATGAAATATGGCAAACAACAAGTTTAGGGGATGATTTCGAAGCAGGAGAAGAATTATACAATATATGGAGAGCCATGCCTTTTAGTCCTAAAGAGACAATGACTTGGTTCATACCAATGCTCATGGAAGCGCTGGGAGGAATATTTGATTGGTCACAGCCACATCCGAACCGAATTCGACAAATTGCAGCCAAAATTAAATCATATATGCCACAAGCTTTGCCTTTTATGATGAAATATGTCTTTCCGCTTGTTGCAAAAATTTTTGAGGATGATCTGGATAAAATGATGGATCCTCAGAAATTAATGACTGCGCTTCCAAAAGTAATGGAAATGCTTCCAAAAAAGAAAAAACGAAGGAGGGGAACATAATAATGGAGATTCGAAATCAAGATTTAACCAAACACATTCCTGGCACGGGAGATTTCATTAAAATCGATCAAAGTAAATGCAATGGATGTGGCCTATGTGCAAAAATTTGTATTGTAAATCTATGGGGAATTAAAGAAAATGTTGCATTTATTAGAGAGGATTATAAAGAAAAATGTTTAGAATGTGGAAGCTGTTTTCAAGTATGTGAACCTAGTGCCATAGATTTTAGTTATCCCGCTGGCGGAACCGGAGTTGTGTATGAACAAGGCTAAAAAAAAATATTATTTTTTTTATTGAATATATATTTAATTTGAAGCAATTCTTTATAAGATGGGTATTAAAGAGAGAAGGTTATCAACTTGAAATATGAAAATTATGATATAGTAATTATCGGATCAGGTTTGGGAGGATTAACAGCAGCAACCCTCCTGTCCCGTAAGGGATTTAAAACTCTTGTTGTGGAAAGCAGAAGTCGCATAGGAGGGAGGTTTTCCACCTTTGAGTATGAAGGTTTTAAATTACCCACCGGTGCAATTCTTATCCCCGATGGGTGGGTAATAAAACTCCTTGAGGAGATGGGAGTAAATATAAACTTAAAACCAATAACGCGTGTTTATTATAGAATTAATGGAAAGAGGTATGAAATACCCTCAGAAATGGGGGTACCAAAGGCGCTTGATATAATAGATAAGCTTGAGAGAGAAGATGCTGAGAAGAGGGGGCGTCCAATAAAACCTGTTGAATTAAGTAAGATTATGCGTGGTTATTATAAGAAAATGCGAGGGATAAATGATGAAGAAATTATAACTGTCCGTGATTGGCTTCTTCAGTATACGGAAAATGAAAAAGTACACGAAGCTTTTGATACGTTATGTACAGGATTGATGATGGCTCACTCCTGGGAGCTCCCTGTTTCAAAATTTTTCCTATTCCAGGAAATGACAAAATTTTTCATAGCTCCTAACGGAAATCTGAGTATTGCAAAAGAACTTGCTAAGGTGGTTGAGAATAATGGGTCAGTATGGACAAATTGCCCTGCGAGGAAAATAATTATCAACGAGGGAAAGGCTACAAGTGTAATTGTTGAAAAAGCAGGAGAACAAATAGAGGTGAAATGTAAAGTTGTTATCAGTAATACAGGGGCCAAAACGACGGTAGGTTTGGCAGGAAGGCAAAATTTTGATGATGAATATCTTAAAAATATGCGCATTAAACTTAGACCAAGCCCATGCTTATTGGTTCTGATAGCAAGCAATAAACCTCTCTGCTTGGAAGGAATACAGGATGGGTTGGAAATAATAATGGGTTCACGAAGAATGAAAACAGTCATTCCAATAAGCAATATTTGCCCTGGACTGGTCCCACCGGGTCAACATCTTATTTATACTTCGGCCAAACACGAATCAGCTCTCCACCCAATGGATGTGAAATATGAAATTCAACAAATCAAACGGGATATTAAAGATTTTTTTCCGGATTTCGAAAAACACGGTCGGATTTTAAAAATGAGAGCATGTGGCATTATAAATGAGTGGCCTGAAGGGCGAACATGGCTTGGTTACGGCATGCCATTGGAGACGCCGATTCCCAATCTATTCAACGTAGGAGATTCATGTATTGCACCAGGTCTTATTGGAACTCCTGGTTCTGTTGAGAGTGGATACAGAGTGGCCGATAGCGTTGAGAAAGTATTATGATTCAATTTGAAGACTTATAAAATGTGATTTCATGGACATTAGTGATTTAAGAATAGGAAGAGAAGGAACGTTTATTCCTCCATTCAAAAGCAATATAAATACAGTTAAAAGCTATGAAAATGATGGATATGATTCTATATTTTTTGCCGATCATATTTTAAATTGGGTACCGGAATCAATTTGGACTCCAGATATTACGGATCTTGCCAATGTTTATCCTAGTCCCCATCTGATATATGATGTTTTTTCTATGTTGACTGCTACTGCTTTAAATACAAAAAAGATTCACATTGGAACTGGAGTAACAGAACCTTTTAGAAGGAATCCCGCGGTACTTGCTCAAACTTTTCTGACTTTAGATGAATTATCAAGAGGAAGAGTAATTTTAGGGATAGGCACAGGGGAAAAAGAAAATACCGTACCCTACGGAATAAAATGGGAGAAGCCTGTAGATAGATTAGAAGAAGCTATTACAATTATTAAGAAATTATGGGAAAGTGATAAAAAAATTGATTATGATGGAAATATTTGGAAGTTAAAAAATGCCCTCCTTAGACTAAAACCCTTTAAGAAAGGAAAATTACCGCCAATATGGATTGCCGCTCGAGGGTCAAGAATGCTTGATATTACAGGTAGATTAGGCGATGGCTGGTTACCAATACTTTTAAAACCAGAAGTATACAAAGAAAAACTTGGTATTCTTCGAAAATCCGCACAAAAATCTAAGAGAGATCCGAATGAAATTACTCCCGCATTAATAGTATGTATTATAACTGATGAAGAAAAAGAAGAAGTCCATAAAATGCTTGAAAATCCCATAACAAAAAACAATTTAATACCTTTGTATAATGAAGATTTCAAGCCGTATGGATTATCACATCCTCTCGGAGAAGAAATTGATGGAACATTAGAATTTATTCCCACACATTACGATAAAGAGTCAATGCTGGAAATACTTAAAAAAATCCCTAATAAAATGTGTCGTGATTTTTACCTAAATGGTACTCCTGATGAAATCATTGGTCAAATTGAAAAATATGCAAAAGTTGGTGTGAAGCATATTATTCTCTTTAATGTATCAATATTATGTGGTCTTAAATATATTCCACGTTCAAATAAGTGTATGAAAAAAATCATTACATACTTCAAGAAATAAACTTTATTATAATTCAATTTGAAAATCCTTAAAATGTGATTAAAAAATGACAATAGAACCTCATAGAATTGATATACATCATCATATTGTACCTAAAGAATATCTTGCCTCTTTAGCTTCAGTTGGTATAAATAATGCCGTTGGAGAGCCTTTCCCTAAATGGGATATTGAAAGTACTCTTGAATTTATGAATCGACAAGGGATCGCTACCGCCATTACTTCTATTTCTGCTCCAGGAATATATTTTGGTAATATTGATTTTACTCGTAAATTAGCAAGAGAGTGTAATGAAATTTCTGCTCGTATTGTGAGTGAATACCCAAAAAGATTTGGTGCTTTTGCCATATTGCCCCTGCCAGATATAGAGGCATCCATAGTTGAGTTAGAATATGCCTTAGATATCTTGAATTTAGATGGGGTGACATTGCTTACTAATATAGGCGGTCTATATCTTGGAGATTCTCATTATAATGAACTTTTTTCGGAACTAAATCGTAGAAAATCTGTAGTCTTCGTCCACCCAAACACACCTCCTTTAGATAAATTACCTATGGTAATCAAACCAGCTATTTTAGAATTTGTTTTTGATACGACAAGGGCAATTGCGAATCTAATACATAGGGGAACTACAAAAAGATTTCCAAATGTTCGTTTCATATTTTCACATGGAGGAGGAACTGTTCCTTTCATTACCTGGAGAATTTCGTTTGGAAATCAAAAGATAATTAAACAATTAAAACAATTTTATTACGATACGGCAGTTTCAGCTACGCCTTATGCATTCAATTCTCTCTTAGAATTAGTAGATCCATCACATATACTTTTCGGTAGCGATCACCCTTTTTTACCTGAAAATGTAGTAAAAATAATGAATGATGGGATTGAAAGTTATGAAGGATTTGATGTTTATGCTAAAAACGCCATTACACGTGAAAATACACTTACTATTTTCCCTAAATTTAGATGATTTATAATTACTAATGTTTAATTTTGATCTACTAATTTTAAAAATACAGAGGTGAGAAAAATCTTTAATAAAATAATGGATATGAATGAAGCAATAAAGAAATATGTACATGATGGTGACTTAGTTTTTTTAGGTGGATTTGGTAATGGGATTACATTTTCCGCTTCTCATGAAATAATTCGACAGAATAAACGAAATCTTAAAGTGTGTAAATGCGGTGGAGGAATCCAGTTTGATCAATTAATAGGTGCCGGAATAATAAGTCAAATAATCACATCACACGCTTGGAACGGAACAGGACCACAACCAACATGGAATTTTAAGCGTGCTATGGAACAAGGGATTCCTCAAAAGATAATTTACAATGAACAATCACTCTTCATGATTAATATGTCGTTTTTTGCTGGATACATGGGAGTCCCATTTATGCCAATTCGCTCGATAATAGGGACGAGTATTTTTGATCATCCAAAAGAAGTTGGACTAAAGGCTGCTAAGATGACTTGTCCTTTTACCGGAGAGGAAATATGTGTTGTTCCGGCTATAAATCCAGATGTTGGAATAATACAAGTACAACGGGCAGATCCCGAAGGAAATGCTCAAATGTGGGGGATAATTGGAGACACTCGATATGGAATTAATGCTTGTAAAAAGATCATAGTTGCAGCAGAAACTATTGTAGATAAAAAGGTCATTATGGAATCTCCCGAGCGAACCATTGTATCGGCACATAAGGTTGATGCAGTTGTACATGAACCGTGGGGAGCGCATCCTGGTAATATGCAGGGATTTTACTATACCGATTTGGAATATCGATTTAATTATACTAAAGAAACCAAAACAGTAGAAGATTGGGAGAACTGGCTTGAAAAATGGGTAACAGGTGTAAATAATCGACAAGAATATTTGAAAGTTCTCGGAGAGGAGAAAATCATGAAATTAAAAGCTAAAAGCATTTTACAAGGAGCTGTTGACTATGGGTATTAATGAAAAAAAATATTGTGAGGAATATACTGGATTTGAAATGATGTTAGTATCAGCTAGCAGACAAATAAAGAAAGACGATATTATTTTTAATGCCATTCATTGGCCTTTTCTAGCCGTTCATATGGCAAAATTATTGCATTTTCCGGATCTTTTATTAGTTATGGAAGTTGGATTATTTCAAGATGAGCTAGCTAAACCGAATAAAATGCCATACTCGATCGCTGATCCCTTACTAATCCCTAATTCACTATTTATAGGAGACTCTATTGATACATTAGCACTTCTGCAAAGGGGAGAAATAACCTTGGCTCTATTAAGTACTTCAATTGTAGATAAATATGGGAATTGTAACACTACTGTAATAGGTCCTTATGAAAAACCGATTTATCGTTTACCTGGTGGTGGTGGAGCTACAGAAATCGCTGGTTTGTCAAAGAGATTGATTTGGCTTTTAGATGATCATTCAAAACGTCGGCTTGTTGAAAAATTGGATTTTATTACCGATCCGGGATATTTAGATGGTTACGATAGTAGAGTAAAGGCGGGGTATCCTCCAGATACGGGTCCAGATGCTATTATTACGCCTCTCTGCATTTATCGATTTGATCCCCATTCGAAAGAAGCATATTTGGACTCTTTACATCCAAATGTTACCATAGAACAAGTAAAGGAAAATACTGGCTGGGATTTAAAAGTCGCCGAAGAAGTGAAAAATATTGAACCACCTACCATGAGAGAAATCGAAATTTGCCGAAAAACCATGAAAGATGCGATTGATCAATATTATGTTTTGAAACCAGAATGGACAACTTATTTAGATAAATAAATATTGACATAATAATAGATACCAGAAAATATCGGTAATCTATATAAATCTATATAAAGAAAAACATTGAAAAGATATTATATAATTTCT
>SDBS01003963.1_pt1 | contig 14524 bp, 20 predicted proteins | sample 2277091 | NCBI WGS metagenome assembly SDBS01 (sample SAMN10404972, study PRJNA504765) | marine sediment metagenome | isolation source: marine sediment core GS10_PC15, 163 cmbsf | place: Arctic Ocean: Southern Knipovich Ridge | collected 2010
TGTAATATGAGGCGAAAGCTTCGACAAAGGCGAGTCTGGTTTTTGGAACCAATTGTTTGTAAACTTTCTATTTACATCACCGAATTGATATGCTGGTATGCCAATAAAATGGGCCTCCATCGCCATAGTCGAACCTGAATGAATTAATAAGTCGCAGTTGCATAACATTTCAATAGCTGGCATTTCTGTTTCTATAGGGACATCGAGTTGTTTTTTGTATTCTGTAATATCAACACCTGGATGTGGCCTTAGTATTATATTCCAATTTAACTTCTTCTTTAATTCTTTAATAAAAGCTATATAATTATCCCTGCCTTCGTCTTCGTGGAAATAAGTATTTGTCTCTTCTATTCTCAAATCGGGCGCACTGTCAGCAAAACCCCACGAAGAGCCAACGAGAACAGTTTTTTTCTTCGGGTCAATTCCTAATTTCTGGGCAAATACTTCTCTGTGGATAAACTCACCCCTTAAGTCCTTGTTAAAATATGCGTCAACAGCCAAAGCACCAACAGAGATTACAGGAAAACTACATCCACGCCTTTGAAGTATCTCGGCTTCGTCTTGACCCCATACTATCTCAGCATCGACCCTATATTGCAATGAACCAAGAATATTATGATGCTTGTCCTGTGCGTCCATAGCGTTAAAATCCTGCCAGGAACATGAAGCTTCTGTATGACGAGTTATTACGCCTACGCCTAATCCCTTACAGGTTTCTACGAAGTCTCTCGAATAAGGATTTCTAATCGGCGGAACCACAACAATATCAGGCTGAAGGTCTTCCATTGACGCTCTACCCTCTCGCAAACATGGCCTGACAAACACCTCGTGGCCTCGCTTAGACAGTTCGTCTTTAAGTTGCCTGTCGATAATCATATCTCTTTGTGGCGATGCAGTTAAAATGAGAATCCTTTTACCTTTTGCTACAACTTGAGTCTTAGTTATTTTCTTTTCAACTATCTTCTTCTTGGCCTTTTTTTTCACAGTCTTCTTTTTCATGACTTTTTCTCCACTAATCTTTTCTCTAAATTGGCCCCGAAACCTGCCTTGAATTTAGAGATATTCTTTTCCTTCTCAGTTCCTTCGAGTTTTTCACCTAACTCGAAACGCTTTAATCCTTCTTCTTTACAATATTCAATCGCCGACCATATAACCGGATGCGAATTAACACCTTTTAAAGAAGCGGCCACAGCGTAATAACAACACCATTGATTTTTCATAAAGAACGCCGCAGAGATTAAAGTTCCATCCTTGTAGAGTTCGACAACAAATCCTTCGCCTGCGTCTACCATTTCCTGCTGAATATCCCAAGTCTCGTCACTTCTGGTCTTTCTGCCTGCGACCTTTAAGTGAAGTTTTTGTAGATTCCGTACAGTTGGTGAGAATATTATCCCATCTTGCTTATTCACCAGACTCTTATATGACTTTCTCAGATTCTTTTTGAGATTGTCTTTAGTCAAGTCGATGACGTAAAACTCACCACTCTTTAGTTCGCGCTCTTTACCGTAAGCTTTACAATACTTATTGTCCAGCTCGCTGTATAGCGCAGTAAGTTTTTCCGTCGATTGAGAAGTACAAACTACCAAAATATTCTCCGTTCCAAAATTTTCTATTCGGAAGGATAGTCGTATACCCTTCGTATTTTTCAGTTAATCTAAACCAAAACTCATGTGCCGGATTAGATTTATAACATTCACCAAACACCGTCTTTAGGTTTAGCTTATTAAACGCTTCGTCAAGTATCATATCAGTGGCATCAGAACCATGACCATTTCTGTATTGGTCTGGGTCAACTATCAAAGATATTTCCGCAATTCGATTCTCCCATTGAATACAAGTCAACCCACCAAAAGCCACTAAGTCGCCGCCGTCAACAAACGAATAGTATCTATGGACTTTTGGGTCTAAGTTTTCAATAAACTTCTCCTGTGAATCTATAGTACAAAATCCAGTTGTTCTCAATGTAGAACGTGCATCATTTCTCCAATTGGATATTAAACCAGCATCTTCCATTCTTGCGCCAATCATATTCATGATACCAACCTCAGCGTCTCCTTGGCTGTTCCGCCCTCTAACAAGTCTTTAACGTGGCCTCTGTATTTACGAATCATCCTCAAGGCATGTCTCATTGCTAAAATAGTGTTATCAGCATCGCCAAGGTCATGAGCAAAGCTCGTAAACTGTGCATGGCCAAAGAATACACCTTTTTTGAGACATTCCTGCCAGAAGACACTTTTCTCCAATGGGTCATCGAATTTAAAATGTGTTCTCTGTCCATATCCAACACACTCGGCCTTTATGCCTTCATTGCCAGCTATGATGTTAAAATTAGCCTTTACTCTATCGCCCATGTGATTAAGATGGGTAAAGACACCTCGCTTTTCAATAATATCAATCACTTTCAAAGCCGCTACAATCCCAATCAAATCACCACCAAATGTAGATGACACGAAACAATCACCTTTCAAAACATCCATCACATCAGATAAACCGCCAACGGCACTAATAGGGTAACCATTACCCATAGCCTTACCGAGACACATTAAATCAGGATTAATCCTAAATTCATTAGCAGCACACCATCTATTGGTACGGAACCCCGTAACCACTTCGTCAAATATCAATAAGGTCTTGTTCTGGTCGCACGTACGCCTTATCTCTTGCAGGAAGTCAACTTTAGGCTCTTCGTACACATAAGGTTCCATAATCACCGCAGCCACGCTCTTGTGCCGCCTAAACAATGCTCTCAGAGAAGAGATGTCGTTATATTCAAACGAATAAACTTCACTCTTAGAACATCCCTTATTCTTAGGAGTAATCTGGTTGTACCATTCATGCCATCCATGATAACCACAACATAGAATCACTTTCTTTCCTGTATAAGCTCTTGCTATTTTAACCGCTGCACTTGTCGCTTCACTTCCAGTTTTTAGAAATCTAACCTTATCAACAGGAAAATACTCAACCAATTTCTCAGCCAAAAGAGTCTCGCTTTCGTGCGGTAAGCCAAAGAGAGTCCCTTTTCTGGCCTGCTCAAATACGGCCTGATTCACATCGTCATCTGCGTGACCCAAAAGAATAGCTCCTAATCCACAGGTATAATCAATATACTCTTTATCGCCGTCATACACTTTACTACCCTTGCCGTGGGATATGTATTTAGGATATACCCCATCAACATACTTATTCGGCATCTTTGATAGAGTCTGCACTCCATCAGGTATCAAGCTTAATGTTCTATTCCAATTCATAGTTTCCCTTTCTCAAAACTTTCTTGTATCAACTTCTTCATTATGTTCAAACTTTTCCATCTTTACGAGATGGGCTACGTTCTCTTTTAGTTGGTCAACTGAATCAATGCCAATTATGACCTTGTCTATCCACTGTTGCATTAAGCAAAAATCTATACACTGCTGCGGGGTAAAGTATTTCAAAGCCTTGCCCTTGCAGAAAATAGAGCGAACACAAACAGTGCCATTCACTGGTATCTGTTGCAATACACCAACAAGTAATTTTTTATTCCTGTTTAATATTGAAAACGGAAGTTCGACCGCCTTCATTGTACATCCGTGGCCTAAAACCAATTCGTCTATACTGACCCCGTTATGAAAGTCTGGGTCATAATCTTTTAGTTTGTGTGCAAGATAAATATCGTCGTGATGCCAAAATTGACCATGGTTAGTCTTTATAATCCGCTTAAATTCCTTCCCTACATTCATTGTTTCATATGCTTCAGCAACATCAAGCCATTCTATGCCAATCTCTTTCATGTATTCCATGATGAGATTCTGTTCTTTCTCGAAGACGTTATGGCCGTTATAATCACGACCCCAATTCGCTGTACCTATACAGAGCCTATCAAGCATAGCATTTCCTCCTTAGTAAATCTTAACGCCATATTGCTTGTAAACGGTTCATTGGTTGGATAATGGTTCCAATTGTGCATATTTACATAAAATACATCTTCGCCGTCAGCAATTATAGATTCATGCGTCTTCTCGCCTGGTCTTACGCCAATGTCCTCAATGAATTCCTTAAAACACTTAGCGAGAGAATACATATCCATAGATTTCATTTGTGGTACATAAGTTCCAGTTTCGCTTTGACAGTATACGTATAAAACCAAATCAACAGCCTGCTCCAGCGTTATCCAAAACCTCGTCATCTCAGGGTCGGTTACGGGGACTGTATCGCCCTCGATTGATTTAAAAAGAGGAATAACAGACCCCCGCGACCCTATAACATTCCCATACCGTACGGATGAGAACTTAGTGACAGAATAAGAGTTAGCAGCATTCCACAGCTTCTCAGCAGCCATCTTCGTTGCACCATATAGGTTTATGGGATTCACAGCTTTGTCGGTAGAGATGAATATAGCCTTATTAACACCTCTTTCGATACAAGCCTCAATGACATTCTGAGTTCCTAAGATATTAGTCTTAACAGCTTCCATCGGATTATATTCCAATGTCGGAACCTGTTTAAGGGCGGCTGCGTGAATAACCACATCAACACCTTTCATTGCAAGCATCAACCTGTCTTTGTCACGGACATTGCCAATAAAATATCTAAGGTCGTCGTAATCGTGAGTCTTTCGCATCTCAGATTGCTTGAACTCGTCTCTACTGAAAACTATAACCTTTTTCGGTATGAACTTTTCAAAGAGCTTTTTCACTAAGGCTTTGCCGAGACTTCCGGTTCCGCCCGTTATCAATATCGTTTTCCCTTCCATGACTTTCCTTTCTCAGTTTACCATATACCACCATCCGATTCATTGAAATTTATACCATCACTAAACAAGTCACCGTCCCAACTATGCAATTCATTCTCACGCCTTTCGTATTCTTCCAACCAACCAAATTCCTCATTGGATGCAGGGTTAGCGTTAGAGAAATGCTTTTCAAGTTCTTTGGCCTTGGCTACATTTGCACTATCGCCTATAGCTCGCAATGCTTTAGCTTTAGCAAACATAATCAAACCATCATCGGCCCTTTCAAGTTCACTTACAGAAGATGAATTCGTAGTGAAATCCACCGGCCACCTGTCACCGATAATCCTGAGCGTCTTGGTAGTATCGGCAATAGGACGTATCTCTATAGCGTTAGCTCTTCGTGTGTATCTAAATGGTATTCCTTCGGCAAAGTCAGAACTTGACGGGTCCACCGTCCTGTCCCATTCGTCTATGTGTGTATATCTCAATCTGCGAGAATTTGCTCCGTCTACATATCCAATACCAAAAATCCTATTTATTACACTAACTGTGGTATCTGCCATAGTAACCGCAGTCTCATCGCCTACCGTTAAGTCCACTAAGTTGTAACTAAGTTGCTGGGCAGTTACTAATGAAGTATTATCCACCATCAAGGGACGCAGGGCCGGTACTCTTTCGGCTATGATTCTTTGCCCTTCATTGAGCCATCGCGTAACACGAGTTACATCTACAAGCTCGGTGTCATCAGGTCTACCAATAGTAACTTGAATTTCGTCAATCAAATCTGAACCGCTAAGAGCCATTTCTTAATTCCTTGAACAGCATATTATATTTATCTACAAAAACTCTATTCTTTTTTTCTTTCAAAATCTCATGACATCCTACCACCATCCATTGGCCATCTTCAAAAGACATAGTCGAATAAAATACATAATTTTTGCAATCATAGTCTTTGCACAATTGCGGCATTTCATTTCTGTCTAATTTACATCCCTTATCTGACCTGAATCCAGTTTCATCATTCCATTTCTCAGGATGTGCATCTTTCAAGTATCGACGACTTGATTGGCACGCCCTGCAACAATATGGTTCACCATACGGACAATCTAAATCACATTCCATTCTCACTCCTATCCTCATGATGGGCAGGGGCCGAAACCCCCACCCAAGTCATGAGAAGGAAAATCTAAAAACCAGCAGCTATGTAAGTAATAATCTTACCACTGGTGGTTTCGTTAGTAGTTCCAGTCAAGAACCCATTAGATACTTCGACATATTCCGTCAGCGATGCACTTCCATCTCCGCTTTCAGAGACAAAGGCAACTACTGTCGTAAAATTAGTTGGAATACTAATATCAGACGTAGAACCTTGGGTCCATGCACCCGCTTCAAGTGTCAATCCTGTACCTAATGCTGCGGCTCTTTGAAAGACAGTACTATTATCACCAAAAATTGACATAATATACTCCTTTCTTATCCACCGCTCACGCAGGCCCAACCGAGTGGGCGTTGTAAGGTATAAGCACTTGTAAGTGTAGCATCAAACAGTTCTGTAAATTCACCAGACTGCAACAGTAAGGTCGCGCCTGAGAACTCACAGTACAAGTCGCCTCTTCGTTGGTCATCACCAACAGTAATATCAACACCACGGCCACCGCAGACAGAACCAACAGTAAGGTCGCCCATGATAGTAACATCCGCAACCGGACATACACCACCTACCCAGAACCACCCATAAGCACCACCAAAACCAGTTGTCTGGCCATCGGTAATACCGGAATTTAAACTGGATTCAGCAGTAAGTGAAGCGCACGGTACGGCTATGGGAGAACCTCTGGTAGCATCAGTAGCTAAACTTATATTTGTCCCAGTTACACATCTTGCCACGACAAAATATGGAGTCTGAGAAACATCGCTCCACTGAGATTTTGAAGTGTCTAAATGTGCGCACCAGAAATTACCATCGCTAAAGTCGGCACTGACATCATTTGCAGATGTATCGTGAAAATGCAAATACATCATCGTGTATCGGCCTGGACAGTTGGTGTTATCCGTGTAAACACTCCGCTTCTCACCAATAGGATGAGGCGGGTCAAGTGCTTTAGCTGTCTCGTCAAAGGTACTAAAGTTATCAACTGTATTATCCCAGCCATCTGTCGGTATCCCTTGATTGGGATTTGCATCGCCAGGCCACGTGTCATTTAAAACTATATGACATAATCTTGTATTAGGCATTATTAAACCCCTTTCTTAGGTTACGTTACTTAGCCAAAGTGAACTGTTCGGTTTCCAGCACACGAAGTTACCTTTGAGCAGGATTCGGGCAAGGAAGAAGTCAAAACCGTTTGACTGTGTAGCTTGCCATACGAAATCGGTCATCTTAAAGTTTCTTGCAGTATGAATACGAAGCTCAAAGAAATTCATATTCAAAATGAAGAACCATGTTTTAGTATTAGATGAACGTTGCAAATACGGAACACTTACCACTTCATGGCCGTCGAGTTGCATTTTATTGAAACCCTGAGTAACCATATCAGCCGAAGGTGCGTTATAAATCAGCTTAGACTCTGTTTCCGCTCTCAATTTGTTAAACCGAGTTGGAGACATTGCGTACATAAGTTCCTGTGGCGTTTCCATGTAATGTGCCACATCCGTTTCTGCTACCCATTTACGGGTATTGGCTATCGTGAGATTCGTAGCCGTGTCCTGGTCTGACGTTGTAGTATTAATCGTCAAATCAGTTGATATAGCCCCCTGCCACCAGTCATTTGTGCTGGTAGAGAGAGTTCTTGTAATTCCACCATAAGCAGTGTCATGGTTAAGAGCCGAAACAAGGCTTTGGAATGATTTTCCTGAATCAGTAGCAGGTGTGTCCGTAGCTTTGTTAAAGATTACAGTTTCAAGGAACCTTCGCATATCTCTTTGTCCTGTTCGGACGAGATGCGCGGCAAGGTCAAGAAGCTGTATCTCGCTATCAGATGTTAGTATGTTCTCCGTTAGTTCATCAACATCATACCTAAGTGGCATTTGAGAATATTTCCACTTAAATACTGGTTTTTCCAGAGTAGTCTTTTTCTGGTCGGTCAATGCTTCGTTTACTGTATATTCCTGAACAATATCTTCTATCGTTTCAGTATCTACAAGTTTACGAAGGTCAAGACCGCCATCAAAGGTAATCTGGTTATTCCGCTGAAGACGCTCAATTATCGGAGTACGATACATAACCTGATTAACGAGAGTTCGGTCAAATAACTCACGAGTCGCTTTCGTTAAATCAGCGGTTGACATATCTTAAATCCTTAAGTTTTACATCTATCTTTCATTTCTTTGAGTATGTCCTGAAATTTACCAGACTCTTTTCGTCCTTTTATTACAGTAACAGTACTCTTTCCGTTGTCGGTCGTCGTAGATTTTTTAACATCTTTCTTTTCAGATAGTTGTTTATAGAACTTTTCATGAAGAAGATAGGCTTCAAGTGTAGTCTGAGGTTTTTTCTCGTCGCCAGCGTCAACTGCTTTATCAGCAAGGCTGCGAGCCTCAGAGCGATACTTTTGGCCATACTCTTCATCAAGCGGCGCGCAAATCTGTTCAACGGCATCGTCATATTGTCTATTTTGTTCACGTTGCGCTTCATTTTGTTCATATTGAGTTATCTTAGTTTGTTGTTTTCCAAGTTCACCAGATAATCCTTCAACTTGTTTCCGTAAAGCTTCGATGTTACTTGCTACCGCAGGGTCAACAACGTCTTTGTCCATCTTCTGATATTGAGACTGTTGTTCAAGTTTCTGTTCGAGTTCCTGAAGTTTTTGATTAGCCTGAGTAAGTTGAGCCACTTTTTCATTGGCTGCTTTCTCATTATCCTCACGAGTCTGACGTTCTCTACGGGCGTTTGCATCGTTCTGTTGTGCCTGTTGTCGCCAGTAATCTGCGTCTTTATCGTCTTTGACTTCAGTCTTCTCTTCTTTAACTTCTTCCTGCTCTTCAGCTTTTTTTTCTACGACTTCCATAATATTAACCTTTCGTTTTATGTTTGACCTTACGGTCGTTCAGTGAAAGAAACGATTAAGTGGCAGTTTGGCCTTGCCCTTTTGCCCGCTCCTTCTCATTATTTTGTTGTTCCATTCCAGTTATTGATTGCTGCTGTTGTTGAAATTGCTCTGTCGCCTTTTGGACTACAAGCTGAATACCTTGTTCTGGCGTTATCCTGCCTTCCAGAACTGCTTAATTCAACTCAAGGAAGCGGACAAAATCTGTCCAGCTTTGATATTTCTTTAATATTTTCTGCCAACCAGGAATCTCTAACTCTTTCAAAAGAATATCAGTCATCGGAGATGCCACTGGTTGCGTGACAATCTGATTTGCTGCGAGGAACGCTGCCTGTCTTTTTTCCTTATCAAAAGGAAGTGTGATACCAGGCATTATATCAACGTCAAACTTAATAGTCTTTAGTTTTTCGGTAATCTGTTGGATGCCAACTATATCATCTTCACCGATTATCCTGACCCATCTTTCGGGTTCGTATTTATCTTGGATTACCTCCGCCATTAAAGACGCAGTTTCTTTTATCCACTGGTCTTCATATACACTTTGGAGTTGGATTCTGTCATTGCCTCCAATAGCAAGGAGCGATGCTTCGGTAGCGGTTGTCTTTCCAGGTTGCTTTTCACCACGATTAATACTTTGAAGACCTTGGATATTTTTAAATTCCTGCGCCATTAGACCATAGAATTGCGTTGCAGCAGGCGGGACTTGTGATGGTTCGATAAACTTAATTCTTTTCAAACCACCTAACGCAAGGCGAATAACCGAACCTGCTCCTTTACCGATTTTGTATGCAGCTTTGTCTTTGCCTTTAGGAACACGAATCGCACCTTCTTCTATGGCCACTTTTCTATCGCCGTATTGTTTGAGATTGTTAAATAAATGACTTACAGAGATGTTTATCATATCCTGAGTAGACTTATATAACTGTACCCCGTCAACTCCCTGCCACATATGGGGAAGCAAATAATGCGGGACAATGACAAGCGGCCAACGTGAATAACGATATGGTTCATCTACGATTGTCGTGTCACCGGCATGTAATAACACTCTGCCCTTGGGGTAAAGTGGTCTTTGGATAGTATCTACAACTCTTTGCGGCCAGTCCTCAGCCTTAATGGGTTCGCCAGTCTCAGTGTCTATGAAGATTCCATCCTGAGGAACTAATCTACCGGTAGCCACCAATTCCTCAGCAGGTATATCTTCCTTTATTTCCTCTCTCTTTTCTTCAAAGTCATGAAGATATGTTTCATTTAATCTCAAAAGTTTAACGTCTGACTTTTGTTTTGTATCGGCTTGTGGAGCGTTTAGTTTATCTGACTTTAAAATCAGATGAAGTAATTTACCAACGCCTACTCTGGCAGTTCCCAAATCTTGACCACCAACTCCTTTACCAGGAAATGTTCCCGCAGACGCCAATTGGCCCCTTACGCTCTCGAATGTACCAGAGCCAGGCGAGTCTGTGAATTTATTAGCCTCCTCGGTGAGTTCTTTTTTGAAATCGGGGAATAGTTTTATAGCTTCTTCCAATTCGATAATACGTTCAGTGCCACAATCACCATCGTCAATTCTCTCGTCATCGGAAGCCCAAAACTCTGCTGGATGCCACAGTTTAGTTTTGACATCACCAAGCCATTTCTTTCCATCCCACTCTACTTTATCTTCCCAAAAGACTTTAGTAACAGAATAACCAAATAACTGTTGGTCAAGAATGGTCTGCATTTGTTCAAGTCGCATACCTCTTTTGTTTACGCCCTTCTCCCACATCCATTGAAGTATTCCTTGCCATGCACTTGCAGCATCGTCGTCAGTTGGCTCCCACGGGTCAGTGATAATGGTGTGGCGATTCCTGGTAAGTTTTGCAATCTCTGCAATATGAGAAGGCCATATATAATTAATTATAATCCATTCCCAATCCTTGTGAGTCTTTCTACCGTGGAGTTGGTCAGAGAAGTAATACCTAATAGAAGTTTGCCACATATCCGCCCAGTCTTTAGTGCGTGACATGCCTGCTTCTTCACTCTTTTTTGCTCGTTTTAGTATATCGGATATTTCTGGCATTTAGTAAACCCTAATTAACGCATTTTGCGCAGATGATATATCAGTCCATATTGGTTTTAAGAATTTTAATCCCATAGTGTCAAAAGCAATTCTCGATGGCCGATTAGAACCGGTTGCATCAGAGGCTACGATATTGACCGGAAGGCCATCAAAGATAATATTAAGCGTATCCCACGCCAAAGCGGTAGTGTCATTTAATATGCTGGCCGTTCCGGTAGTGCCGGAGATTTCAGCCACCAACTCGGCAGGCCCGTTATGGATAGCCGCACCCCAAAGCTGGACAGTACTATTTGTATTGGCGGTTGCGTCTGCTTGATAGAAGATTATCTCTGCACCATTGCCTTCTGGATTCAACTCATACCACGACTCACTTGCGTCTCGATTGTTCGCTATAATAACAGATGGTCTAAAATCGGTTATCGTAGATTCATCGCTATCTACGTCAACCCTACGCATCTTTTCAAAACTACCTTGAAATGTGTGTAAAAACATAATACTCCTATGCCGTAGGCGGTGGCCCAAAATGATATTTAACAAAACCTTGATGCGCGCCAGCAACAGTCATATCTATTACAATAGTTGATGTGTCGTCAGCTGCTGTAAGGCACACTATAGGGTCGTCACGGAAATCCCATGCTTGACTATAAGACTGTATAGTCACATCGGAAGGTGGTCTGGAACCCACAATACTTGTACCAGCAGAACCATCTCTGAGATGTGGCTGTCCGGCTGAATTACAACTCATTTGGATAAAGTCGATATAGCAGGCAAACTTAGCTGTAGTATTATCGCCGCCAACAGCAGTGCTAAACTCAAACAAATGAGCTACACTTGCATCGCTACCTTCAGAGGAAAAGGCTGTTCCAAACTTACCACTATCAAATTGTCGTGTACTTAATGATATATCTGACATAATCTTTACTCCGTTTCTGTCTGTTCTACTTCTTCATATACCTCGTAAGGCATATTTTCTCTTATTTTATGAGCCAAATTCATTGTGGCTTTCATACTCTTGAAATTCAGCCAGTGATTGACTAACATTCCAGCTATAAATGCCGCCAATGGTATAATTCCTGTCAATAATCCCATTCGTCATCATCTCCTGTGTCTATTGCGCCTATCATAGACAGGTTATTGTAATTTCTTTCCGGTTTCTGTTCTTCTCCAGTTGTCTCAGAGGGATAAATCTCGCTTAGTGGTGTTCTCAGGTGTAATTGGACAGCTATCATTGCCCCAAATAAGACATCGTCCTGCTTGTTTGTGTTATGAATAGCCTTTCCGGTCTTGTCTACGATAAAGGTAGTCATCTCTTCGTAAAGCCACGGCAATCTAACTTTAACCCCGTCCCTTAAGGCTTGAATCATACCATCTACAAGCCATTTCCTTGTTACTAAGGTCGTCCTCCAGCCTAAATTGTCAGAATCCTCTACCGCTAAAGTCTCGTCGTGGGTCTGACGGTTATATATATTAGGATAACCATATTCTTTTAGCTTCTGGAGTACTATCATGCCTTTTGGTAGTTCAGGGGCTACTTGAGCCATGTTGTAGTACACAGCAGCCGATATAAGCTGTTCAGCAACGTCCACTTGGTCGCCCTGGCCCTTATAAGCGGCCACAAACTCACCCTTTCGATTAAACACTGCCATGCCGTGATTGTCTAATTTGGCTTTGTTATTAGACGGGTCGGCTGATTTTCCCTCCATAGTATCACAGCCTATAGTAAATTGACCATTGTTGTTTAAATCATATACCTGCCAGCAATTAATCTTGCGGTCAACCTCTTCAAACTCAGATACGCCTTTACGGTGAGAGAAAATCCCATATCTTATACTACCTAAAGACTTTTCCTGTTGATGTAAAATCCCAGCACCAAAGACGGGATTTCCAGCGTGTCTAAAAGCCTCTAAAGGCGTAGCAGGATATTCCTGCTTAAAGAGGTCGTCGTCGCCTTGGCATTTGTTTTTAATAGCCCACCTTCGCCATGCCATCTGTTCAGGGACTAACTGGTGTTTAGCCATTATCTCATCTTCTTCGGCCTCTAATTTAAAATTACCAGTCACAGGCCTTACATAGTCAGGGAATACAAACCACGGAAGAAATATGGGTAGATAATTATTCAAGTCTGCGGTCTTCTCCCAATCTTCAAGTGCCTGCCAGAATATGTCGTAAAAGGCATCTCCAACTCCATTGGCAGTGCTTTCGATTATGATTGCGGTATTTTCTGAATCTGGAACTTCTTGCGCCGCTCCGCCGAATTGTTCTTTAGCTCGGTCCCAAAAGGCAAATTCTGTGCAATGTAGATAATGAGTCAAACCACCACGACCTAAAACACCTTTACCAGAAGTCTGGCATAAAAACGAACTTCTGTGCGGTTCAGTGTAAACAATTTCTTTGCGTGAACTATATTTAGTGTCTCTTCTAATGTGACTTGGTAAATGGTCCTGGAACATGCCTGTCATTTTAAAGACTTTGTCAGTGGCCTCCTGGTCGGCACTACACACGCAGGCGTATCTATTAGGTAAGCGGTTGATGTCAGCAAAGAACCTACCCTCCGTATAGGTTGAGACACCCTCCCGCCGAGCTTTCAAGACTATCGCTCGGACAGGGAGATTCTTCTCATATTGCATCTGGAGAGCCTTGTGTACCATCAACTGCGCAGGGTTGCACTTCAAGTAAAGAACATCCCCGTACATTGAGATTATCTTTAGATAAGTAGCCATCCACGAAAGATAGTCGAAGTTAGTGTTCTGTTTTACCATAAAAACTTTATCAAAGCATCTACCAAGTCAGGTTCACCCCAAAAAGCTATGAACAGTAAGGCTATCCCGATAAACCCGCTATCAGTACTTATTGTATTGTTAGTCGCCATTTTCCTACCTCGTTACCCAGCATATTATTAACACACAGATTATTATTACCGCTATCCACCAGATATATCACCTATAAGTTTAATATCATTTCTTAAAACCCAAAACAGTCGGTTCAATACTCTCCAATTCATAGTCCTGTGTATTCACACAAGCAGGATTGCCGCTGTTCAAGTAACTAAACTCATATGTCCTACCTCTACCACGGATGAATATGGCAGTTACCATACCCTCAACGCCGTTACAGCTCACCTTAGCTCCGCATTTGTGCTTAACTGATACTTGGGCCATTTCTCACTCCTTAGTCTGAATTCCCATAATATGCTCTTTCAGGTACATAGTACATATACCGTCCTCAAACTCATACTCAGTGCCGGTGAACTGCCCTACCAACACACGGTAGCCAGGCTTAAACTCCGGACAGGCACTACTTACCACGATTGCTGTTTGGTCTTTTTCTTGCCTTGGGAGCAAGATTGACCCCTTTTGGCTTCTTACGTCCCTTCTTACGAGGACTCGGTCCCCTATCAACTCGAAGTCCGTCGATTTCTGTTTTATCATCTTCTTTCCTTTCCATGAACTGCATCTTCTCAACTAAAGTCGGCTCATTCATAAATTTCTTGAGTTCAGCCGCTATTCTTTCGTTACGACCAGTCTTAGACTGGGCTTTTAGTAATTTGCTCATTTTTATTTTTCCCTATTTCTTCCTGTTCCTTGCTTTTACTTTCTCCGGTGAGAACTGTTCTTCTTGCTTTTCTTACGGGTCTTTACACCTGTCTTATGTGCCATGTTAAAGTCCTTTCGTGTCTTGAATTTGTAAAATGGATGCTGGGCTGGGTGTGGG
>SDBS01003964.1_pt1 | contig 14523 bp, 34 predicted proteins | sample 2277091 | NCBI WGS metagenome assembly SDBS01 (sample SAMN10404972, study PRJNA504765) | marine sediment metagenome | isolation source: marine sediment core GS10_PC15, 163 cmbsf | place: Arctic Ocean: Southern Knipovich Ridge | collected 2010
ATGCATTTCTTTGTTGATATCTTTGAGTTCGTTGAAATCTTCTGTTAAACGTTTTATTTTAGAATCTCTGAATTTACTCCCTGTTTCAAAGATTTGTAATTCATGATTCATTCTATCAGCCCAACTATCAGCAGTGCTATTAAATCCGTTACAACATTTAATGTATTTATTACCATCCCATTTAACCCATCGTATGCCGATAGAGAAAAACCCTGTTTTCTCAAACTTTTCTCTTATTTTATCCACCCTATTCCTCCCCTTCCAAATATCTGATTGTTTTGTTTTTAGATTTCGCATAAACAATTTCGTTCAAAGTTGATTTTCCTATATATCCATCAACATTGATTACAAATATTTCATCACTTATATCCATTTTATATTTATGTATTGTATCAAGCATTTCTTTGTACTTTTCATCGGCTCCAAAAACACCAGAAGACAATACTATATTACCATCAAGTGTCAATTGTTTTTCTAATTCATTAAATGTTTTTTCAAAACGTGTTGATCCGCATAACGTAATAATTTTCATTTTATCCATCTATTCCTCCGGCCTATAATCTGCTGGTGGTTGCCCTGCTTCGTTGGCGATAATCATTATTACTGATCCATTTATAGGTGTAGCGTATTTATGCCAGAACAATCCATAAACAGTGTCACTCACTCCATCATCATATGTTTTAATTCCCCATACAGGACTATCAGCAGGCCACTTTTTACCCTTAATCTCCTGATACTGCTCTGGAGTGTAGTAGATGGGGATTGTGCCGTTACCATTACAAGTTTCGCATGTTGCATATGAATCTAAATCTGCTATTGCATAACATCTACTGCCATCACCCCCACACTTAGGACAGACTTTTTCAGTAGGGAGAAGGTTGGCTGCTTTGAAACCGGCATAAAAACCATGTGCCCGGTGTCCTTTATGAATAAGGCTTGGATCTATCTGTGTGACAAAACCTTTTTTTAATCCATTGTGAATTTGTTCATATTTCTCTAACGCTTCCTGCATTTTATCAACTACTATAAACGTTTTTTTTGTAGGATCAGCATTATTATATTCTATTTCTTTAGGCATTATTCACCATCCTTGAAATATATTTTCTCTTGATATGTTAATTCCCAATAGTTTTTAAGTGCTACGTCTTTAACCATTCGTAAGAAAGTCCTTTGATCAGGGTATGCATTTATACTTAATTCAAGCATTCTTTTGACGTGGATTCTATTTTTAGGATTATATCTTATCATTATTCCCCCCACGTCGCAAGATTTCTTTTCCGTATTGCACGAAACTCTTGATTTTCAATCGTTAGTCGTTCAACATCTTTGCGCAAGTATTTAATTTCTATCACCTGGGATTCTATTTTAATTTTTACCTCTGCTTTTATTTTATCATCTGTTGTTTGTTCAATTCCCTCATTTTTTCCACGGCGTTTAGATATACTCATCAGAATAATTAAAAATATGGAAACTACAGCAATAATTATTAAAACAGGGATCATTGCATAACCTATACGGGCAGCCTGTTGAATTGGTGCTACAAGTTCATAATTCATAAAATCCCCCTGGATAAAAATAATATTATCGATATTACAAGAAGAACGTTAATTCCTTCTATAATTAAAATAACTCTGAATAGTTTTGGATTTTTAATTTTCATATGCACCTCTTCTTTTTAATCTATAAATCCTGCTGTTTTTAATATAATATTCTGGTATTATATTTTTCTCTAATGTAAAATTAAAACCAATTCCCATTGAATGAAAGTATTCTACAAGATCATTTACTGTCAATTTACCGATTAACCATTTTCTAATCATTTTCATTTCACCTCTCCTTTCTCTAATCTCGTTAAATCTTCTTGAGCCTTACGGCTTGCTTCAGCTTCACTCATTCCTGCATCGTAAATATATCGACCTTCCTTTTCCATTAAAAAATCTTTTTTATCCTGTGTGTCCAGTAGTTTTGCCGGTTCCACTTGTTCAAGTTCAAGCTGTTCTGTAGGTTTTGATATTCCTATACGTTCGTTGAACATTTGAGTTAATGACTTTGGTTTTTTCATAACTTAAATTTCTCATCCATTCCATCAAATAGCTCTTTCATTTCCTCAGAGTAATCAACCTCTTCCCCGTCTGTGATCGCCAAAGTTTTTAAATCCTGTATCTGCCTTTTACGGTTCTGTTCTTCGATTATGTCATAAGTTGCTGTTATCAATTTTTCAAAGATTGCAATATCGGGAAGAGTTTTATATTGACCGGAAAAGTTTTTCACAGTTGCATTAAATAAACAACTTAGATAATTTTCATGTTTACTATCAAGATATTTAGTGATCAAATCAATTTGAATACCTGTAGTATATTTCCGATCATAATATCCCTGTATCTTAGTAATAAAATCAACTGTTTTCAAAATATCACCTCTTTCAGAAAATCGATATTTTCCTGAGTTTTTTCTATTGGCTGTTCAGATTGAATTTTTTTAATAACTCTATCAAAAATACCTGCTGAGTTTAAAGCTGAAGGTATAAAGGGCTGATCCTTCCAAAACCTATCATTGCCTATTGTCATATTATAAAATTCTTCAATGACAGCCTGTATAAACTTATCTGGATTTTCCGGATATCTGATTTCAGCTTTTTTTATAAGTTCCTTGATAGATTTTCCCTCTTTAGGCCATGAAGTGAATACACCATTATTTTTAGATAGGAATATATCTTTAATTGAATTGTATAATTTTGTTTCTGGTTTTTTATTATAAGGAACAATTATAGATTTTTTCTTTTCAGGTTGAAATTCTGATTTGTCGAATTCTGGAAAAGGGGAAAAAAGAGATTTATCTATATTTGTATTCTTTTGTAGTGTAGTCTCTTCTTTTTCTATTGTATTCTCTTCTTCACAATTGTCTAAGACAGGTGTAATAGTGCTTAAATCGCCCTTATTTTTGTCTAAGACAATATCTTGTTTGTCTGAGACAGTCTTAGACGGTAATAGTTTTGGTTTATTTTTATCGAAATTACTAATAAGTTTACGCAATGCTTCGCTTCTTGTTTGACTGGATTGTAGATGTTTAAATACTTTTACACATATAATTTCATTATTTTCTGTAAAATCGAACAGTTTTTGATTGACCATATAATGTAACATTTCTGATATTCTAGTAGTATTTGAATGATAAAATTCTGCAATGTCTTCTATATTTTCTTCTAATATGGGAATAGGACTATCATTATCTAACGATTCTACAATTGATTCAACTACTAAATTATATAACCCGTATCCTTCAAGTCCATATTTATTTATTACTCGGCGCAATTTAGTATCATTACGCATATTAGATCCATGTTTAAACCATTTCATACTTTCAAAGCCTCTTTATTTGACTGATTGTTTATTAAGATTTAACATTTCCTTAGATCCTGCTATTGCGTTAATCTGATTTTCTGCCTCTTCAGGTATTGGCCTATACCCCTGCTCCCATATACTAATCTGTCCCTGGGAGACATTAAGAAGATTAGCAACTTTAAACTGACTGCCTATCTTTTCACGTATTTTTCTGAACTCTTCAGGTTTCATTTAAAACTCCTTGACTACTATTAGTATCTATAATATAGTAGTAGTTGTACTATGTCAAGTGATAAAAGATTAAAGAGAGGTAAGAAAATGAATTGTCCAATTTGTAAAAATAAACTATTAACAGCATCACGATATATTGATGACTTTGATGTTGATGAGGAACCTTACGAATCAGGAAAAAAAGAAGAAGGTGAAATAATGCAAGGTAATTTTACGACACCTACAGAAGTTTGTATTGTTATACAATTTTGTGAACATTGCGATAAAATAATAACAGTATATGCAGGAGATTAAAGAGAGGTAAGAATAATGAAATCATGGACAACACCGATTAAGTTTGGATCAAATGCAATAATTGTTGATATAGACGGCACTCTGGCTATACATCAAGGTCGAAGCCCTTACGATTTAACAAAAGTTTCTGAAGATGGTTTCATTTATCATCTTTGGTATCTCATAAAAGATCAAAATATTATCTTCCTATCCGGTAGAGAAGGAAAAGAGCAAGTAAGGAAAGATACTATTGAATGGTTAAAAAAATATACTGGAATTATTCATGATGATTTTTATATGGATAGACTTATTATGCGAACTGAAGGAGATCAAAGAAACGATGCAATAATTAAAGCTGAAATATACGATAAAATTATTGAGCCTCATTTTAATATTATTGCCGTTTTTGATGACCGTGACCGTGTTGTAAAAATGTGGAGAGATAAAGGACTATTTACCTGTCAAGTTAACTATGGAGATTTTTAAAATGAAAACAGGCGATAAAGTAAAAACCCCAAACGGAAACGGTGAAATCTTAACACAGGAATTCTCAAAAGGCGCATTGTCAGATAGATATCTTGTGAAGCTGGAACAATGCCCTATTAGTCTAATAGAATGTCATAGGCAGAACGGCGGGGTTTATTATTGGGGTAAAGAGCTTGAGGTTGTGGGGTGAAGAATAAAATCCTGATAGGTGATGTACTCGAAAAATTAAAAGAAATTCCCGATAAGCATGTAAATACTTGCGTGACTTCTCCGCCTTATTGGGGATTACGTTCATATCTGCCTGACCGTGTAATATTAAAAAATGATACTCCAGAATCAGTTATAAGAGAACTTGAAAAACTGGGTATTTTTCCGCTTGACCGTACTGGATAGTCGGTATACAATACGGTTATGAGAAAGAAAAACGGACAATTTGGAAAAGGTGATCACTGGAGAGGTAAAAAACCATGGTGGGATTATGAATGGTTATTTAATGAATATGTGACTTTGAGTCGCAGTGCTGGTGATATAGCCAAAGAATATAATATAGGCGATACAGCAATACATTACTGGCTAAAGAAACATGGAATAAAGACAAGGAATGTATCAGAAGCACGTAAAATTAAACATTGGGGACAGGAAGGCATTGATAATCCTATGTGGAATAAAAAGGGTGAACTTAATCAAAATTGGAAAGGTGGTATAACTCCAGAAAGGCAGGCTTTTTACATCAGTCGAGAATGGAAAGATGTGTGTCGGAAAGTCTGGGGAAGAGATAAAGGTATTTGTAAAAGATGTAGACTTGATAAAAATAAAAATAAAGACATGCCTTTTCATATACATCATATTGTTTCATTCAAAGATAAAGAATTAAGGGCTGATCCTGATAATCTTATTTTGTTATGTGAAGCATGTCACCATTTTGTGCATTCAAAAAGGAATATTGAAAATGAATATTTACCGAAAAGATGATATACCGGACCATTTACAGAAATATTTTGAACCTGCAGAAATCGGACTTGAAGAAACACCAGAATTGTATGTTGAAAAAATGGTTCAGGTATTCCGGGAAGTTCGGCGGGTACTTCGAGACGATGGAACATTGTGGTTGAATTTGGGTGATAGTTATGCAACTAATCATTATTCAGATGGCCATACCTTTGACAGAAAGTATAATGGAAAAAATAGGGACAATGGATATCCAAATAAAGGAACACCTGAATTAAGAACTAAAAATCTTATTGGTATTCCCTGGCGTATTGCGTTTGCATTACAAGCCGATGGATGGTATCTAAGACAAGATATTATCTGGCATAAACCTAATCCTATGCCCGAATCAGTAAAAGACCGATGCACTAAAGCACATGAATATATTTTCTTACTCAGTAAATCACCTAAATACTATTATGATTATGAAGCGATAAAGGAACCTGCTGCATATTTACAGGCAAATTCTCCAGAGTCGATTAAATCCCCTTATGGTCAAGGATTTACCAGACAAGCAAAAGGTAATAGAAAATCATTCAGAGGCGGTGGAAAATATACAAATAATCAATCGTTTGATAATTCTATTGTAATAATGAATCAACATCATGGAAATAATATAAATGAGACAGGAACCCGTAATAAACGTTCAGTCTGGACAGTAGAAGATCATAACCAATTAAAAGAATGGTTGTCTATAAATCATCCTGATATTATCGATCAGTTTACGGATATAGAAAAACCGGATATATGGACAGTATCAACAGCACCTTTCCCCGGTTCACATTTTGCAACCTTTCCACCCGATTTAATTGAACCGTGTATACTTGCCGGATCCCCTAGAGGTGGAATTGTTCTCGATTGTTTCGGAGGGGCAGGAACTACCGGAGTAGTTTCTCTTAAAAACGGCAGACACTATATCTTGATAGAGCTTAAACCTGAATATGGAGAAATGTCAGAAAACCGGATTAAATATGGAACAGTAGACGAGGAAGAGATTGAAGAAGAGAAAAAACAAGGGGTATTATTTTAATGCTAAAAAAACTAACCTACATCATCCCCCTAATAATAGTAACCGCCTTCGGCTTTTACCTGAACAGCCGGTATTATCAATATTATTTCCAGGATGCGGGATACCCGGGAGCCATGCCCTTGTTAATGGCTACTTTTTTCATATCATCAGAACTCTGTTTGTGGGCTTTTTCCAGTAACAAAAATGCTGTATCGATATCGTTAAAATACGGCCTTGTAATATTCTCTATATTTGTAACTTTAAGCAGTCAGTATACTTCTACAAGTGAAAAATATTCAGACTCTGCAGTTGAAATATATGAGAAAATTGATAATTCCCTGATGATCGCAGATTACCGGGATCAGGTAAAAATACAGGATACCCGTATTGATCAGATATTCCGGCAGCGTGAAAATGATTTTATGTTTACTATGACCGATGAATCATTAAAGTTTGCACAATCACAAAAGTCAAAATATGAAGCACTGTTAAAAAAATTGCTATCACAAGATAAGCAGGAAATAAAAAAAGTCTATGAAGTATCAAATATATACCAGTGGTTTTCTGTGGATCTTCCCCGGATATTTAAATCAGGATTAAATGAAGAATTTATACGTGTAATATTCCAGTTGTTTAGCTCTCTGATCCTGGCTGCAATGAGTCCGGTCTGCATTTCCCTGCTTCGTGCGTATAAACCGCCTAAACAGAAGAAACCCGTTAAGCCTAAACAGGCACCGAAACCAAGAGCAAGTAAGCTAGCTGTACAGCTTGAGCCGACAGAACCGGAAAATTTAGCTATATCGGAGATAATACCGGAGTCGATTATCCCTGAACCGGTTGTTATCCCGGAACCGGTGAAATTAACGAAAACAGGCGCGTCAAATATCGTAATAATGCTATTAAAAGAGGATTATTTAAAACTTTCCCCGGAAGAAGTCTCTTCAGGGTTTGAAAAATTGCCGGATGCTACTAAACATAATCTGCATTATTCGCCTGAAGAATGCAAGATTATGCAGGATTTTATAATTAGTAATAAGTTGGAAGATGAAGATAAAGATAAGATAATGGAGGTATGGAATAATGCCAATAACAGATAGAATCCGTGGGAAATGGCGGCATAAACTGGATGTAATATTTGTATCAGTTGACGAGGGATCTTTACAACTCGATGACTATGATACAAAATTCTTTGATCATATGTATGATTTAGTAATGAATAAAGGTCATGATATGACATGGGCGCAAGGGAAACATTTATCAACAATTTTCGATAAAATAATATAGAGAGGTGAATAATGGGTAAATATGCCAATAATACAACTGTAAGTCCTGAAAAATCACAGGCAGAAATTCAGAACACACTCAGAAAATATGGTGCTGATAGATTCGGAACCATGGAAGAGAAAACTAAAGCTCATGTTATGTTCTCTTATTCCGGGTTATCGATACAAATATCAATTGATCTTCCTGAAAGATCTAGTTTTGTAAGAACCAAAGCAGGGCATTCCAGACCTAAAGATGCAATTGATGCCTCATATAACCAGGCAATCCGGCAACGGTGGAGAGCTTTACTGTTGGCTATTAAAGCAAAACTTGAAGCAATTGAATGCGGGATATCTACCATTGAAGAGGAATTCATGGCCTTTATAATTATGCCCGATGGGATGCCGTTATCCAGTCATATTTTGCCAAAACTTCAGACTATGGTGAAGACTGGTAAAATGCCTAAATTATTATCTTATGGAGGGAATGAATATGGGATTAAATAAATCAAAAGGAAACATGTATAAGTTTGTAACTCATACATGGAATGTAATAAAAGGTGAATGCCCTCACGGCTGCACTTATTGCTACATGAAACGGTGGGGAGAACAGAAACCGGTACGATTTGATGAATCAGAATTAAAAACAGATCTTGGATCCGGTAATATTATCTTTGTTGGCTCTTCCTGTGATATGTGGGCTAAAGCTATTGAAAAAGATCAAATTAGAAAGATTTTATATCATTGTGAAGGATACGATAATACTTATTTATTCCAGACAAAGAACCCTGCCAGGTTCAAAGATTTTATATTTCCGGATAAAACAATATTAACAACGACCATAGAAACAAATCGACATTACGATCAAATGAATCTTATTCCATTCGGGAATACCCCAACACCGCATAGTAGATCACTGAGTTTATTTGAATGCTTCGATATTAAAAGAAGAATGATTACAATTGAGCCTATCATGGATTTTGACCTTATAGAGCTGGTTTATCTTATCAAAACTATTAAACCGGAACAGGTCAATATTGGCGCGGATAGTGGAAATAATAATCTTCCGGAACCTTCCTGGTGGGAGGTAGAACGGCTTATAAAAACATTAAGTAAATTCACAAAAGTTGTAGAAAAACCGAACTTAAAGAGGCTTAAAAAATGAATAGAATAACAGACAATGAGAAAAAGAGGTTTCACAAAATACTGGATGATTCTATTGATAAATTGAACAGTCCCAAAAATAGCAAGAAAATTCACTGGAAACATTTTAGTATTTTCTATCTCAGGAAAAGAGGCAGGGAAGAAAAACAGGAATTAAAAGAAGCTCTTGAGCAAAATCTTACTGATCCGGAAATATTATCAGAATGTTATGACAATATAAATTTCGGTCTGATGATTGCTGACAATTTGAGTCGTAAAGAATTACTGGAAAAAGAAAGGGAGAAAGTTATAAAAAGCGCACTGAAGAGAATAAAAGAGAAGGCCCGCATATGAATAAAAAACAAGTATCCGGCTTTGATATCATCATGGAAAAATTAGACGGTTATATGTATTACAGTAAATCAAGAGGATTGAAAGTTATTCAGTCAGAATCAATTGAAATAGATGGTCATAAATGGCTACATACATCTTATTCAAGAAAAAGCAGAACCCCTACATATGAAGATACAAAATTCATAAAGGATAATTTTATCGGCAAAGATAAAAAGGCTATTATGATTTTCCCTGCAGAATCAGAACATATAAATATACATCCTTATTGTCTCCATTTGTGGGTTTGCCTTAATGGTGATGTGTTGCCGGATTTTACGCATGGAATGGGTACTATATGAGTAATCCCCTAAAAATAAAAGAATCTCAAGTAGTAAGATCCTGCACCGATTTGCTGAAGATAAAAAAAATTATCCACTGGCGTAATAATGTTTTAAACGGACGTTTTAAAGGAGTCGGTGAACAGAAAACCAGGCACGTAATCAACGGGACAAAGGGACTTGCTGACTGGGCCTTTGTATTAAATGACGGATCAGGCCGGACAGTATACCTTGAGATAAAAGCACCCGGGAAAAAACAAAGCCAGGAGCAGAAAGACTTCCAGGCAGATTGTGACCGGCGCAATGTGCCTTATTACTGTATTGATGATGTAAATGATTTAATTGAAATTTTAGAAATATATGGAATGTGAGGTTGAAAATGGAAAATAGAATAGGTAAGTTTTATATTACAGAAGAATTGATACTTGATAACATAAAAGATATTGAAGAGATTTTTTGTCAGCTGCGGTTTGTCCCCGTCAGGACAGAGCTTGTATTCCCACATAAATTTGAATATATAGGCGTTTCTCATATGTTCAGAGAGGTAGATCAGGATGAATGTGTTCCTGAATATAATATAATTAGTACGAGGAATGAAGATAAAACGATAACTGTAAGTGTAAAGGAACTGGATAAATGAGTGAACCTTGCATACACTGTGAAAAAGAAATAGAGCCTCCAGACTATGAAGAAATGGAATATCATAAACACGGTAGGACGTGGAAATGTCCTGAATGCAATAAAAAGATACTCTTTCAAAAACCTGCTAAAAATTATGTACAGGACGGAAACGGAACTTTGACAGTTAAGTATAAACCGAAGAAATAAAAAAGCCGCCATAAGGCGGCTTTTTTAAACTGTGATCTGTTACTAAAACGCCAGAACTCTATTAGTATAATCAGATTCTACAACCGCATAATCAGCAACCGGAAAATCAATAATATTTGTCGGCTGCTGTTCGATGTTATCAATATCCAGGACTTCAATTTTAGGCTCTCCGTTTGTTAAGATCTTTCTTAAGTTCATGTAAGTTTTTGTTGTCATCATGTCGCGTCACCTCTCTTTTAATCTTTTATTTTTAGCCTCCGAAGAGGCCGTTTGATTTATTCAATATCCATATTCAAGTTTATCTAAGGCTTTTTTTATTACTGCCTTCTTAGAGTCTGCATGAGCGAATAATATGTTATTTTCGTCATACACACTCCACCATTTTTCAGACAATTTTTTTATGGTATATTTCATTTCTTTTAATTTGTTCATCTCATTTCCTTATTCAAAAAATGCTTTATCAATTCTTTTCTGAGCTTCATCAAGTTTCCATTGTTCATTTTTAATATCTTTTGACAGATCTGCAATAGTTTGCATTGTTTTATTATCTTTATGTCCTGAAGCCTTCCAGAACTTGAGATCTTTTTTAAGAGATTTAATGTTATCGGTTACTGTTTTTATTAGGATTGTTTCGTTCATTTTAAATCCTTTTCCTTTCTTCATCTATTTTTGAATATTCGTAGTTTTTGGTAGACATAACTTCAAGATCTTTGCAACAGTAACCACAAAATATAATATCATTTATTTCAGGCATTTTTGGTTCTCTAATATATTTCTTGCAATACGGACATATAGCTACAAATTCTAACCGTTTTTCAAACGATGCTTTTTTAATTACTCTCATCTCTAAGCTCCTTTGCTTATTATTTAAAGCCTCCGGTTAAGGAGGCTATTATTTTTACAAACTCAAATACAATTCAGTTTCTTCTTCAATCAATTTCACCATGCCATCAAAATAGATATTGTTAAAAGTTCTATCGTTCTTGATTGCATACATTGTTTTTGCAGTTCCAATTTTGCAGAACCGGATATCATATAAATCTAAACTGTTTAAAGAAATTTCTAAATGGTTACAAGTTTTTGAACCTTTGATTTTTGCTACTAACTTGTTATCACCATCATGCATAAGCCTTGCACCTGTCATAGCTATAAACTGTCTGCCGCCAAGCTGCTGTAAAATAATTTCGTATGTTGTCATCGTTTCACCTCTTATTTAATCTTACATTCAATATAATACACTTATTACAGTATGTCAATAGCATATCTATAAATAATACAAAATAATTAAAAACATTAAAACTACCTAATATATGTATAGTAGTATTGCTTAATATGAAAAAAAATAAAATATTTACACTTTTTTATCATTATGCTATTGACATACTGTGAAATATGATTATAATAGGTATTAAGATTAAGAAATTAAAGAGAGGAAATTATGTTTAACAATTGTACAAGCATTGAAGAAGCAAAGAAAGTTTATAGAGAATTAAGTAAAAAGAATCATCCAGACGCTGGTGGATCTGAAGAAATGATGAAACAGATTAATATAGAGTATGAAAGATTCTTGATAGACTTTATCTCCGGCCGTGTTAATGACTTCGTTAAAGATAAAGATTTTGACATTAACTCCGCGCCATTTTCTGACATACTGAAAAAAGTAGTTCATTTTGATATGGATATTGAAATCATAGGATTCTGGATTTATGTTAGAGAATGCTGGAGTGCTGAAGCAAAACAAACTTTAAAAGATTTAGGATTCTGGTATTCTTCCAAACACAAAGCGTTTGTTTTCTCTGGTGGTAAAAAGAAAAAAATCAGAACTCGAATGAGTATTGACCAGGTTAGAGATTTACACGGTTCAACAACAGTTCGAGAACGTGAAGAAAAATTGCAGATAGCATAATAACAACGGCCTCGAAAGAGGCCGGAAGGATTGAAGATATGAAGATTGAAAGAATGAATAAAGAAACCGGAAAAGTAGATTTTGTTTCTTTGAAAGATTGTATTGAACATACTGAAGATTCAGGATATTGGAAACCAGGAACAGTTGAAAAAATGCTTGAAGATGGAAATGGTATTTTTACACCGTTTTATATTTACAATAAGGCTAAAGAGCAAGATTGTAAATGTTCTACTCCGCTGTTTTATTCTGCCTTGACTACAGAATGCTTAAGGTGCGGAGGTGATTTTTAAATGAATAAATATTGTGTGAAAGGCTGCAAACATTCCAGCTATTGCAATTTAGATTTTGAGAATACAACTAACTGCAAAAATAGTGATTCTGAATTAGACAAATCATTCGGCTATACTGTAGGTTCAATTTTTGGCAAAACTACAAAAGAGATTGCAAAAATGCAAGGTATAAAAGGACTTAAATAATGGAAGATAAAATCTTACTGAAAATCAAAAAAACATTAGAACTTGCAGAACGTGCCGGATCTGAAGAGGAAGCAAACACAGCCTTGAAATTAGCTCAAGAAATGATGTTAAAATATTCTGTCAATCATGATGATATCAACGGCATATCAGATAATGAGATTATACAGAAAGTTTATAATCCTGAAGCAAGGCGAACACCTAAACATACATCCATGATATCACTCATATTAAAAGATCACTTTCCTATTGAGATTATGACAACATTGAGAACCGGCTTATATTCAAGAATTCTTGTCATCGGCAAAAAAACAGATTGTGAATATTTTTGTATAATGCTGGATTCTGTAGTTAGGCAATACACGAAAAAATTAAATCCGGCTTGTGAAGAATATCTAAACAGATTAGCAAAAAGTGTCGGTGATTACGATTATTTTGCTAAAAAAAGAATACTTTCTGATTCTGTCAAAAAGGAATGGAGAACAAATTTCAAAAACTCATATTTAAACGGCTATCTTTCCGGATTGGATAAAACATTTACAGAAAATGAAGTTGAAAAAGGTTTGATCGTTATTACTCCGGATGCAGTGATAAAAAAACAGGCAGCTATTGCAACCGGTGGAAAAAAAGTTATTAAGAATCATACAACCATAGAAAGCGGTTATGAATCCGGTTTTGAATCCGGTATAGAATCAGGCCGTAATTATAAAAAGATGCGCTTAAATAGTCCGGCTGTATAGCTGGACTGAAATTAAAGAGAGGTGAAGCATGAAATATTGTCCAAACTGTAATGTTATGTTATCAGATGATTTTGTCAAAGATTTAAAAACAGGTTGCCCTAATTGTAATTATGGAGGGAATTATTTTCCTTCAGTTGTTGGAGAAAATATTAGTCCACTTGATAGGAAAACTTTTGAGAGGATTGAAAAGCAGAAAGAAATTGGAGTGGACAACATTGAGAGATATCTAAACATAATAGGATGGCTTAGAAAAAGATATCAAAACTCAAAAAGTGAAATTGTTTTATCAACAGGAACTAAACCGTCAACTTTCTCAAAGCTGGAAACGGGATTTTTTAACAGATATATAAAGAATCCTAGTAAGTCGGATATAGAGAGATTGAAATAAATGCCATTAAGACCACAGCAAGAAATTTTAAGAAAAACAGTATTTTCTATTCGCTGGAAACACTCAGAAGAAAAGCAATTATTTTTATTCTGGAGTCCTGGCGGCGGCAAATCTCTTGCGCCTGTTATTCTTTCCGATCTATTAACGAATAATAAAAAGCAAATATGGGTAGTTCCTAGGAATTCTTTAAAACAGCAGGGAGAATCAGACTATCAGAATGATTTTTTTTATACAGATAAAACCTGCCGGATTGCTAATAATTCAGGCGATCCCTTCAGGGGTTGTGATTCCTGTGTAACAACTTATCAGGCAATTGCAGCAGATCCCAAAAAATGGCTTAAAATATGCACTGATTATAATATCATGCTTATATTAGATGAATTTCACCATTTATCAGGCCATGGTGACTGGATAAAAATAATTTCACAGATGGAAGAAAAATCATTTCTATCTGTATTCATGACCGGCACTATTTACCGTGGGGATGATACAAAAATTCCTTTTATTCCTTATATTGGATCTAAAGTTAATTTTTCTGATACTCATGATAGAAAATGGATAATATACGACCGTGAACAGGCTATACATGATAAAAGTATTTTAACCTATGATACATTTTTAATAGATGGATCAGGTCAATTTATTGATAAAAACGGTATTACGCGAAATTTCCACACTTTCGGGGATGCCGGGGATAATTTAAGAGCAGCTTTTAAAACAGAATATGCATACACTTTAATTGATATAGCTTTTAATCACTGGAATAAATACCGGATATATAATCC
>SDBS01003965.1_pt1 | contig 14522 bp, 12 predicted proteins | sample 2277091 | NCBI WGS metagenome assembly SDBS01 (sample SAMN10404972, study PRJNA504765) | marine sediment metagenome | isolation source: marine sediment core GS10_PC15, 163 cmbsf | place: Arctic Ocean: Southern Knipovich Ridge | collected 2010
CTATCAAGGAATCTCAGAACAGATGGCAGTAGAAAACGCCATACAAACTAAAGAATATACGCTGAAATATACACCACAATGGAGTTCCATCATTAAATCAGGTGCTTCCCTCATACTCGGAGCCGCACTCATCGGTATTGGCGGACCCATGTTCTTCGGAGCATCTCTTGTCACCAGATTTAGTGCCCTTCAATCGATCTCCAAAGATTTCAAGCTACAACAGATAATTATTCATAATTTCGTGTCTCAGAAATTACCAAGTCATTTTTATTCTAGTACAGGAGCAGTTCAGTTTTCACAAGCTATTAAAAATTTACTAAATAAACAATTAGGAGGATTTGCGAACCCGGAAGGGATAGTTCAACCAAGTCAAGTTGCAGGTGCCGCAGTTCTACCCAATTCAGATTTGCTAACCGCGATGAAAAAGGTGTTTACCGCTTGGTCCATGTTCAATAATAGATTGATACGTTATAATGACCGGAAAGTAAGTCTTGATGCTTATAACAGATTCACCTCTCGATTAAAAGATAAATTATATGAAATATTCAGGTTTGATTTTATTGACACTCTACTAGCAGACTTTTTCGAGACCTCTGAAACATATTTTATTAATACTAGATATCAAATTCGTAAAGGAAAGCTTAAGGGAATAGTAGTAAATTTTCTTTTTGATTTACTATCGATTGCAAAATTGAAGATATATCAGAAGTCTGTATTCGAGGGTGAAGACAATTTTGATGACATTTTAGACATTTTAGATATCTTTAAAGAATATTATGAGACACCTATCTATCAACCTGTAACAAATCCAAATTATTTACCTCTTTTAACACTGTCTCGAAGTTTAGCTTTGATATTTTCTAAAGCCAGGATCATCGATAAGCAATCTGTCAGGTTATTTGAGAAAAAATTTAAAGTAGCTTTCTCAGCGACTTTATCTTCAATAAGAAGTGACTCTTCTCAGGGAATTAGGCCATCTAAATATGCGGAATTATTTAGTCGTTTAAAATCTAAATATTCTATTGATTTAAAAGCTCATAATGTATATGAACCATTTATCGAAGCATTTGATATATTTTTTGCTTCAATTTCAACTGATGATTTAGTTCCATTAGAGATACAAAATATTCCACGTGGAAAACTGATTAGTCAATTAATTAGTTTATTTCCGCAAGGATCAATAAAATCACGACCAACTCTTTCATTATTACTGACAAATCATCGGTATAATCTGTTTAAAACCTTTTTTGGAAAAAGAGTTTATGCTAGTCCTGCTCTTGAGACTCTATCCAATTTAAATCAAAATATTGAAGATTTAACGGTTCTAAGTTTTGAAAAAATAACACAATATCCAATTAATAAAGACGATCTCTCCAGTATACAACGAAGAGCTTCTCAAGTAATAAGAGATTTTATTGAAGTACATACTTCAGATACAGAGCCAGAAATTCTTGCTCGTGGTTATATGGAATATATTTTTAATGCAAAATTTGAAAAATACCACAAAGGATCTCTTAAATGGTTGAAAGGTGTAGGTGGATTACTGGAATTAGATGGATATAGCGAAATATTAAAAATAGCCTTTGAATACAACGGTCCTCAACACTATTCACTCGAATTTTATATGAATGTTTATAAACTAAGTAGGGATGTTGCTTTAAAAAGACTACAACGACAGCAGCAAAATGATAATTTAAAAATGGATCTTTGTAAAGAGAAAGGAATCAATCTGATTGTAATTCCCTTTGATGTCAAATACAGAGATCTACAAGAGTACATATCAGAAGAATACAAAAGGTTGATAGGTAAAGAACCTCCTCAGAAGAAAAGTAAAAATTATAGAGAAATACTAGATTCGTTCTTGGGAGATATTCAATAAAATTAAATAATAATATTTTTTTAATAATTATATATGGGAAATAACCGATTAGATATTCAAAATTCTTATATCTGCTTTAGCACTTTTAAGGGTTGCCGAAATAAGATAATAAACAAGGATGTTATTTATTGTGGATTTTTTAATTCCTTTGTAAAGCTTGGCAAATCTTTTAAAATTGAAGAACTGAGGATCTGCCCTGAACTTAAAGATAAGCTTTTATATCATGATTATCTTGCAGATAAAGCCCAAGCGCAGTCTAAAGAGTTCTTAACCCATGTTAAAATTGGGGAGATTGTCTATTGTACGACTGAGATGATAAATGTTGTTGTTTTAAAAAAGCCTAAGAATAAGTTTGATGGTTGCCAGTATCGAACTTTTGAGGGGGGAGTTAGAGAAGCAAGTGCTCCATGTTTTCGGAGGGTTTCCCTTGGTACTAAATGTGCAGAGTATAAGACTGCTAAGGTAGATGATCTGAACGCATGTGAAATTTTAGCTAGAGAGTATGGTTTTAGAGTTGAGAAAATTACCTTTGAAACCTTTTTCCTACTTAGAATTTACGGTGATACACAAGAAGAGGTCGATCAGTTTGTGACTTCCTTAAAGAATAATTATTTCATATATTAGAATAAACTTAAAGCAAAAAAAATATGAAGTTGCAAGTTAATCCTATTTTTTGACGAAAAAATAAAGATATTTCGGGGCTAATTCATTTAGAAATAGACGATGAGGGTATTGAATCTATAAATAAAACACAGCTTAAAAAATGTTATCTTTAAAATGAGGATTTAGTGATAAAAATATTAAGACTACCCCTTATAAAAAATTTTAAAATAAAAAAAAAAAAAAAATAATAATTTTGTTTAAAATCGGTATTACTAAATCTTCTATAATAGTGTCATCGCTAGGTTCATGTCGTTAAGGGTCAGTATAAAGTTTTAAAACGAATGGTTTTGAAAATTCTTCCGACCCGCATGACGTGTCATTTCAAGTGCCTTATTAGTCATAAGTTTTGCTAATTTTTGTAAATAATCAATTAAAGCATCAACCGCATCCCGAGCAACCATTTCAGCGCCATTATCTTTCATTAACTTTCGAACTGGACTCCAAGCGAAAACTTTCTTTGCCATTTTTTTTTCCTCCACTTTGTAATTTTTTTAAATTGTAAAGATATAGTGTTTTTATAAACAACTTCTATAAGTTATAATACTTCTTTCAAATATATAAAGATTGCGATAGATTTCTGATAGTATATGTTTGGGTTAATAATATCAACCGATCGACAAAAGTATGATGTCTTAGAAAAAAACCGGGGAATATACTTCTGAGCTCTTAGATCTAAGTTTTTTTTTTATTGGTAAAATGGTGGCATCTGTTAATAATTGCGTTTAGATTATTAACCAAATCTATCAAAATTAAGGAAAAAAATACTTATTAATGTGTTATAATTCTTAGTCGGGAGATATCAAAATCTTACGTACTACATAATAATCTTTTATCTCCTTATAGACGCTAAAACCTTCCGATTCGTATAACGATAATGGTCCATGATAACTGTGAGCATCGGAATGTTGTCCCTTTCTAGGGTATGCTTCAATAGTATTAAAATTTTTATCTTTAAAGTATGAAATAGCATATGAAAGCAGTTTTCGAGCAATTCCCTTCCTCCTATAGGATGGTGCAATAAGAAAACAGGCAATTGAAGCAATTCTTCTTTCTTTTGGAGATAATTTTTCTTCTATAAAAGGTAAAGACACAAAGTTTTCTTTTAAATCGGCTTTACACCATCCAGCAGGTTTATCATTTATATATGCCAGAAATCCGTTTAATTTACCAGATTCGATCAATTCTATTGAAGATTTCCTGTTTTCTTCCTTTGTTTGTTTATTGAATTCTTCAATCCCCCCAGGACAATGGTGGAAGTAACAATAACAAACAGACCATTCAGGATTATCACTAAAACCAATATTATCAAAATAATTTAGAAAGTCTTCAAGCAGATCTATCGATAAAGGTTTGACAATAACTTCCATGGTTGTAATTTTCTTATTCAATTTGATTTAAAACTTATTTTTTTTCAAACTTAGAATAATCGCAGGAAATATACAAAAATACATAAGGACAATTAACAATACTAAAAAACCATTCTGAACCAATTGTCCAAGACCCCCGTTAACTTCTGTGATTGAATAATATCCAACGAGTCCAAGAAGAAACCAAATCATTAATGGAATCCCAATAACAAATAAAATTATTCCAAACTGCCGTGGATTCATTCTTTTTTTGTCTCGCTTCTTAATATTAATATTAAAACTCAATCTTTCTTTAACTAACGTAGAATATATGAACGGGAAAAAGAAAAAAGTTGATATGAGATATATTGAGAAAAAAAAGCCACGTGAAGCCCATTCTTCAAATAGAGTGTACACGCTTAAATAAAATCTGAATTCTATTACTAAAAATGGAACTATAATACCTATAATGCTAAAATAAATTAAAATAGGAACAAAAAGCCTAAATACTCTATTTACCATTAGTTTAAAAAATGAACAAATAGTTTAATTATTTTTGATTTTGCAACTACAGAGGAATATTGATCCTCTAGTGCGATTTTTATACAAATTTATATGAAAATTAATTCCTTTTAGCCGTTTACACATGAATAACATGTTCTAACTTTATTTGCATACGAAAATTATTGACTTATAATTATATTTTTCAATATGTTTGATTAAAAATACTTTAGGGAAGTTGATGAATATGAAAAAATTGATTGCATTAACTAAAGGTGATGGTGTTGGGCCTGAGGTTGTGGATGAAGGCGTCAAAATTTTAAGAATTATATCAGATTATACAGAATTCGAATTTGAATATAAAGAAGCTCCTGCTGGAGGGAGTATTTATAAAAGCAGAGGCATTAGTTTACCTGAAACCTCGTTCGAAATTATTAAAAATTCAGATGCCTTATTATTTGGGGCTGTTGGACTCCCAAATCTGGCACAAGGTGTCGCGGAAACTGCAATTTTGCAAATAAGGCAACGCCTAGATTTATACGTTAATTTAAGACCGATTAAATTATATGACTCTTTAAAAGATAGATGTCCTCTTAAGGATGAATTTATTGGAGATGGGATCGACATCACATTTGTTAGAGAAAATACTGAAGGTTTGTACGCCAATATTGGAAGTATAACTGAAGACAAAGCTGAAAACCTCATGGTCTATACAAGAAAAGGATGCGAACGCATCATCAAATATGCATATGAATTTGCAGAAAAAATGGGACACTCCAAAATTACTTCTGTAGATAAGGCAAATATATTAAAACCAAGTCAACTATGGCGAAAGATTTTTCATGAACTCGGGGATGACTTTCCGAATATTCAAAAGGAGGATTTTTATATAGATTCCTATTGTCAATGGTTAATAAGAGCCCCTTATAAATTTCAAACAGTTGTAACTGGAAATATGTTTGGGGATATTATTAGCGATGAAGGCGCATTTCTTATTGGGAGTTTAGGCATGGCTTCAAGTGGGAATATACACCCTGGCAAAGTTTCTATGTATGAACCCATTCACGGTTCAGCACCAGATATCGCAGGGAAGGGTATCGCAAATCCAATAGGGGCGATTCTTAGTGTTAAATTAATGATGGAAGAATCTTTTAATTCTCCGAAAATCGGAAAAGAAATAGAAAATTCAGTTGAAGATGCTCTCAAAGAAGGAAGAACCGCAGATATTAAAAATCCTAAGAAAAAAACACTGAATACGAAAGAGATGGGAGATTTAATAAGTGATAAATTAAAATCAAGATTAAAAAAGTAATTTATTGAAAATTAATACTTCTCATCGATATCGGAAAGCATTGACTTCAGTTGGTCGAAAATATCTAACCTGAAATCGGGGCTAATTCTAAAGAAAAATAGATTTAAATTTTTTTCTTTTAGATGATCGTCAACGTTTATTTCTTCTAACACCTGAGACCAACTACTGCTTTCAAGAGATCTTATACCAATCAAAACTACTCCATTTTCCTTGGCATTGTCAATTATATTAATAATTATCTCTTTCCAATGAGGATCTACGTGTCCTTTATTTCTTGCATCAAAGATACAGAAAACGCCATCAGACGTTGAAATGTCATCTGCAGCAGAATAAAAATGCTGCTTTATAATTAAACCATTTGAATATTGATAAACTTGTTCATCATCGTATTCCCTTACTAATGACCTTGCTCCCAAATTCTTAATTTTAGAAAAAATTTGTAAACCTGGGCTCCAAATGGACTCTTCCGTTATAAAAGATATAGTTAATACAATTTTTTTCTTTAAAATTGAAGATATTATTCCATACAAAAGGTTTCCACGCCTTTCATCCTCTATTTCTTTACTCTTCATAACATAATGATAGGAGATTAAATTAAACGCATCTTCTATATTTTCACCGGTTAGGGCACTCGTCTCAATATAGGATAATTGAATGCTTTCTTTCTCGGATAGGGTATTAACTAATTTTACGCCTTCCTGATAATATACTTGACGATTATCTTTTAAATCGGATTTATTACCAACTAGCACAATTGGTATTTCCTCATCAGAGATGAATTCCTTTAACTCTGTGTACCAATTAATAATATTATCAAAAGATTCCCGCAATGTCAAATCGAAAACTATAAATGCTGCTTGAGCACCAGTGTAATACACTTTCCTAAAGCGCCGGAAATATTTTTGAGCTCCAAGATCAAACAATGTGACTCCTACTTCATTTCCAAAGAATTCAAAAGTATGGGTTAAAACATTAAGACCAATAGTGGCTCTATAGTCTTCGGTAAACACATTTTCAACAAATCTACGAATGATGGAAGTTTTTCCAACCTCATGATCTCCCAAAATAACGAATTTAAATCGATAATCTCCCCGAATTCCTAAATCCATTTGATAAAGTTGATTTTTCATTCTTTGAACATTTTCTGCTTCATATTCAAAATTAGGCACCGTTATTTGAATCGTATCACCTTCATCGGCAGCTAAAATCTGGGCGGTTTTTTCAGCGAGGAATAAACCATAAGGTGAGAGTTTTTCTATAGACGCCATACTATTTAAGATTAAACTCAAAATCCGTTCTTCATCAATGGAAATAAATAAAAGGCGATGATCCTCTGTATCAAAACTCGCGTTGCCAAATTGTTTAAACGAGAATTCATGTCTCATTCGTTCCAAAACAGGATTAACAATAGACGTTAGAACAGAAACTAGTTCAATATCGACATCAACTCTTTTATCCCCGGCAATAATTAGGCCTTCGCTATCTGATACTATAACAGCTTCTACAGTTTGATTTATCTCTAAGAATTTAGAGAATAGTTCTCTAAAGATCTTATTTTTTTGTAACACCAAGGATAATTTTACCCACTAACTAGTAACTATTATATAGAACTTCTTTTTTTATTTTTTGTTATTGATAATAAATTATAATCTTAAGATAATTTTGTATCATTTGTAAATTCTCAGAATAACCTCAAAAATCCGAATATAAGAGTATGACTTTTTAAAGATATTTGATAGTATTTAGCATTACTTTAAGTTGATCATATATTTCTAATCTATATTCGACCCCAATCTTGAAAAATAGTAATGAAACCATTTTCTTTTCCAATAATTCATTCACATTGAACTCTTCCATTAATTGAGACCAATCACTTTTATCAGATACCCTTATACCGATTAACACAACCTTGTTTTCTTCTATTTCATTGATTATTTTTACAACGACATTCATCCATTCTGGATTAATATGTTCCTTATCACGCGCGTCAAAAATGCAAAATGCCCCATCAGTCCCTGAAACTTCAAAATTATGGTAGAGATAATTTTTTAATGTAACCCCGTTTGAAAATTTATATATCTTCTCTTCTCTTTCATCTTTTATTTTTTCACATTCATTTAAATTATTGATTTCCGAGAGAATTTGTAAACCCGGGCTCCAAAATTCATTTTCTGAGATTATTGTTATAGTTAATAATGAATCTAAATTTTCACCTATCACTTTTCTCTCCTTTAAAATAGAGTTGAGTTCATCCAACAAATCCATTTTAACCTTTTCTTCTTCATCCTCTTTGCTTTTTGAGATATAATGATAGGCTATTAATGTAAAAGCATCTTCTACATTTTCACCTGTTAAAGCACTCGTCTCAATATATGAAATCTTAATATTTGGTTTAGTAGTTAACTCATTCACTAACTTCACACCATCTTGGTAACTTACGACTCTTTCATCAAAACGATCAGTTTTATTTCCAATTATTATTATTGGGATGTCCCTTCCTTCTATAAAGTCTTCAAGCTCTTTATACCACTCTTTAATATTTTCAAAAGTTTGTTTATTCGTAAGATCGAAAACCAGAAAGGCTGCTTGTGCACCTAAATAATAGGTTTTGCGAAATCTAGCGAAGAATTTTTGTGCTCCAACGTCCCACAGACTATAAATGATACTATTTCCATAGAATTCATAGGAGTGGCTTAAAATGTTCAATCCTATTGTTGCACGATAATCATGGGAAAATCTATTTTCTACAAACCTTCTAACTAACGAGGTTTTGCCTACTTCGTGATCTCCAATAATTACAAACTTAAATCGATAAATACCACCCTGATCCAGCCTCATTTGATAAATTTGATTTTTTACTCGCTCCTCAGTAGCGGCTGCATCCGTATCATACTCGAAGTGAGGAATAGTCATTTGTATATTATCCCCTTCTTTAGCGTTGATTATTTGTACAACTTTTTCCGCGAGTAAGTATGCATAAGGTGAAGCTTTATCAACTGAAGCTAGGTGATTTAAAACAACACTTAAGGTTCTCCTTTCATCAAGAGATATAAACAAAAGTCTATAATATTCAGTATCAAAACTCGCTGTTCCAAATTCTCTGAAAGCAAATTCATCCCGAATTCTTTCTAAGATGGGATTAATTATAGAAGTTAACACAGATACAATTTCTACGTCAATATCTTTCCTCTTATGACCAGCTATGATTAAACCTTGCTGATCACTTACAATCACCGCATCAATATCTTGGTAAACATCTAAAAATTTAGTAAATAGCTCTTCAAAAAGTATATTCCTATTGACTGTCAAGAATTATTCTACCTACCTTTTTAGTTTTATATCCTTATAATAAAATTAGGATATTTATTATTTTTCAATTAAAGATCAACAAAACCATATTCTTAAATAAGATTCTTAGTATTTTTATTTTAGTTAATAAACCTAATATTCCTAAAGATTACTTATCTCATAAGCTAGTAGTAGATCAATTATGCCTTCTTGTATAGTTTGCCATTTGCAGATAGAGGAGAACAGCGATGTAGATTTTGAATGTGATAATGGACATCATCTTCATAAGAAATGTTTAGCGGATTGGCTGCTTCAATCACAAAACTGTCCATTATGTAGTGATCCCTATTCTCAAAAAGTCTTATCTGAATTTACAGATTTCATGGAGGCAAAAAAAAGAGAAAAACAATTGGCAATTGAAGAAGAACTGAGGAAAGAGTCTATCAAAAAGATGGAAGAAGTTACCAACAGAGTAGTTTTTCTAAAGTACATCGAAGAGGTTGAGAAACTTTTAGAGATTAAAAATTTTGACGATGCAATTGAAAAGCTTATGGAATCTTATGACGAAAGAAATTTTGACGAAAAGAATTTAACAATCCTCTTTTTATTAGGAAAAATAAACTTTTTGCGACAACGATTTGATTTATCTATTAATTTCTTGTTTAGACTAGTCAAGTTAAAATTTGATTATCCAGATGGTTTTCTTTATCTTGGGAAATCCTATGAAGCGCTTGGGATGAAAGAAAAAGCAGATTGGGCATATGATAGAGTGCACCAATAAGAATTATTCTCGAATCCTTATTAAATCAAGATCTACATCAACTTTAAAGTCTTGAGAATGATTAGTTGGACCATGACCCTGACCAATATTTAGGTCATCAGCCATTTGAATAGCTGCTGTTAAATAAGCTTTCGCGATGTGAACGGCTTTTTTAATATCAGACCCTTTAGCTAATTCAGCGGCTATAGCAGAAGCAAAAGTACATCCGGTGCCGTGTGTATTATTTGTTTTAATACGATTTACGTGATATTCTATGAATTTACTTCCATCATAGAGTAAATCAATTGCTTCATCCACTTTTGGCAGGTGTCCACCCTTAATGATCACATTTTTAGCTCCCATATCATAAATCTTCCTCGCAGCTTCTTCTGCATCTTCAATATTTTGAATATCTATACTTGTTAGAGTGTAAGCTTCATGAAGATTAGGAGTTATTACAAATGCTATTGGGATTAGTTCTAAGATGAGAGCATTTATAGCCTCAGATTCTAATACAGGATCGCCACTTTTTGCAATCATTACTGGATCTATTATTAAGAGCTTTATATTATACTTATGAGCTCTCTCTGCGACGATTCGAATTATATCTGCATTTGTAAGCATTCCTATTTTCCACGCATCAGCACCTATATCTGACATTACAGAATCAATTTGTTTTCCAACAAAGGAAGAATCAATTGCGTAAATCCCTTGAATCCCTAATGTGTTTTGCGCTGTAAGTGCTGTGATAGCACTCATACCATATACACCAAGAGCAGCAAACGTTTTTAAATCCGCTTGGATTCCTGCCCCTCCACCAGAATCTGATCCTGCAATTGTTAATACTTTTTTCATTTCAAATTCTAAAATATCATTAATTAAATTAAAATTATGGGGTAATTTCCAAGTTTAAAACTTTATTTCAATAATTATATCTTGTTTTATTATCGAAATGTTAGGAATAAAAATAGTAGAAAATTATTTTTAAAAAATTTTAAGTCTTTGAAACAAAGTGATTGATATAAAATTAGCAAAATATTCATAAAATTTTTTTTGAAGCTTTTTTATCTAAAGCGTCTTGAAGAATCTTAATTGCACAAAATTCCCCACACATACTACATACATCTTCATCATCACTATGTCCATTTCGGTAATGGATCTCTTTAGCAAGGTCCGGATCAATTGCTTGTTCAATCACTCCCTTCCAATCAAGATCTTTTCTTGCCATATCCATTTTATAATCCCAATTTGAAACCCGTTTCCCATACCTAGCTATATTTACTGCATGAGCTGCAATCTTTGATGAAATAACACCTCTTTTGACATCCTCTAATGTAGGGAGTCCTAAATGTTCTGAAGGTGTTACATAGCATAAATAATCAGCACCAGCTAAACCAGCAATTACTCCTCCAATAGCTCCAACAATGTGATCATATCCGGGTGCGATGTCTGTAACGAGTGGCCCCAATACATAAAAAGGGGCTTCTTCACATAGTGATTTTTGCATCTTAACATTTCTTTCAATCTCGTTTGCGGGAATATGTCCTGGTCCTTCAACCATAACTTGAATATCGGCTTTCCAAGCTCGTTTAACAAGTTTAGAAATTTCGAGTAATTCTTGAACTTGAGCAAAATCAGTTGAATCAAAAATAGAACCTGGTCGCATTCCATCTCCAAGAGAAAGAGTGAAATCATACTCTTTTGCCATCTCAAGTAGATAATCAAATCTTCTATTGAACGGGTTTTCTACCTCATTTTCTAAAATCCATGCGGCAAGGAATGTTCCACCCCTAGAAACCACACCCATTAATCGGGGATGGTTAACAAGATAATTAACTATCTCTTGGGTTACACCAACATGGATGGTAAAGAAATCAACACCTTCCTTAGCTTGTTCTTCAATAACGTTAAACATATCGTCTTCATTCATATTGATGATAGCTCCATTGTTCTCAAGGGCTCTCAATGCAGCTTGATAAATAGGAACAGTTCCTAAGGATACTTTAACTTCATCAATTATTCTCTTTCTGATCATCCGAACATCGGATTCAGAAATTCCAGTACTCAAATCCATCACAGTGTCTGCACCATATTTAACAGCTATCTTAGCCTTCTCCACTTCATCATCAATGTCACATACTGTTTTTGATGAACCTACGTTTGCATTAATTTTTACCAATAATCCTTTCCCAATCCCTATAGGAGTGTCTAAATCCCTTCTGTTAGATTTTGGGATTATAATTCGACCACTTTCAATACCGCGTCTAATAAATTCCACATCTACTTGTTCATTCTTTGCTACAATCTCCATATCTTTAGTAGTATGTCCATTTCTCGCAGTTCTCATCAATGTAGACAAGTTTTAATACCTCTGGTTCAAATTTTTGTTACTGTGAACTATTTTATCTAAGACATAGTAATCCTAATAAAATTATATTCTTTTGTCTTCTGAATTAAAAATGCATTAGTGAATAGAAATTAAAGTATAGGAAATGGAAAATTAAAAAAAAAAAGGAAAAATTAAGTTTTTATTTTTGTATATCTAGCCAGGAAGGCTCATCCCTAATGGTTCCAAAGCTTCGACTACTGTTGACCAGATTCTAATTTTATACTCAAAGCCTTTGATACTTTGGAAAGGAATCATCCTAGTTCCAGTCCATGTTAAAGCTTCTTGAAGTTTGCCTTCTTTTACTTCCGTTATACTCACTACTTTTATTCCTTTACTATTTGAAGATACTGCGGCTTGAATTGTTTCTTTTCCTAAAGATCTGTCAAATGGCAATTCTTTTAACATCTCCAGGTATTTATTCGCAACCTCTGGAACAATGTCAGTTGGATACCATGCTTCTAAAAATATATACGGCATGCTTTCTACCTCTATTTATAATTTTTATTTGTTACGATTAAATTTCGTTGTAGGATAGAATCAATTTCTTTTATATTTAAAATTTGACAATCTTATCAAAATGAAAAAATTTTTCCAAAATCAGGTATGGATTAGATAATATAGAATCAAATTAGGGGTTATGAGTTATGTTTATCTTGAAATTCTCTGAATATACACATTTTATCTAAAGCTTTAGCAGCCAAATCAACAGATTCGAATACCGGAATCTTTAATTTAAATAATTCCCTTTTGAAAAGAATTTTATTCGCATAATCACTGGTATCGTCTACAATTTTATAAGCTATACATATAAGAGGTTTTTTCATCTCCTTATAAGCCCGTTTAATTGTTTGGAGAAATATGTGATTAAAATCATACACTTTAATGAAAATTACAGCAGAAATATTTGGATCCGAGTCTAATGTTATGAGCGTTTTATAAAATGTCTCAGGATTTCCCATACTTCCACCTAGATCAAGTGGATTTCGAAATATAGTATTTACATCAGGAACAAACTCTTTAAATTTTTCAACAGTTTCGGGTGCGAGTTTGGGAATCTTTAAATTATTTCTTTCGAAAGTATCGGCAGTTTCAATTGAAGCACCACCACCTCCTGTAGTAATTGCCATCTTTCGATTCATAGGCATATTACTAATGTGTTGAAAAGCCATTGCCAAGTTAATTAATTCATTAGAATTCTCAACCATTAAAGCCCCAGTCTGTTTTGCTACTGCTTTCCATATCTTTAGAGATCCTGCCAAACCACCCGTGTGAGACAGAATTGTTTCTCTTGTTGCCTCACCAAACCCCACTTTCCAAAGAATGACTGGTTTTCCTTTAAGTGATAATTCTTTGGTAATTTTTAGAAATCTTCTCCCGATTGCCTTATTTTTAATGTTTTCCACATAAAGAGCAATGAATTTTGTTTCATCATCATGTAAAAAGTACTCTAAAAAATCAACAAAATTTAAATCAATTTGATTTCCAATAGAGATGACTTTACTTGGATTTGTACCATAAATAGATTGCCCCTTTGCTGATATATAAATTGCTAATCCTCCAGATTGGAATATACCTCCTAAACTTCCTGATTCTTTAGTAAGGAGTCCAGGAGAAAAGGATATTTTATTTTTTGGGACAAAAATACCCATACAATTTGGTCCAATTATTCGCACGTTGTACTTTCTTGCATTTTTAAGAACTTCTATTTCTAAATGATGATTGCCGACCTCAGAAAAACCAGATGCAAATATAGTCGCAAATGAAACTCCTTTCTTTCCGCATTCTTCCACTACCGAAGGACAAAGTCTTGCTGGAACAGCAATTATTACGTAATCAATTGGCTCATCGTCAGGAATTTCTAAGATGGAGCCATAAACGGGAATTTTTGCAATTGTTTCTCCTTTAAGGCGAGGATTAAAAAGATAAATAGGCTTCTCAAAGCCAAAATTTAAAAGGCAAGAGATGAAAAAACCACCGGTAAATGGTTTATTACTCGCTCCTATTATTCCAATACTCCTAGGGTTAAAGAGTTTGTCGAAATCAACCATTTTAGAATTAATATGTATATAGCAAATGTTTTAAATTAAATTGATGTAAATTCATTTTTAAATGTTTAAGTTAGAGGTTATTTTTTTATTAAAATCCAATTTTTAATTGTTTTAAGAGCTCAATTAAAGATTCTGTTAATTTATAATGCTTAAGTTGGTCAAATGGGACAAATATAGCATCTAGTGCATCATCATGGGCAGTGGGGGGATCGCTGGTTTTTCCATCGATCTGTTCAACAAAATAATTGAGTAACACATAATGATATTCGATCTTTCCATCATCATCCAACATTATTTTGTCAATTATTCCAGCTAGTTTAGTAACTTTAACTTTGA
>SDBS01003966.1_pt1 | contig 14521 bp, 8 predicted proteins | sample 2277091 | NCBI WGS metagenome assembly SDBS01 (sample SAMN10404972, study PRJNA504765) | marine sediment metagenome | isolation source: marine sediment core GS10_PC15, 163 cmbsf | place: Arctic Ocean: Southern Knipovich Ridge | collected 2010
TATAAGGATGTACCCTTCCCAACCCCTCTTCCACCAACGCTTCGGTGGTGTAGATAAGCACCCGTCCGCCAGGCGAGAGGAAGGGACGGGCAAGGTCCAGTATCTTCCAGGGCTTGGCCGCCGCCCTGCTGACTGCCACATCAAAGTCTCCTGCCCAGCCACAACCGATCAGATCCTCGAATCGACCCTCCAGCACCTGTGCCTCGTCGATCTCCAGCACCCTTATGATGTGCTTCAACCAGGCACACTTCTTACCGGAGGCCTCTGCCATACCCAGAAAAATACTCTCACTTGCTATCTTAAGCGGCACTCCCGGAAACCCTGCGCCGGCACCGAGATCCACCACCCGAACGTCCTCCTCCAACAGGCCGAGGACGAGGGGCGCCAGTGAGTCCAGAAAATGTATGCGGATCCAGTCGTGATGCCGGCGGGACACAAGGTTGACTTGACGGTTCCAGCGCTCGAGTTCGGTATGGTAAACGAACAGCCTGTCCTTCGCCTGTTCGTCCAACTGGATGCCCATCGCTTCAGCGCCAGCGGTAAGTTCGTTAATGAATTGCTCTTTGGTCATTGGAAAAGACTAAAGGATAAAGGGTAAAGGTTAAAGGGGAAAGGGAGGGTTCTTAAGAGATAAGTGCTTGGAGATAAGTATATGAACAATGAGTTTGATGGTTGGCAAAATGCTTATCTTTTGTCTCTACGAACTTGGGACATCTTTCTCTTGCCCTCCTTCGCCCTGCGCCCTTCGCCCTGCGCCCTTTATGTAGATCATCAGCGCCGACACGGCCGCGGGGGTGATCCCCGGTATGCGGGAAGCCTGTCCGAGGCTAACGGGGCGCACGTCCTTGAGGCGGTCGCGCACCTCCCTGGAGAGGGACTGGAGGGATGAATAGTCAAGATCTTCCGGAATGGCCATGGACTCCATACGCGCCATTTTCCGGACCATAGCCATCTGTCTGGCAATATATCCTTCGTACTTGATCTGTATCTCGACCTGCCTGGCGGCATCCCCTTCGAGCATGGGGACAAAACCCTGGTTAAAGTTCACGAGATCCCCATAGGAAACCTCAGGCTGCTTTAGGACCTGATCGAAGGGAGTTCCCTTGGGTGGGCCGCCAGCGAGGCTTACGGTAACCCTGTGGTTTCTAACCTCGTTCAGACCGCTTTCGATCATCCTGGCCTTATCACGAAGTTGGGTGATCTCCTCATCGGTAATGAGTCCGGCCTGGTGGCCCTTTTCCATGAGTCTCAGGTCCGCGTTATCTTCACGAAGCATAAGACGGTACTCGGCTCGTGAGGTAAACAGCCTGTAAGGCTCTGTGACCCCCTTAGTTATCAGGTCATCCACAAGGACCCCCATGTAAGCCTCATCCCGGCCAAGGGTCAAGGGCGGCTCTCCCTTGATTTTAAGGGCCGCGTTCATGCCGGCAAGCAGGCCCTGCGCCGCCGCTTCCTCGTAACCGGAAGTGCCGTTGATCTGCCCGGCCAGGTAAAGTCCTTCAATCGCCATGACCATGAGGTCTGGCCCCAACTGCGTCGGGTTGACAAAGTCGTACTCTATGGCATAGCCCGGCCTCATGATCTGGACCTCTTCGAGGCCCGGAATCGTGCGCAGCATCCTGATCTGGATGTCAATGGGCAAGCTTGTGGAAACGCCGTTAGGATAGTATTCCCTGGTTTGAAGCCCCTCGGGTTCAAGAAAAACGTGGTGTCCCGTCTTATCGGCAAAGCGAACGATCTTGTCCTCAATGCTGGGGCAGTACCTGGGCCCCACCCCCTTGATCACACCTCCGTAAAGGGGAGACCTGTCGAGTCCGCCCCGGATAACATCATGTGTGGCCTGGTTGGTCCTTGTGATCCAGCACGGAACCTGTGGACGGTCGATTTTCCTGGTCCTGAAGGAAAAAGGTTTGGGAACCTCGTCTCCGTACTGAACCTGACAGCGATTAAAGTCGATGGTCTTCGCATCCAGTCTTGGTGTAGTGCCTGTCTTAAGCCTCCCCATCTGAAGATCCAGAGCCCCGAGGGCTGCGGAGAGGCCGACGGAGGGGAATTCTCCCGCCCTTCCCGCCGGATAGTTCGTCATGCCAATATGGATCAGACCGTTGAGAAAGGTTCCCGATGCGACGACTACAGATTGGGAAATAAACTCCTCACCGGCCTGGGTATAGACACCTCCGACCCTGCGCACCCCCGCGCCCTCCTCCACCAGGAAACCTTCCATCATCCCCTGTTTTATGTGCAGCCCCTCCTGGGCCTCAAGTCGCTCCCGGACCCAGGTCTTGTAACTGTACATATCCGCCTGTGCTCTGGAAGATCTGACTGCCGGGCCCTTTTTCGTGTTGAGTATCCTGAACTGGATACCAGTTGCATCAATGGCCATGGCCATGAGACCCCCCAGGGCATCGATCTCCCGCACCAGGTGCCCCTTCGCCAGGCCGCCAACAGCCGGGTTGCAGGACATGTGGGCTATCTGATCGATGGAGATGGTGAGAAGAAGGGTTGTCATGCCCATGCGACAGCTGGCCCACGCCGCCTCACAGCCTGCGTGGCCGGCGCCGATCACAATGACGTCGTAATGGGTCGGGTTGCGGAAACGGGGGGAGATTTTTTCATTAGAGATCATAAATCTCCAGTTTCAGGTTTGAAGTTTCAGGTTTCAAGTTAAGATCCCTAGATGTTAGTTCTGGGCCAAATGAGATCAATAGGCTTACTATACACTTTCTCAACCGTTACATAATCAACAGATTACAACAGACAGCCGAAAGCATGAGGTGCTGAGCGTCCAGATGTTTCACGTGGAACATATCCGACGGTGTCCATCGGATATATTGTAAAGGTTGATGACATCGCAAAAAGTCATCAACGCGCCCCGCCAAGGAAAGCGAAAACCACGCTTTTCGCTTTCCGAGGAGCAAAAGGCCACGAATGGACTTTTTGCGACCCTATCAAGGTTTAATAAATAAAGGATTGCCCACCCTACGGGGCAATCCTTTATTTACCTATACAGAATCGGGAAAATATCTCCTCCAGCACCTCATCCACCGTCACCTCGCCCGTGAGTTCGCCTACACCCAGAAGCGCTTCATCGAGATCCACGGCAAGTAGTTCCGGCTCACGGGACACCGCTAGCCCCTGTATAATGCGGTCGCATCCGTCACGGACCTTCTTCAGGGCCTCAGCCTGTCGAATGGAAGTTATCACACCATCCACTTCGGCGAATGCCTGCCCGCCACCGGTGTAGGTATCGTGGATCGCTTCCTTCAGCGAATCAATACTCTGGCCTGTGAGCGCGGAGACCTTTACGGCCCCTTCGGGCACATCGAGCCCAGGGTGCGGTGAAAGATCGCTCTTGTTCACGGCAACCACCCTGCGTGTGTGGGCCGTTTCCTGGAGAAGCTGCTCTTCGTCGGAGCACATCGACCTGGACCCGTCCATGACGATGAGGAGCAGGTCCGCCCCTTTCATCAGTTTTCTCGTCCTGGCGATACCCTTACCCTCCAGGGGTGCCGCCTCACCTCTGATCCCAGCTGTGTCCACTACGATCATGGGAATCCCGTTGACGCTGATGCGTCCCTCGATGAAATCCCTCGTGGTCCCGGCCACTTCGTGAACAATGGCCCTGTCCTCCTGCAGAAGTGCGTTAAGAAGACTGGATTTACCTACGTTGGGGGCTCCCGCAATAACCACCCTGAGCCCTTCGGTCATCGCTATACCTTTCCTGGCTGTATCAAGTAGTCTTTGCGCCCCTTCCATTACGCTATTGACCGCTTGCACCAGATTCTCGGGTCGTATCTCATCCACATCCTCGGGAAAATCGATGGCCGATTCCAGTACGATCTTTACCTCCAGGAGTCCTTCCCGGAGCCGCTCCGCTTCTTGTCCCATGGCACCTTCCACCTGTCGCAGCATGACCCGGCGTACCTCTTCTGTGGATGCGAAGATGAGGGATGCTACCGCTTCGGCCTGAGAAAGATCGATGCGGCCGTTGTTAAAGGCTCTTCTGGTAAACTCCCCCGGTTCAGCAAGCCGTGCACCGGCCAGGGTTGCCGCCTCGAGAATGCTTCCCATTATTAGCGGGCCGCCGTGGGCGGTGATCTCTACCGTATCTTCGCCAGTAAAGGAGCGGGGGCCTTTGAAATACAACCACACTGCCTGGTCGATGGGTTCTTCGGGAAGACCGGGGAGGTGAACGCGGCCGACAAGGGCCCTTCTCGGATTAATGTCCGGCGTAGGACCCGCGCCGAGAGGAGTAAAGATCTTCCGGCCCAATGCCATGGCATCCGGCCCGGTGATGCGTACCATGCCAACGCCACCTGGACCAGGGGGAGTGGAGATCGCGGCTATCGTGTCACGTTCCGACATGGGATATATCCTACACGATAGCCGGCATGAATGGGAGAGAGGGGGAGGGGGCGAGGGGGGGATAAAATCATTTCAGGATCAGTCAATACATGGGAAAGGTTTGGTGGCTTTTTCTCCGTGTCTCCAAGTCCCCGTGTCTCCGAGTCAGGCGGTTTCCTCCAAATCCTTTGTTTCTCCGTTTCACCGTTTCCGTTATTTCTTTTTCCCTTTCCCCTTTTTGGGCTCTTCGGCTTCGGCTATTGCCTCCGCTGCCGCCTCTTCCAGCTTCAGGCTCTTGTTCATCCAGTACTGGTGTGCCACAGTGAGCACATTGTTGACGGTCCAGTAGACGACCAGGCCAGAGGGAAAGCTCAGGAACAGAGCGGTGAACACAACTGGCATGAACATCATGAGCTTTGCCTGTCTCGGATCTCCCGTCACGGGCGTCATCTTTTGTTGCAAGACCATTGTGGCGCCCATGATGATTGGGGTGATGTAAATAGGATCCTTGGCCGAAAGGTCGGTGATCCAAAAGTAGAAGGGGGCGTGTCTCAGCTCAATGGCTCCCAGAAGAGCACGGTACAGGGCAAAGAAAACCGGGATCTGTACAAGGATAGGGAGACACCCGCTCGCCGGGTTTACCTTGTTCTCCTGGTAGAGCTTCATGATCTCCTGGTTGAGCTTGTCCCTGTCCTTCTTGTATCTGTCCCGCAGCGCGTTTATCTTGGGCTGGAGTTTTGACATCTTCTTCATCGATCGGTGGCTGATCGTTGAGAAAGGTATGAAAACAATCTTGATCAAAGCGCTCACGATAATAATGGAAAGACCGTAATTCCCGACATATTTATAGAAGAAATTGAGCATGTCCAGAATGGGCTTGGCGATGAAACCGAATATACCCAGTTCGATGGTCTTCACGAGCGATTCAGATACAACCTTTAGGGAGGACATCTCTTTTGGTCCGATATAGGCCGCCGCATCCATGGATGCGGCCGTGCCGGGAGGGAGTTCGAGCTGTGCAAAAACCCCGACTTCGACCCTGTCTCCCGATCCCTTGCGTGCAAGCGCTCCCATCGAATCATCGGAAGGCATGAGCGCCGCCACGAAATACATGTCCTCCGATGCGATCCAGTTGAATGGCCCTTCAAAATTCCTCTGCCCTTCGAGTTTGCGGCCCTTTACCTTGTCAGGCCGTCCGCCCCCCTCCTGATACAGCGCTCCCTGATAGCCGTAACGCGAGGCGCTGAACATCGAACTTTTTTCGCCTCCTTCCGGCGGCTCCAGCCCGGGAGCCCATACCAGTGTCGCCCGGCCCCTCAGGGTTTGCTCTGAGCGGTTCTGAAGTTTGACTGAAATTTCGACTCTATAGGTATCTGCGAAAAAGGTGAGCGTTTTGACCATCTCCAGTCCTTCCGCAGTCCGATACCTGAAGATGATCTTATCGTTTTGTCCAGCCTGCAGGGTCAGGTCTGTTCCTTCAACCTGAAAGAGGGCCTGTGAAAAACCAAGGGGACCGCCGGCCGCAATGAATTCAGCGGCCATTGGGAGAAGGCCCTCCTCCATAACACGCACCATCTCGACCAGGGACTCAGGGTCCTTGATGTCCTGCCTGTAGCGGGTAAGTTTAAAGCTGCTTATCACCCCACCCCTGTTGCTGAGGCGAGCCCGATACAAGGGTGTCGATATATTGATAATCCGTTCGTCCGTCGCGGCAATGACCTTAAGCGGTTCGTAGGGGACGGCGCTGGTCTCCTGAGCCGGCGATATCTTCTCAACAACGGCAGGTCCTGTTTCTTTCGCGGTCTCCTCAACTGTTGTAGGTGCGGGCGGAAGCCAATAGCGCTGGTATACGAACAGGAAAGCGAAAGAAATCACCAGTGCAACAATAAGTCTTTTTCCCTGATCATCCATGGTGTTTAAACCTCACGGTTTATGCGGCCGGCTGTTAATACATTACGGCCGTCTGAAACGGGGACGGGGGGAATCGGGGAGGGGGTGAGTGCAGATTCTACGTGATAAAGCTCCCTGCTTCCTTCCGAACCCTTTGGTCAATGTTTAACGCGTGTCTTTCTCTCCTGTTACAAGCTCACCTGTAAACCTCATCTCCGTTTCCCCGTTTCCAGGAGACCTTCCGGTACCGGATCATATCCCCCCGAGTGAAACGGGTGACATCTCAGCAGGCGTCTGGTTGTAAGAGAGGCTCCCCTCAAGGCACCGTGACGTTCAAGAGCCTGGAGGGCATATGCGGAGCAGGTGGGCGCAAATCTGCAAGAACCGGGAAGAGCCGGCGAGATCCAGTTACGGTAAAACTTGACTGCAACGAGCATGATTGATTTCATTTATCCGACAATCCTCTGGTCAAACCTGCCCTTCTTATCAGATCTGTATATTCTATTTTCATTCTCTCAAAAGTAGCTGTAGACGCTTCCCGCGTCGCGATGACCACGATATCCTTCCCGGGAACAATGCAGTCGCGATTGAGCCTCTGAAGATCCCTGATGCGCCGCTTGATCCTGTTTCGAGTTACAGCGCTTCCTGTTTTTCGTGAGACTGTTATCCCGAAACGGGAAGCAGGCAGGTCGTTGTCCATGGAGAGAATGATGAGATAGCGTCCCCCCACTTTCCGCCCTGACTGTTGTATCTTAAGGTAGTCTGCGCGTGAACGGACACGTACTGAGCGGGGAAAGGTAAACCCCAGGCGTTCCCGGATCAGACGGTCAGCCGTTTTCTTCCCTTGGCGCGCCTTCTTTTCAGGATCAATCGTCCGCTTTTGGTCCTCATTCGAAGCCTGAATCCGTGAGTTCTCTTTCTGGAGATATTGCTTGGTTGAAAGGTCCTCTTCAAAATTCTTCCTCCTGGTCCCAATCCCCCTCTCGTGGTCCTGGGGAACAGATCTCTTATTCATTAGTTAATCCGGGTCTCATTTTTACGCGTCATACTTAATAATATGGGGTCGCAACAAGTCCATTCGTGGCTTTTTGCTCCACTTAAAAGCGAAAGATATCATTCGTGTAAATAAACAGTGGAACGTGCCTGTATAGCAAAGAAAGCCCAACAGTACAAGCCATTTGCGGGGGGATTGGCTTGTTCTGTCAAGAGCCGGCTCCCAGTAATCAGTAGCCGTTGGAAAGTGTAACCAAACTTCGACCTGATACCGATTCGAAAAACATTTTCATTCAGTTCACGATGTTAGTTTTGACAGGGTCGCCAAAAGTCCATTCGTGACTTTTTGCGAAATCATCAATGTTCGTGATTACATTTCGACCAATGCCAGGCGCAAGGGCTCTGATTTTCCACCTGGCTGCTGTTTGCTGATTTATGCCTTATTCCTTCTTTTCCCTTGCTTCTCCCCGTGACCATCTGGTATATCAAAACCTTGTCCCTTCTGGGGGGAAACAGCCTGATCGTTAACGCAAAGTTAAAGACAGCATTCAGAAGCACGTGGGATCATTTGGAAACCAGCCTCTCCACGTTAGAGAGACACGGTTAAGTTTCCGTTAAGACGACGTTTTCCCGACCTGTTTCCACAAATCTACAGCCTAGACAAATCGGGACCAAAACTACTGTAAATTAACTATATAACTACTTGTTTTTAAAGAACTCGCAGGTTTTTCCACACCTGTGGAATAGCCTGTGAGTAAATCACCGTCACGGGGTGACCCGCAACGGTGCTCCAAGGTCTCGGAAATTAAGGTAAAATGGAAGCCCAACAACTCTGGAACAGAATTCTGGCCATCCTGAAGGATGAGGTTAATCCACAGATCTTCAACTCCTGGTTCGGGAACCTGACCCCGGCCGGCCTGGATGAAAAAGGCCTTCTCCTTGAAGCCCCCCACAGCTTTATTAAAGACTGGATCGAGGATAACTACAGCGCCACACTGATAAGTACAATCCAGGCCATCACTGGGGAAAAACTTTCGTTTCGCATCCAGGTTAATGAGGCCTTGTCCCAGTCTTCCAGCAGCGCTCCATCGCCATCCGACCATGTAAACAGTGAACCGAAGCTACAGCCGACAACACCCACGCCAACGACGCCACAGGTAAGCAATCACGCCGCCCTCAATCCCAAATACACCTTCGATACATTTGTTGTCGGGAGCAGCAACCAGTTTGCCCACGCAGCAACCATGGCCGTCGCAGAGCAACCCGCGCGCTCTTACAACCCTCTTTTCATCTATGGAGGCGTAGGCCTGGGGAAAACGCACCTTATGCATGCTATAGGGCATTTCGCCATGGAACGAAATCCGAAGATTCGGCTGTGCTATCTTTCCTCGGAGCAGTTCATGAACGAACTTATCAACAGCCTGCGATTCGACCGTATGCCGCAGTTTCGAGAGACGTACAGGAACATGGATATTCTTCTGGTAGACGACATCCAGTTCATCGCGGGCAAGGAGAGAACGCAGGAAGAATTTTTCCATACCTTCAACTCTCTATTTGATTCCCATAAACAGATAGTCGTCTCCTCCGACAAGTTTCCACGTGAGATCCCGGATCTGGAAGAGCGGCTGCGCTCCCGTTTTGAATGGGGGCTTATCGCGGATATCCAGGCCCCGGATCTTGAAACCAAGATCGCGATACTTGAAAAGAAAGCTGATCTCGCCGGTATTACACTGCCCCAGGGTGTTGCTCTCTTCCTTGCCGAGAACACGGGATCCAACATCCGGGAACTGGAAGGTTACCTTCAGAGGGTAACGGCATTTGCCGCCTTTTCAAAAACCAAGACCATAAGTATCGACCTGGTCCAGGAGGCGCTCAAAAACTTCCTTGAGCAGAAGAAAAGGGTCATCACGGTTGAGGAGATACAGAAGAACATCGCTGCTTTCTACAACACCAAGATCTCAGATCTCAAATCCAAGAAAAAGAACAAGGTGTTTATTAAGCCTCGCCACACGGCTATGTATCTCACACGCCAACTGACGAACCTTTCTCTCCCGGAGATCGGTCGACACTTCGGGGGCCGGGACCACTCGACCATACTTCACGCCATTCAGAAAATTGAGAACATAGCCAAAAACGATCCCGATTTCCAGGACACCCTTGACCGGCTCATCAAGGAGTTGGAGGGGAATAACCACACTTAGTTTTCAATCATGAACTGTAAACTGTGTACCGTAAACTTTCTTTTTTCCCCACCCCTTGTTCCCAACCCTGTGTACAAACCTGTGGATTTATTCCACTGTATACAATTTCGTGGAATAATCGGATATTTCCCCCGACCTTTCAACAATATACTCCACACGGTTTTGTCATCCAAACCACAACCTTACAACGCATTCCACTAAATCCACAGGACCTTCTATTCCTGTTACTATTATTATAAATATAATAAAAAGTGTTAAGTGTTGCTTTACGGTACACTCTTCATCGTGTAAAATGTGATCACCAAAACTATATTTTCGGGTGCATTTTTCAGCTCCGCAAACGCTGGAAAAAGTTGGTTGTGTACCTGAATCACTACGAACTTGTCTCAAACGGGCTGTCGCCCGAGAACAGGAGGGGTGAGGGTGCTGACCTTTTCAGTGAACAGGGAGGATTTCCTTCGGGGGTTGTCGCGTGTTCAGAATATCGTTGAGCGAAAGAACACGGTTCCCATTTTGAGTAATGTTCTTATCGATGGAACAGATGACGGTCTCAAAATACTGGCCACTGATATGGAAGTCGGCATCAGTGGTTATGTGAATGCGTCTATCAAAAGCCAGGGATCTATAACCCTTTCGGCTAGAAAGCTTTTTGAGATCATAAAGGAACTTCCAACCGAAGCGAGCATAACTGTACAGGTAAAGGAGGACAACCTTTCCGAGATCACTTGCGGAAATTCTTCGTTCGAACTGAAAGGTCTTCCGGCCCAGGACTATCCGAACCTTCCCACCTATGAAGAGGGCAATTTTCTCACACTGAATGCCAATAACTTCAGGGACATGATCAAGAAGACCATTTACGCCGCCTCCACTGATGAGACGCGTTATAATTTGACAGGGATCCTCTTCGAGATGGAAGAGAAAAACGGTGGTGGAATTCTGCGGCTTGTGGCTACAGACGGACACCGGCTGGCTCTCGTTGAGAAGAAAGCTGAAGGAAACATTCGGCCCGGTGAAAGTGTAGTTATCCCGAGAAAATCTCTCAACGAAATCCGGAAACTTCTTGAAGAAGGAGAAAATGAGACGGTGGAGGTCGATTTCCAGAAGCAGCACGGGGTTTTCAAGAAGGACTCCATCGTTCTGACAACACGCCTTATAGACATGTCTTTCCCGAATTATCATCAGGTGGTTCCTGAGGACAGGACCCATATAGCTGAAATCGACAGGGAAGCCATGGTACATGCGATACGACGTGTGTCACTTCTATCCTCGGAACGTTCCAGAGCGATAAAGTTCAGCTTTGGAGGAAGCAACGTAACGATACACATCAACAATCCGGACCTCGGGACAGCTACCGAGGCGGTACCTATCAAATACTCCGGGGACGATATCGAAGTCACCTTTAACGCACGCTACATGCTCGACACCCTTACTTCCATGGATACGGAACTTATTGAATTCGGGCTCAAGGACGAACTCAGCCCCTGTGTTGTTTCTCAGAAAGGGGATGAGGATTATCTCGCGGTCATTATGCCAATGCGTATTTGATCATGAGGTTGCAGTGGGTGGACCTGGACCACTTCCGGAACCTTGAGCCGCAGAAATTACAGCTGCATCCCCGTTACAACCTGCTGCTGGGCCGGAATGGGCAGGGGAAGACCAATTTTCTTGAAGCGGTGGGATATCTTGGTAGCCTTCGTTCTTTTCGGGGAGCAGGCCGAAGCGAGATGATCGGGCACCGGGAAAGTATGTGCCGAGTTTCGGGAAGCGTTACCTCTGGAGGATTGGAGAAAATACTTGCCTTTGCTCTGACCCGCAAGGAGCGCACCCAGTTCCTTGACGACAGAAAGGTCAGCTCTCCGGAAAAGTATCTGCAGGCCCTGAAGATCGTTCACTTTATTCCTGAGGATGTGGGTCTTGTAGGTGGTTCTCCCGCATGGCGGCGCAGGGTGATTGATCGTGCGGTTTTCGAGGTCACACCCCATTATGTGTCCGAGTACAGGAAATATCTCCTGGTGCTGCGCCAGAGAAATGCCCTGCTCAGAAAAGGCGGGGCATCGGCGGCCGAGCTCAAGAGCTGGAACCACGCTCTTGCCTCCAGCGGCGCCATACTGGTCGAGCGGAGACAGCAACTCATAAAGAACGTAAGCCCGGTTATGGAAAAGTTGGGCGAGCGGCTAGGGTTGGGCGGGGGGCTTGGCCTGACGTACATCGCCTCCCACAGACGAGATGGCGCAGAAGGTGGGCGCCGGGACCCTGCCGCGAGGGAAAATAGCCCGACCAGGGAACCGCCTGACGAAGAATCAATAGAACGCAGTATCCTCGAATGCCTGATTGACCTGGCAGAGAGGGAGGTCAGAAGCGGGCACACCATGGCGGGGCCGCATCGGGATAACATTATTTTCACCCTGGGAAAAGAGGACATGAACACCGACCTCGCCCGTTACGGCTCTCAGGGAGAGAAAAGAAGCGCTGTCCTTGCATTCAAATTGGCCCTCGCCTTCATCTTTCACCGGATGATCGGTACGTGGCCGCTGATCCTTCTCGACGATGTTGCATCTGAGCTGGATGAAGTGAAGAGAGAGGCGCTTGGGAGCATTATACGTGGGACACAGGCCCAGTTCTTCATTTCCACCACCGGCGAAGAGTACATGTTTCTGCCTGCTGAGGATGGAAAAATATTTCAGGTAACCGATGGACGATTGGAACCCTTCGAGGTTCCGCCCCGGTTACCAATTAAAACCGACAGCTGACAACCACACCTCGCTTCGTAAATTGGCTTGAAGTGAATATTTGCGATTTTATCATCAGCTGGTAGCTGAACTCCGGAGGAATTCGCCCTTGAGCGAAACAAATAACAGGACGAGCAATAAGGTTGCGGTTCCAAAAGACCAGCAGTACACCGCTGAGAAGATCAAGGTCATGGAAGGGCTTGAGGCCGTTCGTAAAAGACCGGCCATGTATATCGGCAACACTTCTGTGGAAGGCCTTCACCATCTTGTCTATGAAGTTGTGGACAACAGTATCGACGAAGCGATGGCGGGCTATTGTGACAACATTGCGGTTACAATTCGGGTCGATAACAGCATAATTGTGGAAGATAACGGCCGCGGCATCCCGGTGGACTGGCACAAGAAGATGAAAAAATCCGCAGCGGAAGTGGTCATGACTACCCTGCATGCGGGCGGCAAATTTGAAAACAGTGCCTATAAGATTTCCGGCGGGCTCCACGGTGTCGGTGTTTCGGTAGTAAACGCTCTCTCCGAAACGCTTGAGCTGGAGATCTGGAGAGACAATAAGGTTTATATACAGAACTACACGCGCGGGAAACCGGAAGCAAAGCTGGAAGCTGTAGGAAAAACCAGGAAAAGGGGCACAAAGATAACATTTACGCCGGATTCGAAGATCTTCGAAACGGATGAATTCTCTTTTGACATCCTCTCGCAGCGCTTAAGAGAGCTTTCCTTCCTTAATGCCGGAGTAAAGATCACTATCGAGGATGAAAGGACCGACAAGAAAAACGAATTTCAGTACAAGGGCGGTATTGTCCAGTTTGTAGAGCACCTGAACCGAAACCGCACACCCGTCCACCGCAAGCCGGTCCACATTCAGGGGGAAAAGGGTGACACTGTCGTTGATATCGCGTTTCAATATAACGACAGTTACAAAGAAAATATCTTTTCATATGCCAACAACATCAACACACACGAGGGCGGGAGCCATCTGGTGGGGTTCAAGGCCGCCATGACCCGCACCGTGAATCAATATGCCGTATCAAGCGGTCTTCTCAAGAACATCAAGGTGGGACTATCGGGAGACGATATTCGTGAAGGGCTTGCCGCCGTTATCTCCGTCAAGCTACCGGAACCCCAGTTCGAGGGGCAGACCAAAACCAAGCTGGGCAACAGCGAGATCAAGGGGATCGTTGAGGTTATGGTCAACGAGATGCTGGGCGCCTTCCTCGAGGAAAACCCTTCGGTCGGTAAAAAAATAGTGACCAAGGCCACCGAAGCCGCCAGGGCCCGTGAGGCGGCCAGAAAGGCAAAAGAGCTGACCCGCCGCAAGGGCGCCCTGGATGTGGCGAATCTTCCGGGGAAGCTTGCGGACTGCCAGGCCAAAGATCCGGCCCAGGCCGAACTTTTCCTGGTGGAGGGAGACTCAGCAGGCGGTTCCGCCAAACAGGGTCGTGACAGACGCACCCAGGCGATACTGCCCCTTCGTGGCAAGATCCTCAACGTGGAAAAGGCCAGGGACGACAAAATGCTGTCCAACCAGGAGATCCGTACCATCATCACGGCTCTGGCGACCGGGTTCGGAGAGGATCTTGACCTTGAGAAGCTCAGGTACCACAAGATCATCATTATGACCGATGCCGATATAGACGGCTCGCATATCCGCACACTGCTTCTGACCTTTTTCTATCGAAAAATGCCCAAGCTTGTCGAACGGGGTTTCCTGTATATCGCCCAACCGCCTCTGTACAGGATCAAAAAGGGAAAAGATGAGAAATACCTTCAAAATGAAAATGAGCTCAACGCCTTCCTTGCGGAGCAAGGAGTGCGTGATCTAGCACTTGCCGCACCTGGACTCAAGGAAACATTCGAATCATCGCGATTTGGCGTGATGTTCGGGAACGCCACCAGGTTCGTTGAGATGATGGACCGACTCGAAAGAAGGCGCTTTGATCCTCGCCTTGTTCTGGCCCTTGCGCTGGAAGGAGTAGATCGAAAAGTGCTCAAGGACCGGTCTATGCTGGATAAGAAGATGGAGAAAGTGGGCGCCTACCTTAGGGATGTGTACCCGGAAGTCGAACCCCTGGAGGTTCAGCTTGTTGAGGACGAAGAGCACTCCGGATGGGCGGCTATAGTGAATACAAGGAAGAACGGATCCCGATGGAGTGCGAAGGTGGGGCCGGATCTCATGACGCGCCCCAGTTACCAGGAGATGCTGCGATTGGCCAGGAACCTCAAGATCCTTGGCACCGAGATGGTTCTTCTGAGCAACAGCTCCCCGAAAGATCCGGAACCGGATGACGAGGGTAAAGAATCAAAAAGCGGTACGAAGAAAACCCAGACAAAAACGAAAAACAAAGTTGC
>SDBS01003967.1_pt1 | contig 14520 bp, 35 predicted proteins | sample 2277091 | NCBI WGS metagenome assembly SDBS01 (sample SAMN10404972, study PRJNA504765) | marine sediment metagenome | isolation source: marine sediment core GS10_PC15, 163 cmbsf | place: Arctic Ocean: Southern Knipovich Ridge | collected 2010
CAGCATCATTCCTCACTCGGTATGTGTGCGTAGACGCCCCACAATCCACCGTTGACTCTGACGCATCCCCAGACGCAGCCTGGAGCGTACTTGATGTTGAGTGAGTAGCTATCGACTCCCGCGTATGCACCAAACACCTCGGCCTCGGCCTGCGTCAACGACGGCGGTAGAGGCACTGGACGGCTACCAATCCGCCGCCACGGGGTCATCCTGAAATCACAGTCTGCCATACCATGAATCTCCTCAGCAAGCCAGCATACACCTCGTAGAACTCTTGCCCATGCCCGTTTGTCGAGATGTGAGTGGCCTCATGCAGAACGTACTCCTTTGCCTCCCAAGGGTATTTCCCGATCATGCGCTCCGGGATATGTATCACGTTGGTCTTCTCTATGCAAATCCCCCCACTGCACTCCGTCCATTCCATCACCCACGCGGGGGCCACCTCTTCGAGCACGTGGGCAGCAAATGCCTCAACCTCTTTTCTGGTGACAGCCCCCATGTTGGTTCCTCTGGTGGACATCACTCAGCCGCCAGTTCCCGGACCGGATGGTGCCACCTTCGGCCAAGTCGTGTACACGTATTCCTCGTGAACTTCAACCTCGACATCCCCCCCGCACTTCTCGCAAGGATACCCCGTTCTTGGGCGGTTGGTGAGGATGTCGGATACGTCAAACTTAATGTCCCTACAGTGCGGACACACCGGCTCATGCTGGTACTCTGGCATTTCACTCCCCTCCTGTGTCTTTGGTGTTAGCTAGGGGGTAGCCGTCCATGTACTTGAACTCGCCCTCTGTGATACCATCTTCCAAGTCCAGGGCAGGGAGAGTGTCCATGAAGGCGTCACATCGGTCACACCAGTATGCGCCCGCGACACGACCGCCATCTACGTTCGCTGTGTATCGCACGGTCGTCCCCGTAGGGATGATGTCGATACATCCATGGCATCGGTGTGGCTTTCGAGTCTTGACCTTCTTATCAGCGAGATTCTGCATCTCATCCCTCCTGTATGGTGTCGTCTGGTGGGCTAGCCAGCGCCTCATCAATGACCTTGTTGAGTAGGTCGCTCCTATCTTGGGGGGTGAATACCTTGCCGCAGCCGTTGCACCGAGTCCGCTGTCTCGACGTAGCGAATGACGAGTCGTGCTGACATTCAGCCTCGGATTCAGAGAAGTGCCTCATCATCCCTTCACCTTGACTCGCCTGAAGCCAGTGGCCGATTGCACCGACTGCTCTCCCACTTTCGCAAAGGCATCCGCCAGCTTCCTGGCAGCGTCGTTTCTGAGGATGGGGGACAGCTTCTCGATCAGATTGACGAGTTCCAGCCCCGCGACATTCGCTTGCTGCATCTGGAGTTCGATGACAGCCGTTCTCTGGATGACGACCTTCCTGCCGACCTCCCGGCCATTCAGTGTCCCGTCTCTGAGCCACCGGGAGATCGTCTGCCGGGTCACTCCCAGGACTTCAGCCGCCGGGGAGACCGTATAGTAACTATCTATAGGCCCGAGCCTCGCCTGGGCCGCCTGTCGCCTAGCAAGGTACCTCGACACCGCATCGGCCTCCTTCTCTTCCTTGGAGCGCCAACGCGGAACTAGCGCCAGTGCCGCACACAACCGTTCCTCTTGCTCTTCGTCGAGATACCCGCGAGAGATGCCGAGCCGACGCGCATAGCGGATAACTGTTCGGGAATGGACTTTGTGCTCCCTCGCCAGACTGCTAGCAGACTTGTTCTGCCACCAAGGCTGCTGCATGACAGAGAAAAACAGCGCCCTCGGTAGGTCAGGGTGCCTGTCAGCATGATGTCCAGCACATAAGCACACTTGGCTATCGTCGTCACCGGGTATCTCATGGTGCGATTGCACAAGTTCAGTGTCGCCGCATTCACTACACTGGTAGTTGGCATTCGCCTTGACTTGAACCGCCGTCAACGACATGGGCTATCCTCTTCTCCCTCCGAAGAGACGCCGCCGCTTCCTTTGGTTCCCTTCAATCGAAAACCCTTCTCGGGGTCACCACGAGGCTTCACGCGCCACCATCCCCGCTCCTTCAATCCATCACGAAGAACACGGTACAGCGGTGTATGGCGGCCCATCGTGCGAATAGACAGGGCAAGTTGGTCAAGATCAATGCTCATATCTAGAGCTTACATTAGGCTTAGGCTGTTGTCAAGCCACATAGCGGGACCATCTCTAACGCATATCGCCGGTATGGACGTACCGTACGTCGCCTAACAGCCCCCACGATCTGGCTATGATATTTTGGCACTCTGGGCAATAGGACAAGCCCCTCGAAGTCTCTGTCCTCTCCGAAGGGCCTGTTTCAGCCAGGGTCGTCAGACACTGGCGGGGCTACTTTGCGAAATTGACGGTCACCACTGACCACCTCCCGTCGTTCCGGCTAACGGCCTTCATCGCCGTCTTGCTCCCGGTGCCGACAGTGATAATGCCGTCTTTCTGACTCTTCCAGTAGCCAAGGCCTAGCCAGCCAAAGAATCCCCTGAACTTGTCTACCAGCGCATTCACCTGCCGAGTGGTCAGTACCTGATGTCTCTGTGTTACCTTGAATCGGGCCATCGTCTTCGTCCTCCTGGGCCTACTTTGCAAGCCTCACCCGGATCACCACAGTACCGGCTGAGGAGAACTCCTTCCGAGCCCTTCTGGTAGCCGACAAGCAGTTGAAGTCGCGCACGGTGCCGATGACTACCTCCCGTGCCTTTGGCCGGCCTCTCTGGCGACCGTACACCTTGTATAGCTTCCTTTCAGGCTTCGCCATCGTCTTTGGCCTCCTCTATCGGCGGGCAACGAAACTAACCCGCTTGGGTTTCGGTCTTGGCCGCCCTGGTGGAGCTTTCTCCTGGATCATAAAACTGACTCGGCGAGGCTTGTGTTGACGTTCTCTGCTCCGGTAGACAGCGTAAGTTCCGTTCGCCCGCCGAACAGCCCTCGCACGATATCCTTTGGCCCGCCACCCGGTTGCTAAGTCGCTGGCCCGCCTCGGCGTCAGGCCTTTCCCCACAAGCAAAAAGGCATCGCCGTCGAACCTGCGCTCATTCTTCGCCATCAGAAATCAACCTGGCAGGCATAACTCGTCGGAAATGAAAGGCAATGCCCGACTCTCAGTTTGCTGTGCGCCGCTCGTCTGTGGGAGTCTTCGGTCTTCTTGAGAAACTTCTTGACCTCAGCCTCATAGAGCATCCTGACGTGGATGATTTGAGTCTGGCCAGGGAACAACTTCCGCATCCCTTCTACAAATGCTCGTTGGGTGTCTGTGCGACCGTTAGTGTTCATCTTCTATTCCTCGTCTTCGACTCCCGCCGACCAGCCGTACTTCCACACGCTGCGTATTCCGTATATGCTGGCACGGATGGCCCAGAGACCTATGACCGAGGCCACCGAGAACAGGGCTATCCAGCCGGCGTGATCTCCGTTGATGCACACCCAGGCCAGCCCACCGATGCTAACGATGCCGATCAGGAACCCTAAGATCATCGGAATCAGGGATGAGACTATCTCCACTCTATGGCCATCCATTGTCATTGTTCCTTTCTGTTAGTTGAAGAAGTGCGGTATTACGTCAAGGTTGCGTAATACTGTCATACCAATCCCATCACCCGCGTCCTTCTGCGGTCTCTTCGGCTTTCCGTACAGCCGCTCCACCGAATGCACCGATACCGTCTCTCCAAACTTCCGCTTGATGCGACGCACCATCTTCTCGGCTATGCGAAAGGCATCGTCGAGGTTCTCGGCCTGGATGGTGGCCTGGGGACGTTTCCTGCCATCCTTGAATATCACCTTGTAGCGGAACATCAGCGGATTACCCTGCCACTGGGAATGCGGTGCCGCCTCGGCGTCAGGCCTTTCCCCACAAGCAAAAAGACATCGCCGTCGAACCTGCGCTCATTCTTCGCCATCAGAAATCAGCCTGCCAGCCATAACCGGGTGCGAGAGAGCGGTACTCATCGAATATCGACTTACTGGGCAACTCTGGGGCCATGAACACCACCCGGTTGCCCATGGCTCTCCTCATCGCCATCGCTATGTACAAGGCTGCAATGCCCATGCCTGTGCCCTTCGTACCTCTGATAATCTCGATCTTCATCACCCTACATTCGCCTCTGGCTGGCTCCGGCTGGCATTGCTCGGCGAGGTCTTGGTGTGAAGGTTCCGGGAGACCGATGTGGACGCTGGTCAAGCGGCACATACTTAGAAACCAGTGGGAGGAAACGTGGGGCCGGGATGGAAGAACGGTTGCCACCGCTCGTTGCAGCCCATCTCAAGGAGGATTCGCTCTGTCACGTTCGGCATCTACCTACCTACCTCCGGTACCCATTACTTTACCGGTCGCGTGCCTGATTGTCAAGCCAGATACTGCTCTTCGAGCCTGGCATACTCCGCCTGCCAAGCCTCCCGGTGCCAGTAGGAATCCTCGAACGACACGCCAGCCAGGTCAACTACACCATGCCCCACTTCATGCAGAAAGAGCTTCTTGGTGGCTACCTCATCGTATTGGCCATCGCCCATCGGACACAGCCCGATCCTGATCTTGGGGCCGATGCTGTCAAACTCGCCCTCGCCTCTACACTGCCACACATCTACGAGGCAGAGTGGCAGGCCTTCGGCTTCCAGTACCTGCACCATCCAGTGTGCAAGGCCATCAGGCATCTCGACAATGGTCTTGGCCCAGATTTCGTAGACGAAGTCCCCGTGAAGGTCGCGCCAGTACCCGATTGCCCTGACGATCCGGCATTCTTTGCCAACCCACATTGCAGGGTGCATCGCCATCCACTTCTTGATTGCACGCCGCCAAGCCCAAGCACCTGTCAGCGGCATCTCAGGGAAGTCCTCAGGGTAACCCCCGGTTATGAAGTTTCTGACGAACCCAAACCCTGCCTCCATGAGTGGAAGCTCGTACGCGTAGACTTCCCCGGCGTCTTTGTACCTACCCATCATTCATTTCCGATAGTCCCCTCTGGCTATGCGAGCGAGGCACTGAGGGCAGAACACGAACCTCCGATACTCCCGCGACACCGTCTGCGTCAAACTCGCCCACCTCGGGGAGACGCCTAAATCATAGTACACGCCTCCCTTTTCCACAATGTTGGCCTTATAGAAAGCCTCCATCGCCTCTCGCCCAACGACTACGTGCCCGCACATGGTGCATTCCTCGACCGCCTCTGCCTCAATGAGAGCTTGTCGCAAACTGTGAGGCTTCAGCACCTCCAAGATAGCCTGCTCAAGAGTTAACGGCTCACCTCGATATTCATAGGTGAACCGCCCATAGCTGCCGTTGCGCTTGACTGTACCACCATCTCGCTTCGCCAGCCGTTCCCAGGCCACATCGATACCCATCCAGCCAACACCCGAAGTTCCCCGCTCTAGCATCATCTGCTGGAGACGAACGAACTGATTCTCCACTTCGGGTCTGTCCATAAGCTAGGACCGCCCCCCTGGCACGGTCAGCGTGATCTCTGTATCCGTCGCCTTCCCCATCATCCACGCCCCGATTCAGTCTTTAGGCTCAAGTCCCGCTCCCACCATCGTCATGCCGCTTCGCCACACGCTCGGCCTCGCGCACAGCGTCATAACCGAGTAGCACATCGGGAGCCTGCTCAAGGAATGACTCAGCATCGGGTGTGCCGGGGATGATTTCACTAATCCTAATGCTGTCAATGAACCGACGCCTTTCGGGACTCTGGCGGTTATACCATTCCTGGCGGTTGCGTCGCAACCGCTGGGAGTACAACTCTCCGCGATATGCAAAAAGGAACCACGCGAGATACGAGGGCTCTTTGACGATCTCTAAGATGGCCTTTCGTATCTCTACCGGAGGGCTAGCGTATTGCGCCGACTTCTCCACCTTCACAACAACCTCGTCGTCCCTAGAAGTAGCTTCATCCTTCTTAGCAGGTTCAATCTTTCTGTGCTTCATAAAGAAGCCCAAGATGTACTCGGGCGCGACTAGGACTAGCAGCGTCAAGATTTGGGCAATTACCCAAACCACGGCCATGACCAGCAGTCCAGGTGAGCCAATCACCCACAACAGACCTTTCCCAAGTATCGCTAGTATGTTCATCTTCTCAGCCTCCGATTCAGTAATCTGCCTCACTTTGGGAACCGCCCTCGCGGTCGGAGAAACAGGAGTATTCCCAACCACACGAGTTCGCCCATAAGCCATGCTGCGGCTCTCCGCCACCATCTAGCCTTCTTCTTCGGAAAGAACAGTCTCAGGAGCGTAATCACGGCCCCTGCCGCTAGGATAATCGGCAGCGCATCCGTAAGCGCCGTCAGCCCCCCTAATTGTTCAGGCACCGGACGAAGTAGTCGGACACGCATCCAATCGGTTTCGATAAGAAGCCACAGAAAGGCTAGTGCAAGTGCTATCCCAATTCCCACTCCGACTATCATCATCCACGCTCCGATTCAGGAAAGCGCCTCACAATGCCCACGCCCACGACGCAGTAGTCTTCCACTTGGTCAACCAGACCATCCCGTTCGACGGTGCCCCTGCATGATGCCCGTTCGGGCACTCATAGAAGCCGAATATCCTATAGAACGGCACACCGGTCGCATTGTCATGGCCTTGCGGCGACGCCTTTACATAGCGCCAGTCAAGACGACTCCCGCAGTCTGAACAATACTTCACCGGCGGGTCGGGGATGCCTGAGTCCCTGGCGGCGTTGGCTGCCTTTTGTCGCGTCGAGCGCCTTTTTGGCTCTCGCATCAAAGAGTCAGCCAGTTTCTCCGGGGTGAATATCGAAGCCAGCAGAAGAGTAATCAGCAAGAGCCCGACCACCACCCCTACTACGACAATCAGTAGACCCCAATACCATTCAATGTTCATCATCCATCCTCCAATTCAGTCTTTGCCCTCATTTCGTCACTGGCCGATTCGCAAGGTCCACCCGCCCCAGCCAAGTAAGGTGGTGCCGCCCATCATCCTTTACACCTGCCGAGCCCCATATCACCAAGGGCCGACAGCGGTCCTCTTCATCATCAAGACCCGGAGCGAAACCGGCAGCGCCGGCTATCAGCAATCTCTTGAAGCGTCGCCCATTCTTCGTCACTGTATATCCTGCTCACTTCTCAGCCTCGCCTGCGGTTATCTCTTGAAATACTCACATTCCCCCCATTCCGCCATGCAAAAGCAGCGAACCCAGTCGTTGTCTGGCATAGGGCCGTCTGGGCAGATGAAGTGCTTGTGCTCTTCTGTGTCATGACAGAGGACGATCTCCAAGCCGGGGCAGCATACATTGTCGCCGTCACCCTCGGGCTTTGGTTCCTCAAAGGGCACTCCCAACAAGTCCTCGACCACCTCTCGGGTGTCTGGATGCAATGTCATCTCGTCACGGTGTTCGAGGTACCACGCGAGCGTGTCAGGTTTACCTTGAGCCCTGCCAGCACCTCTCCAATCGGCCACCATCTCCCGCAGGTACCGGTCTGGCATTGCCAAGACATCCTGTGCCCCGTCACTGTTCAATAAGCACCACCATTGCCAATGATGCTTGTTGCGTCTCTGATGGTGAAGCCAGCCGATGTTGAAGGCAGCCTTCTCGGCGTCGGTGGCCGGCTTGGTGCGTGTGAAGTTGGAGTAGGGACCCACTTCACTGGGGAGGAACTTCGTCCAGTCATGGATGACACCCAGCCAGGGAATACCCAACCGACAAGCTGCTAGGAAGACGAACCACTTGTGCCTCACTACATAGCGGAGGTGCCGTAGATACTTCATGCTCTCTTCCTGTCTGGATCATGCCCCGGTGAACGATGACTATAGATGCCCATCCGCTGCGCCTGCTGATTGATCGCACATGGCCTGCACTTGCCAGTGTACACAGGGTGCCTCGTGTAGACCTTCCGCACCCACCGGACATCATCGCAATCAGGGCACGCTACCGTCACGAATGAGATTCCTCCCTCTGTCTTCTCTTCTCCGGGGATCATTCTGCCGCCCTCGGCCCTATCGTACGAACCCACGTAAAGGGGTTGGTGTCATAGCCGAAGCCCTTCTTTGCGTAGGTCTTGTCCCATTGAGCGACGAACTCGTTGATCACCTGCACCGGGCTCATGAGTGATAACAGGGAGATGCCTAATTCGGCATGACGGTCTAAGCGGTCATTATCATGAAGGCGCTGGGCCTTGATGCCGGTGATCGGCCTGGCGATCCGGCTGTACCGGCGTGCCATAGTCGCTGGCGATTGCCACCCCCCTGCCATCCGCTCATTCGGGCCGTCATCAGCCCGGTAGATCACGTCTATCGTCTTGCCGAACGGGTCCTTGTCGGGGTCTACACCCTCTGCGTAACCACCAACAGCCCGGTCGGTGATGAACACCTCCCTGACCCACAGAATATCGCCAACCTCGTGAAGAGAGCGCACCCGGAACACCCTGTCGTCTATTACATCGTCAGGATTCACCCACGGGACGTGCAGGTATTGACTCGCCCAAGGGTGCAACATATGAGGGCCGCTGTCTACGCGCACTCTCTCATCCCAGACCAGCCCTCGCCACAGATTGTCTTTCTCGTTGACCCGGTATCCCAGTACGGTCGTGTTGCGAGGGGTCATGGGCGTCCGTATCTGCGTCTTCAGGCCTTCAAGAAGGGCCTTGACCATCTCTGCCGGCAGGATGATGGAATACTCGGTCATGCCTTCTTCCTCTGGATCATCTTCACCATCGCCTCGGCACAGGTCTCGGCAACGTCTTCCCCTCGCAGGTAGACAGGGGCGATGTCTGAATGCACCTCGTCTGTGAGGGTGAGGGTAACGCTCGCTCCCTTGTGCTCGTGGAGAATGATGCTGATGGATATGCCCTCATCCTGGAACTTCGGCCAGACCCACGTCTTCTGGGCGTCAAGGGAGTGGAGGAGGTCGGGGAGTTCTCTGTAGGAGACCTTGCCGTGCGACCAATAGGGTCGGACAGTTACGGGCCTCACATACCACCCGTCGCCGTCATTCGCTTTGTCGTGGCAGTACATCGGGAGGTCAACTTTGGTGAACCCCGCATAGGTCGCCAGTACCTCTCTATTCTCGTCGTCAGTCAGTGTCTTCATCCCTTGTTCTCCTCGGTGTTCCTCTTCCTCAACTCCTCAATATCATCGGCTGCTTCCGTGAGTGTCCTAGCAAGGTGCCTCATATCGTTGAGAGTCTGCCAATTGACCTTCTTCGACAAACGGTCTATCTCATTCTCCACACGATTGATTTCCTGCCAATCGGCATTCTCCGCGTCCCAGACTATACCGAACTTCGCCAGCTTCTCTGTGAATCTTTGGATGTGATACTCTCTATTGGAAAGGCCTAATTCAATCTTCTGGGCTTTTTCATATACCTCTCTGATGTGGCCCTGGATGAACTCGGCAAGGCTGCCCCGCTCGGTGGCTTTCTCCACTTCGGCTCTCATTGCCTCCATGCGAGTCGGCCCGTCACCGTATACCTTGTGCATATTGGCGACGATCTGTGACCGTGACATGAGCACGTAGGTCAATAGGCCGCTCCACTTCTGGGTGTCCGGCTCTGTGGCCTCTGCCTTGCGCCTGGTATGCAGATTGCCAGCCTTGCTGACCCACATCAAGCCGATGCCCTTGGGAAGATCTTCCTCCCGTATCAGGCCAGCGGGGCAGACGAAGTAGAACTGGTGACACAGGTCGGTGTACCTCATCCACTTCTCATCTTGCTCGAAGTCCTGGCGGCTCACCTTGATCTCGTAGCCGATGGTCGTCAGTGGGCTCCAGCTACGCTTCATCGCCCAGGCGTCCAGCTTCAACAGTCCATCCGCTGCCCACGTCTCCCCGTCCTTGCACTCAGGGATGAACACGTCGCCGGCGTGCTTGGCCTTCAAGAGCGCCAGTATCTCGGCGCTGGTGATGCCGGTCAGGTGCTCCTGGCCCCCCTCTTTGACCACGGGGCCGCCGTTGGCCTTCTTGGTCATGCCATCACCACCCACACATTCCAGGCCACCACCAGGCCAATACCTATGCAGAGGGCCACCATCATGGCTTCCCGCCTCCTGGACAACACACTGACGATGAGGATGCCCAGAAGGAGCTTCACCCCAACAAGCTGCCCCAGCGAAAGCCCTGACAGCAACGGGTTCCCCTCGTAGCCCAGGTTCTTCTGGAGCGCGTAGACCGTGAGCGCCGCGTCCGCAGTATTCAGCGTCAGAAAGCCGATGACCACCTTAGTTCTGGTGGTGGTACTTCGGGCTAGTCCACTCAACAACGTCACTCTCATGGATGAACCAGTCCTCCCCATCGTCGAGAAGCTCCGCCAGACGGGCAAGTAGCTGTCTACGTTCCAGGTCGCTCATCAGTTCCAGGTCGCTCATCAGGACCTTTACTCCGCACGCTGCATAGCGTCGTCATGCCGTTTTCGTAACGCCACCCGGTCGGCCTTCACCTGCTTCACCTTCGCAACGCCCAGACAATGACCGCAGACCAACTTGCCCCTGTAGTTCTCACGCAGAGGTCCACCACAGTCCGGGCATTCCCCCAAATCGCAAGACACTGCTACCTCGCAAACTCAATCGACACGTTGTACACCCCTGGCTCCGCCGACTTTCCCGGTGAGATGTCAATGTTCACCACGATCTGCCCCTCCGCCGCAACTGTTATGCTATTGGGGATATCAATCGTCATTCCCTTCGGCCCCGGATCAGGAGTCACCACCGATACCAAGTCAACGTCCAACGCCACCGAAGAAGCGTTCGCCACCGTCAACGTCGCCGTCTCCGTCTCCTGGGGATAGAGGCTCACCGTGAACGAGGACGGGCCGACGAAACTCAACGGTTCCACCACCGTCACCTCGCCCGTCCCGGTCAGGGCCGTATAGGCCCACGCCCCCACGCCCACCACTGCCAGTATGACAAGCGTTACCAGCAACCACCTTACAAGTCCTGGGGCCTTCTTCCACATTCGTCTCATCCTCATCTCCTTCAGGTCGCCTTCTCCGTGAGTTGGTACAATCGCCTCCGTGGGCGGCTCCCTTCCTGTGACTCCTCCCACCGGCTAGTGAGGAAACCCTGGTCTTCCAACCGCCGTAGCGCCCGGTAAAGACTACCGTTACGCGCCACTTTCTCGTTCCCCATCTCTTTGGCGATCTGGAAGCCGTGAACCTCGGCAAAGCCTTCCTCACGAAGCCGAGTGGCAACTGAAAGAATGGAATCCTCAAAAGGGACCAGAGTACCCGGTTTTCTTCTCATTGCTGTATTAGCATATATCTGTGTTTGCCGGTTGTCAAGCCACATAGACAGATATATTTATAGATGGGTATGTTGATATACGGATATGTGGCTAGCCTGGTGGACGCGCCAGGGATCGAACCTGGGACTTGGCGATTATGAGTCGCCAGCTTTGCCAACTAAGCTACACGTCCATATCTTGTACTTGCAATCCCTCTTGGGTGTGTGGCATACTGCCAATGTGGATAGAACAGTACGCATATGCCTCCAGCCTAGTAAGGGCCAGACTGAAGCACTGCACGAGACCGTCAAGCAGTTTACCCAAGCGTTCAACACCGTCTGCCGTACAGGCTGGGAGCAACGTACCGGCAACGCCTACACTCTCCAGCGCCTCGTCTACCGCAGTTCGAAAGATGTCTTGCCCGACCTTGTGTCCGACCTTCACATTCAGGCCATACGGAAAGCTAGCGAAACCCTGAGGTCGGCAATCTCTCGCCAGAAGAAAGGACTCAAGACCGGTTGCCCCGAATCTCCGGCGTGTCCGCCCCGCTACAACCTGCATACCTTCAAGGTCTATTGGGACACCGGGATCATCAGTCTCTCTACCTCTCACGGCAGAATGAAGGTGCCTTTCAACCTTCCTGAGTATGCTCGGTATGCACAGGGTAGCCCCACCGCTACTGCCGACCTCATCTACCGCAAAGGCCGGTTCTACCTGCACGTCGTCGTCCAACTGCCCGATGTTCCGTTCGTTGACAACGGGCAGGCTATCGGCGTTGATCTCGGAGTTACCCGACCAGCCGTCACCTCCGACAACCGCTTCCACGGTGATCGGCACATGAAAGAAGTCGTCAAACGCATCTTTCGTCTCAGACGTGACCTGCAAGCCAACGGTTCTAAGAGTGCCCGGAGACACCTTAGAAGCCTCGCTGGCCGCGAACAGCGGTTCAGACGGGATTGCGACCACGTTCTTTCCGCCTCGATCCTGCAAGGCATTGAGCCCGGTACCACCATCGTCGTTGAAAACCTGACCAACATCAGAAGGCGCGTCAAGGCCCGTCGCGGGGAAGCCAAGCGCCGACTCCACTCCTGGAGTTTCGCCCAACTCAAAGGCTTCCTCGAATACAAGGCGGAGGCCATCGGTTGCCAGATCGTCGCTGTGAACCCTCACCATACCTCTCAGCGATGTAACCAGTGTGGTTTCACCTACCGGGGCAACCGAAAGTCTCAGTCCGACTTCCACTGTCGCAGGTGCGGTTTCCAGCTCAATGCCGACCTCCAAGCGTCTCGGAACATCCGGGACAAATACCTTGTCGGTTGGAGTATATCTCCTTCCGATGCGTTGCCGTCAACCGGCGTATCGTCTCACCCTTCTCCCTCGACCTCGGGTAGGGACAAGCTGCCTGCTTTAGCTGGCAGTGGTTGACTCGCCCACGGCTCCATAAAAAACGATCTGGTTTCTGTAGCAAACACTTTGTTTGCTGGGGAAACTACTGCGAGTTCCCTAGACAGTGTGAGCACCTCCGATCAGGCCTGGAATACCTAATGCGAAGGTGCTCACGGGCTGAGAATGAGAAGAAGACTGCTTCTTTACGATACATGGGTTAACTGCGGTTGTCAAGCCCACTGCTCCAGATTGCAAAATGTACTTTACGATTTGTAGAAGAATCACGCAACTATACTTAATGAACCGTTCGATATAGCGGAAGGTTCGTTTACTGGAGTGGTTGCCGACGCCTCCGCCTTTTGCGTTATCCTCACCGAGGCGCGTCATCGGTGCCCATCGGCAACCACGAGAAGACTTGTAGCGGGGGATGGAATCGAACCATCGTGGCCGGGATTATGAGCCCCGGCAGCGAACCAACACGCTCCCCGCATGAGACACTCTAGCACCGATGACCTGGACGGTCAAGCCCCCTGGCTGCCGGGTAGTGTATCAGTTTCAATCTTCACCTTTCTCCCGAGGTGATAACTCCCGAATCATGCGTTCTGATGCGTAATTATTCTTATTCCACTGGTAGTACCATCCATCCTCCCAGCGTAGACTAAGAATGCGGAAAGGGAACTCCCGTTTAATTGATTTCATTACCACGATTTGCCCTAGTTTGAATGAGGGTTTTGTTCGTTCCATTCCATAACCTCGTCAAACTGATACACTGCCGGCTGCCGGAGGAGGGCTCGAACCTCCAATCACTCGATCCAAAGTCGAGCGGCCTACCAATTAGCCTATCCGGCACCCGACGTGCAGAAACCCCTCGTTGGAGGTCACACGAGGGGCTTCCGCTGCTCGATTGGGTATCACAACGACCTGCTACCCCTACTTTACCAGAAACCCACCGGTTGTCAAGCCCTCAGATGGCCGAGGAGGCCCCATGCCGTTTTACCCGGTGGTCCTAGGTAGGTCTCGCCCACGACTAGCGGCCTCCCCCGAAGGAGAGGCCGCTCTGCTTATCCTGTGTATTCTGTTCCGCCCGGCATCAGTTCATGATATTTGCGTGGAACGGCACCACGGTGGTCCTCGTCTCAGCATCCGTACCTCCATTTGTCGTTGGGTCAAATAAGCCCGACTGCCAACCCGGTAATCAGTACCACTATGCTACACGAGGGAAAAAGGGTTGTCAAGCCACCTGCTACCGAACTCTGCGCTGGTTCTGGATCACCCGATAGACATACGTCTCACCAACCACCCGTCGCCGTTTGACAACAAACCGAGAGGCGACCTTAAGGGAAACCGAAAGACCGTAGCGAGGAACATCGACGTTCAACCACCGCTTATTGCGCTGGCGGCGGTACTGGACACGATAGGTGGTTGGCTTAACGGAGAATGTAATTGCCTTCGGAACCATGAAACGTTAGAGCAAGGGGACTGCCTGCTTTAGCTAGCAGAGGAATTGCCCTTTCCCACCTTACATTATTGTCCGGTCTGTGGTATCCTGTGAGATGGCCGTCTGCGACCGGCTCTCTTTTGTCGCAGGAAGTGAGTCGGTCATAGGACGGCTTTTCTTATGCGTAGAACATTCAAGTACCGCCTGTACCCGAATCGAGAGCAGTCCGAGGATCTGGACTATCAACTGTCCGAGGCCCGGCATCTCTACAACGCGGCCCTTCAGGAAAGACGCGACGCATATCGAGGTCATAGCATCTCGCGCAGCTACTACGACCAGGCAAACCAACTGAAGGCGATACGCCACGCCGGTGACCTCGGCCTCGCCAACTTCTCGGCCTGCCAGGACGTACTGAGGCGAGTTGACAAGACGTTCCAAGCCTTCTTTCGCAGGGTCAAGGCTGGCGAGAAGGCTGGGTACCCCCGTTTCAAGGGGCGCGACCGTTTCAACAGCTTCGGCTTCCCGTCGTG
>SDBS01003968.1_pt1 | contig 14517 bp, 11 predicted proteins | sample 2277091 | NCBI WGS metagenome assembly SDBS01 (sample SAMN10404972, study PRJNA504765) | marine sediment metagenome | isolation source: marine sediment core GS10_PC15, 163 cmbsf | place: Arctic Ocean: Southern Knipovich Ridge | collected 2010
AAATTTCATTGGTTGATAAATTTGAAATAAGATAAACATTAAAGTTCCCGCTAAACCTATTATTACATATTCTTTTGATCCTTCAATAGGTCCAAAAATATTTTCCCATGCTACAGAAGCAAAGTAGATGTTAACTAAATTCACAAGAATTAATGAAAGAATAATAAATAAAACAGATGCAACAATCAAAAAAATATTAATTTGGCTCGCTAGGTTTAATTCAGAAGGATATGCTATAAACATCCACATGCTCGCACTCTGAAAAAAGGTAACAAAAATTGTAATGATTGCAAGTGCTAAAAAAGAATCAGCTTTAGAACGAGAATGCCTAAAAAATGTGGGGAAATTAATAACCCCGGGTAGAGATAATAAAACAGTTGAAATAATGACAACAGGAGATAATTCCCAGGCCGTCTCCACCGGAATTGAAATGCTTGAATTAATTACCACTGTAATAGTATAGATAAAAAATAGAGGCAATAGCACTATAGCTATCCATTTTATAAAGCGGATTCCTCCGTATGAAATTAATGCCGTGATTAGTCCGAGGATTGCCCCTGTTCTAATCAGCATATCTAGTACATTATTTCTATCGAAGTTTAATAAACTATTTAACTTGAAGACCGCTGAATTAATTTGAATGCTATACCAGTTTAAAATAGAGAACAGCAAAACTAAAGAGGCTATAATTCCACTAATCTTTCCTAAATACCGATTAACAATTTGGATGGTATTTATCCGATCTTGTACAGATATTGAAACAACAGAAAGTCCTACTGCCCAGAGCACCAGATTCCCACAGAAAATTGAGAGTAAAGTTGTTCCAAACCCATATTTATTTACGAATAAAGCTCCAATTGCTATTCCTGGCAATCCAAGTTGTGCACTTTGAATACTTGCTAGTTGCCAGAAGCTTTGATTTTTATCTTGGAAAGAAAAGACCCTGGGAATACAACGCTTCATATATCATGTCTATACGTCAATAAATACTTTACTTCCACAACTCTTGTAGTAAATGACATAGCCCTAAGAAAAAATCCTTTAGAAATCCAATCCAACCTCGTTGAGTCCAGCAGAACCGATTCATTTGCAAAACAAATTGCTATGAGCTTCCAATATTCCTTTTAATTGATTTTAAAAATCGTATTTCTCCCTACTGTCAAACATAACTCAAATTGTCCTCTCAGTTTGATCAATATCGTGGGAAAGCTATGCTGTTAACTCAATATTTCGTCTGCGTATTGAGACCTTGATACAGCAATGGCATTGCAGCATAATCCTTTCAAAATGAATATATATAGAAGAAAGTCTGGGTTTGATTGTGCTAAGAAAAGGCAAAACACTTGAGGAACGACAGCAAGACTGAAGCTCATATTTTTTGAAAGATAACGCTGAGAGAAAAATGACTGAAAAGGTGCTGCTAGAAACTTACAACTAAGGAGTATTAGGTAAGCATTCAAAGGATTCCAGTTGGCTCTTATTGCTAATATAATTAAAATGGTATCAAAAAGGATCTCCGAACTATAAGCTGATAGGTATGCTTTTATCTCACTTTTATTGAAAATAAAGTTAAAACCCTTTGTATCCTTCGTACTAGGAAATCTTCTATTCAACATAGACCAAAAAATGTATTCGCTCAGGAAAATAGATGCAATATAAGTCAGAATGAGAAAACCGAGGGGAGCTGGCTTTTTCATTACATATAAACTCAATAGAAAAAGCAAATGAGGAAAAAGTCCTATCGAAGAGGAAGCTCCACTCAACAACCCACATGAAAAAGACGCCTTCTGAAAGCTAATTGTATTTTCTGGGGCTTTCTTTTCAGATAATTCAGGGGACAATTTTTTTGAAAAGTTTGTACTATCATCAATATTGCGGGAATAATCTACCCAAAAATCATAAAGGACTACAGCTACTAACTGAGATCCTAATAGGAGTCCAACAAGCCACATTGTTTTTAATTTGATTTCCAAGAGCCAAAGAAAAATAAAAACAACAAGAGCTAACAAAGAAGAAAAAGACCTGCAATAACCAGAGGCGAGCCCAGGCCTTCGATTGGGCATTGTTTTGATAGGTCTAACATCTTTTGTTAGAACATCTTTTAATGACGCCATTTTCTCTACTCCTTTATCATTCCTTCGATTCTAGCATAAAATCTTTTATTCCCATAGACTTAGGAGTCGATTTATTCAACAAGGCCTATTCACTGTTTTATTTGCAAAACAGATTGCTATGAGCTTCCAATATTCCTTTTAGCTGATTCTGAATGTCGTATTTGTCCCTACTGTCAAACATAACACGAATTGTCCTCTCAGTTTGATCAATAATTTCCCTTGCTTTTGTAATATTTTTTTCCCTTTCTATTCGAAAAGTCAAAAGACGTATGAGCATCGGTGCTCTTAGGTGCGCTGAAGAAACATCCCAAATATCGCATTCTATTTCCTCAATCCGGCTCAAACCCTTATCCTTATTTTTGGAAAACTCAACATCCGCAAGCTCTAAACGAGCCAACATTTTCAATTTTGGATCCTCCACACAAGGAATAATCTCTTCTAATTGTTTCTGGGTCTCTTCTCGCGCGATACCATTATGGAGCAATTCATACTGAGCCAAAGTTATGAGCCCACTAGCTTTATTTTCTGGATGATAAACTTGAGCGAGCCATTTATCTGCTCTTTCAAATTCTTCACTTCTGGCAGCATAGGCTACAAGATTTAAAAACCCCTCATCACTATTCTGACACCATTGATTTTTGACCCCATCAATCCCCGATGAAACAGCATATTTAGCTTGCTCGCAGCTACTGAGCAGACATAAACCCACACCTAATACAAAAGCTGTAGTTTTCATAATGAATCTCCTGTTCAAAATTTAAGTGATCTCGATCCTAACTGAATCTAGTTTTTTTCGAAATGACTCGATTTCGACAGATTACAGAGGCTGAAGAAAATGCAACATATAGATCAATGCCCAAAGAGAAAGAATATTTTCTGTTCGTCAAAAAAACAGCATTTTTATAACTACAGTAGGGAGCATGTCAGAATCTATTCTTCAATCTTCTCCCATGCATTTTTTGGCACCCCGTAGTCTTCCAAAGCGCATTCCATCGCCATCTCTAGAGTATCTTGAAGATGATCACGTATACACTTATCATTCTCGAACACATAAAGATAAAAACCAACTGACGGATCGTGTTTGATTTCATAGCATCGAGGTTTAAGAGATACGGAGTTAGCAAGCCATTTCATAATTAATTATTCCCCTGTAAAATAATAACGATGCTCAGGACTTACATCAACCCATTTTCCATTTGGTGTTCGTTGTTCCAAGTGGAAGTGGGGTTTATCGCCATGAGGATGGCTAATATCAAAACGAATTTTCTTATTGCCTTGCATTAGAATTATGTCGCCATCTGCATTTGTAATAATTTTACTTAATCTTCCCAAAGACCTTTTGTCTTAATACCAGTAAATTCATCCCAAGCCTTACAATATTCAATGCTATTTTTCCCTAGGTATTTAGCAAAAGTTGTGAATTGAATCTCATCAGGATCTTTACTTAATAATAATTCTAAAAATGACGTCGTAATTGCATTTTGAACTGAATCATTACCATCACAGATTAAAAACTCAACGTAATCAAAAATTTCTTTAATCTTTGCTTCATCCTTAGATTGGATTATATCTATTACATACTCAGCAAATGGCATCATCTGAGTCGTAATTCCTTGATCTATTCCCCAGTAATTAACATAAGACTCACAATAAGGAAGAAATTGTGGAAATTTTTCTTTCAACAAAATTAAGCAGTTTTCACTCGTTATTTTTTCCATTTTATTCTCCTAAAGCATTCCTTAGGTCTTTAATAATATTGTCAGCAGCAGCTCGAAAGGTCTCTTTCCATTAGCTATCTCTAGAAATTATTTTCTTAATGCAATTTGTCCAATCTTCCCATGCTGCAGGATCAGCTCTTCTATGAGCTTCCAAAATCTGCATTTCTCCCAATAAGGAACCTATATCATCAGAAGAAGTTTGCTCATAATATTTCTCCAAAAAACAACGCATGGCTTTAAAAGCTTCTAAGTGAGTCAAACTTTCCCTCACAGCCTCTCCTTTGATAATTCATCTGCTAGAAGTTCAAGCTCTTCTTTTGAAAGAAGAAATTCAGGCCCTTCTTCCATGGCAACCAATTTAAGAACAAAATAATCAAGACCACTTTCAAATTCTAATCCATAATCAGTGTAAATTTTAAAAGCCCATTTAGAAATATCACTGCAGTCACTTTCTCTCGAGAGCTTTGCTTTTAATTCTGATCCAAATTGTTTTTTTGTGTATGTCATAATTTATTTAATCCTTAGTTCGCTTCCTATTGGTGGGTAATGCATGGAATTTAATGTTTGGCCATTAATCATCTTAGGATGGACTCGATTTACTTCTGCAAAATGGTTATAACTTTCCATCCAGGATCTTACTTGCCCATTGTTAAGATTCCATTCTGTTACATAAGAAACTCCTCTTGTTAATCCTTGTTTAGAGGCAGGAACTTCCAAACTATAATATCGAATTCGACCATCAGGAAGATTCCGAACTCGGACTGCAGATTTTTGAGCTTTTTGTAATCCTGAAAGCTTTGACCTAAGAGATACCGCCGAATTAATATTCGCTCTTTGACCTAAAGCCAGTTCCTGACTTATCGAATTAATCCCTGCTGGCGAAGAAGTAGTCAAATGCATATTAGGGGTAATTCTTATTAGGCCATTCCGAACAAAGCTAATAGCGCCCACAGTAAAACTAGCACTTGCTAAGTTATTAGCGAAAGGAACCCACTCAGGAGACATTCCAATTTTTAGTAAGAAGCGCTCCGTGACAGCATCTCTATATCTTCCAGTAATTGCTGTGCTTATGCCCGTTATAAATTGGTCAAGGCCATGAGCTAGTACTGGCCATCCAATTGGAGCTGCAAATCCTCCAGTACCAAGTGTTGCTAAACCTCCAGCACTTGCTTCAGCAAGTCCACCCAGGGCTTGTATGGACCCTTGGAAGCGAGGATGCGTAAATATGTCCATTGAAAAGCCATAAAGGGAAGTTAAATTAAAACTAGAATACCCATTCAGAGCATTAGCAATATCACCCCCACGTTTACAATCGCGATGTCTTTCGCAATCACAACGGGGTTCATACTCACCATAAAAATATTTCTCATCTACTGGGCTTCCGTTTTTTTCTGATGCAAGCCCAAAGTAATCGATGTAAGTGAGGGGGTTGTTTCGGCAATATACATAAAGATCTGGTCCATCTAGATATCCTGCAGGATCAGGACTGATCCATCTTCCTATTTCGGGATCATAATATCTGCAGCCAATGCAAATAAGCCCAGTTTCTTGATCTGTTCTGTTTCCACGATATCTCCAAGGATTGCCTACTGCAGAATTCACAATCTCTCTACCGCGGTGATTGATGATTTCCTCCTCTCCAAAAACAGAGTATCGATAACTTTCTATGATCTTTCGTCTTTGAGAATCGACTAGACATGCTACATTGCCTTGCAGGTCATAAATTGGGACATAAGCCTCTTTTTGGATTTCAAATGAAATGTAGGAAGAAGACTCTGGATGATTTGGATTGCTTGGGACTCTTAGCTCTGTAATTGCACCCTTTTTATCAATACAACCGATCTCTGTTTGTCCTAGGTAGAAATAGCGAAATACTCCCGACCTCCCTTTTCCCTCGATCTTTTTCGATAGTCGCTTTCCTTGTAGATCATAGGTAAATGCAATACTTGTTTGATGTGGATCTTTAATCAAAATGAGTTGATTAAAAACATTATGCTCAAAGACCCATGTTTCTCCCTGAACCGTTTTGGAAGCGAGATTTCCATTTGGGTCAAAGGTGTAAGAAACTCCATCTGCTTCAATGATTTGGTTGCAATCATTTATTTTATATGAAGAGTTATTTTTTTTGAGGCGATTCCCTATAGAATCATAGGAGTAACTACGTTCAATTTCTCCCTTTTCAGAAATGAGCTGCGAAAGAGCATTATAATCGTAGGAAGAAATATTCTTTTCATCATCCAGCGTTGTTTCCCGATTTTTGATATTATCAAGAGGATCGTATCCTCCTTCAGGAATTGTATCTTGAAAAAAGTCTGTGGAAATTCTTACTCTTCTACCGGCATGATCCCAACTTTGAGCCCTTCCCCCAGCATAGCCGGGGAGAATTTCTTCCAAGATATTTCCCATGAGATCTCGAGAGACAATTTTATACTGGTAGCGCTCTTCCTTTTCTTTAGAAAATCGAGTGACTCTCTTCACAAAAGGTCCCTCATATTCATATTCAATAAAAGAACCATCAGGCAATTTGATGGATTTGATAAGTCCTTCTCCATCATAAGAGCAACTTAACTGATAAGACCCAAACTCATCTTTGATTTCTTCTGAAGTCTGCTGATTGTTTGGATCAAATTTATAATGGAGTGTATGAGTAGATCCCATTTCGACTTCAGTGATGTTCCCCTTTTTGTCATAGGTGAGTTTATGGACCATTTCTTTTTGTGAAGAATCTTCCTTGTAAGAAATGGAATTTACTCTGCCAGTATTATTGTATTGATAGGTAATAGGTGTTTCTGCTCCAGGACTGAGCTTGCTCGAAATATCTCCATAGGAATTATACTCATAAGCAAACGCTTTTTCATCTGAAGTGCCTGCTGCCAGAATCAATGTTTGAAGGTTATTGCCTGGATTGTAAGACTTGCGCGTTGTAAAAGCTCTTGAAGTATTGCCTGAGGAAACGACTGCATCTTTTCGGCAGACTTCGTTACTTAGAGCATCCGAAAAAAATTCCGATAAAGATAGAATCTCCCCGGCTTTATTTCTCCTGCAAACCTCAACTAAATGACTTGCTGGATCATAAATTTCTTCGAGTTTGTTACCTAGAGGGTCAATGGTAATCTTTTTAAAGACTCTTTGTCCCCACTGATTTATGTATCCATCTTCATAGATAATTTCTGTAACCTGATTGAAAGCATCTGTGATTCTAGAGAGGCGCCCAAAGCGATCATAATCATACTTTTTGAGAATGCTCATCTGATTCTGAGGATATCCAACGACCTCTTTGAGTCTTCCAGCCTTGTCATGGGAGTATTGTGTTTTTGAAAGAACCTTTCCTCCTGAATCTTCTATCCGTTCTTCAATAACATTGCCTTGAAAATCATGCTCTTGAACTTCAAGAGTAAATGCATTAGAAGATTTCCATTTTTTCACACCATTTGTTTGCCCAAGAGAATCATAGAAGAACTCGACTTTCTTGGAATCTTTGCTTAGCGATGAAAGACGTCCCGCGTCATCATAATCGTATTGTGTTGCATTTTCCTCTTCATCCTTTTCTGAAGTCATGTGAAAAACATCATAGTTATAGTGGACACTACTTAACCATGTGCCTGGCTGCTTTTGACTTCGCCCATAATGTTCGATATGACTTAGCCGACCTAAATAATCGTATTCAAAAACACGTACCGTTCCGTCTTTATTGCAATGCCTGTGAAGACTACCCTCTAGATCATACTTAAAAAGTTCCTGAGAACCATCAGGGTACTGAACATTGATTGGAGTACCCCGCGTAGTATTCGATTTTTTCGTGAAACCGCCATAGGGATCAGTGATTGCGGTTACATGATCAAAAAAATCATACTGGTATGTATAAGTCGGTTTAAAATAAGCACTTTCTTCATCTCTCAACTCTGGATAGGTGATAGTTTGGACACGACCGAGATCATCATAAGTAAAAATGGTCTCATTGCCAAATTTGTCAGTTTCAGACAATTTGTAACCTAATGCATCGTAAGAGGCGTGCGTCTCAAATACATGACCACCAGCCTTCTCAGCCGTATAGGTAAGTCTATTTTGTAAATCATACCCGTATTCAAAAGATGTCCCAGTTGCAGAATTCTCCTGAGCAATGAGGTTATGATTAGCATCGTAAGTGTAATGAGTTTCATTTCCACTCGCATCCGTTTCCATGGTGAGAAGACCATTCTCATAAGCTCTCTTTAGGGAATAACGATAAGCGCTATTTGCATCATAGATATCTTGCTGAGTAATGTTTCCTTCGAGATCGAAATGATTGACAACTCTTTTTAAAAGAACTTCTTTCTTCTCTTCGATATCGAGATATTTTTCTTCAATGACCTCTGGAGCCCCAACGTTTGGGAACTCCTTTTTAGGAGTCATTTGGGTGATCAGCCTTTGAGGAAGGTAATTGAAAGAAGTTGATTTGGAATCCAATGTGTCCCCATCATCAACCATAACTTGGATCAAAACCCCATCTTCATTATAGTCAAAGAACCAACGTTTCTCACAGGTGTTTTTTCGTAAAAGAGCTTTTCTAAGTAGCCAATTTGTTCCTTTTTTGTAGCAAAGCCGAAGTCCCGAATCTTTAGCATCCTTTTGATACACAACATCAAAGTCCTTCGTAGTAGAATAGGAATAAGTCTTCACATGACACTCTTGTGTACTATCAGGAATGCCATCTTGATCCACTACTAATGGATATGGATTGGCTCCAGTGAAGTTTCCATATTCTCTTTCTTCAAGAACATTGCCTCTGTCGTCATATGAAAGGATCTTTGTATAAAATACATTGCCAGAACCATCCTCAATAGACGTTTGAATCAAATTGCAAATGTCTCCGCTTTTTCCCCACTGATTCCTTTGGACTCGATAGACAGAACCATCTAGATACTCTTCAACACAAATAAGCTGCAGATCTTCGTTATATCTATGTACAGTTTTCTGATTTGACGGGCCTTGAATCTCTGTGAATCCACTTCCATCGAATTCAAAGCTATAAGCGAACTTTGTGCATCCAACTTCTGCGCTACTCACTGGAGATGTAACTGATCTCACTCTGCTTTTATTTGCATTGTCAGCATAGTATTCAATTTCAGTGTATCTCCCTTCTGGAATCTCTTTTTTTATCAATAAAGCACTGCTCCCAATCACTTGATACTGATATTGCAATGAAAACTTATGAGAACGAATCACCTTGGATAAAAGCACTTGACCCGAAGGATCTTGATCGAATTGATACTCAACTGTTTGCCTATCACTTGTATCAACACGAACTGTCTTTTCATATTGAACTTTGATCCAGCTTAAGACTTTTTCTTCCCCACTATTTGTCATTTTAATGAAAATAGGGCGCCCCTGATCATCATATTCATAGAATATTCTATTCCCACTAGGAAGAACTTCCTTTTCGAGGACATAGAATTCTACTAAAGGGTGTTTCATGTAAAATCTCTTACCCCCAGAACTGAGAATAAGCTCAAAAAAGTTATTTTCGGCATGAAAATACAGTTCATTATTTTTTTGATTTGTCCACGCATGAGTGTTTCCTCTAGCAGTGTTTGCCATACAAAAAATCTGATCGTCTACATCCACTTTAAAGAGGGCTTTAGCTTTTTCATTGGTAGTATTTTGCCATCCCACATAGGTGAGAATACTTCCTTCAGCCATCCCCACATTCACATATGTTCGATCGAATTTTCCTTCCGCAGAAGAAAAAGTTTTCTTCTTTGAGTCTTTTTGAACTGATAAAGTGCATTGAGGATAGAAACGCCAGCCTCCTAGACTCGTAGCTGATAAACTGTCTTTGCTAGTATAAAATCTTGAAAGAACCAATGAATCAGGCCCAGGGACAATGAGATCAACCTCCACCTCAGAATAATCACCATGAATCGTACTGACATTCTCGACTATGCTTGCTGGATCGCCTTCCCTCGATCCTAAATAGATGCTGCTTTGAGAAGCATCACTTCCAATTGCATTTGAAATTGAAAAGAATCCGAATATTAGAACAATTAAAAAGCGCATCCCCAAACTCCTTGCCTATCGCAGAAAATTTCTGTCAATCTAAAGGAGTGGATGATACATCAAGCAGCCTTCATTAATGAAGAAAAAATTCTCGATTTTAGTTAGTCTGGCTCTTGAAAAAATTGGATTGATATTAATCCTGGGATTAATAAAACTTTTGTCGCAAAGAAAATCAAGCTCAATAAAAGGAGGAAAAAACATGACAAGTGCAGTGACTGCTGGGGCAACGAAACTATACGAAGTCGAATTTAAGATTGGAGAATCTGGGGTTAAAGATCATTCAAGTATTATTGCCGCTTTATTTGAAAAACATGTAGATAGGAATCCAACTCCAATAGGAATGGCCCTAAATATTATTTTTTTTGAAAATGGTGTCCAAAAAAATCTTTCATACCCTCTATCGCCAATGGATGCCGCACAATATCTCCAGAAAATTAATCAACATCAGGGGCAATTCAGAATCGAGGGAAAAGATGTCTACATAATTTAATTTTTTTTGAATTGGCATTACCGTGAAATCGGTACAATACTACAGATGTGGGAGAAAACATCTGGGTTTTATGTGCATTAGCAAGCTTTCTAAGCATGAAGAAGCTCTAAAAATTTTCCGAGACGCCAGGGCATCCTTCGAATGTCAGAAGCATAGATCAGATTTACTCTGCATTAATCTAACAGAGCACTGATTTGCCTTTTCTTCAAGGCATGCTCCAGTTTTTTTCTGAAATCTTTTTCCTGATAATTCAGCATAAAAGGACTAAGTCCACTATCATTTATCTCGAGATAATCATGGAGCAATTCAATTTTCATCTTCGGATTATCACACTGACAAGTCTCTTGCAACTTTTTAGCTAATGTCCTGTTGATTTCCTCGAGGTTTTTGGGAGAACTCTTAGCTGATGCTCGCATTTCAATCAGTGCATCTTGAAAATTTTTACGCAGCTTTATGGGACTTAATAATTTCGTACACCAATACTTCTTTTCAAGCCCCCAAAGAACTACCTCTTCAATTTCACTTGGAAGTCGTTCTTTCAGCAAAAGAGCAAATTCCTTTAAATCACTTTGCCTATTCTTTCCTTCAGGCTCTTTTTGCTTCGGGTCTAATTTAGCTAGTTCCTTATAAAAGAAGACAAGAATCCCTTCTGCAGATAGAGAGCTCTTATCATTCACCTTCTCCGAGGATTCCTGATTATTTGACCCATCTTCTGTTTTCGCTCCGAAATACTTCTCATCTTTAAGAAAAAGAATATCAACAGCGTCGTCTCTTTTATAATCAGTTAGATAACCCAGTTTCTTAGCGATCGCATATGACTCTTCAAGAATTTGACTAGCTCTCTTCTTTTGTCCTCTATAAACCGATTCTGGCATCTTAAGCGCTATGGCAATTTCTTCAGCACTCCAACGTATTTCATAGGGCTTCTTCCGGGTGGCATTTCTGCGTTTCATCTCATACTGATACCGCAAAAAATATAAAAATTTGAAGGTATAAGAAGAAACTCTTTTTTTACCTGCGATTTTTTGAACTTCCTCTCGCCAATTGTAAGGGATCATCATAAAATAATTCTCCCTCTGATCTAAGAAAATGGAGCTGGGCATTATTTCGTAATACTTGAGAATTCCAGACTGCTTATCTCGGATTTCCTTCACAGAAAATAAAGTATCAACAGCTATAACCTCCTCCTTTTTCCATTTCCCCCGCATATCCTTTTCCGGAATGCCTTTAGAGTTATAAGCCAAGCGATCATAATAAAAGCAATATGGGGTCTTTGCAAAATGATTCAATGCATCAACTCCCCGTTCTACATCTCCGGCACTATTTTTATTCATGCCTGACCATTCAAGAATTTGTTTTTGAGTGGCTCTAAGCCTTGGAACTTCAGTTATATACTTGTAAGCAGAGGGAATAGGATGAGGCTTTTCCTGAATTACATCTTCTGTCTCCATGGGAGCTAAATTCCCCCTATATCCGGTTTCAGAAAATCCCCGCAGAACGCCCTCCATTATCCTAAATTGAATCTCAGTAAGGTCAAATCCAAATCGTTCAATGCCATCTAGATTTAGGCCTTCTTCTTTAATTCCAGGCCTTCGATCGCTGAATAGGCTAATCTGCCCCTGATTTCCAAGCATATTACGGATTGAATGAATTCCAATCTGAGTGACTTGGTAATTTTGATCTTCACTTTCTTGGTTGCGACTTAAATCTTTGGTATTTTCTTCAGCCATGACAATGCTCAAAAAGGCGGCATAAATTCTTGGGCCGAAGGTAATTGATTTGCATGATCTGTTCAAGAAAAAACTCAAATGAAAGCATAAATAATACACCAGGTTATGCAGTCAAACTCACCATTTGTCACACTTCACTCACATTTTGTCGAACCTTCCTCACTCCACAAACCATTGCGCTCACATTTTGTCGAGCTCAATTTCTATAGCAGTACCTACAAAAACAAAAGCAACTCAAACGGTTATGCAGTCAAACTCACCATTTGTCACATTTCACTCACATTTTGTCGAACCTTCCTCACCCCACAAACCATTGCGCTCACATTTTGTCGAACCTTCCTCACCCCACAAACCATTGCGCTCACATTTTGTCGAGCTCAATTTCTATAGCAGTATCTACAAAAACAAAAGCAACTCAAACGGTTATGCAGTCAAACTCACCATTTGTCACATTTCACTCACATTTTGTCGAACCTTCCTCACCCCATAAACTATTGCGCTCACATTTTGTCGAGCTCAATTTCTATAGCAATACCTATAAAACAAAAGCAACTCAAACGGTTATGCAGTCAAACTCACCATTTGTCACATTTCACTCACATTTTGTCGAACCTGCCTCACCCCCACAAACTATTGCGCTCACATTTTGTCGAGCTCAATTTCTATAGCAATACCTATAAAACAAAAGCAACTCAAACGGTTATGCAGTCAAACTCACCATTTGTCACACTTCACTCACATTTTGTCGAACCTTCCTCACCCAACAAACTATTGCACTCACATTTTGTCGTGGTCTATTCCTCATTTGTTAATATACGATCACCAAACGTCGGTCTTTCATTCACATTTTGTCGAATTCACGCTCACATTTTGTCGAATTTACGCTCACATTTTGTCGACCATTTTATAGGGAAAAACGCGCTCTTACATTATTCTAATATATAGTTATTAAAAAATAAGAGTAAGGACTTCTCCCAGTTCTTTTGCAAAAAACAATACTGAAAATGATGTGAGAACAAAAAAATTGAAGACATTATCGCATTTTACGTTTAGGAAAATGGAGGCAGATCTTATTTAAAATAATTGACTTCAAGAAATGTTCAACCTATGCTTTGCTATAGGAAAGGAAGTAAATATGTATACTGCGACATTCTGTTCTTTTAAAGGCGGCACTGCAAAAACATCGACAGTTCTTCATATAGGAGCATATCTAGCAAAAGCACACAACAAGAAAGTTCTTCTTATAGACCTAGATTCACAAGCGAACCTCTCAATAGGGATGGGTATAGGGCCCGATGAAATCAATACGATCGTCTCTGTTTTAGAAAGGAAAAAGCCCATCCAAGAAGTAGTTAAGGAAACCAATACCCCCAACTTACACATAGTTCCGTCAAATGCCTATTTAGACGGCATTGAAAGGAGTCCTGAGCTCACAAACGATGTTTATGCCCATGAACGTCTAAGAAAGGCTCTTAAGCAGGTTGAAGATCATTATGACTATTGTTTTATAGATACTCCTCCGTCTTTGGGATGGCTCACACAATCAGCCTACCTCGCTTCACAATTTTCAATTATATGTGCTGTACCGGAAGCTTTCAGCGTTCTGGCTTTAGGCAGGCTAAAAGAATTTCACGATGAGCTAAACGAACACCACCCCATCCAAGTCTTGGGAGTTGTCCTCTCCTTTTGGAATGAAAAAGGAGCTGTAAATGAAGAGTTTCTAGAAATCATCGAACAGTCTTTTCCAGATGCTCTTTTTAAAGCTAAGATTCGACGAGATATGAGCGTTTCTCGCGCTGTTCTCGAGGGAGTCCCAGTCTTTGATTATGATTCCCAGTCACGAGCCGGTGATGATTACAAAGACTTATCCAAAGAATTCCTGAAGAGAGCGAAGATACTTACTGCTAACAAAGGATTGGCTCGTGTCTAAAAGAAAAGCATTCTCCAACCTAGCATTTCAAAAGAAGCCCTCTTCCAAAAAAGGCACAAAAAACTTCAATTTAGTCACAGAAGTCAAACTCAATGCTTTCCAGTCCGTTTTTAATACACAGCCTCTTTCTTCAAGAGTGGAAATAAACATTGAAAAACTACTTGTAGAAAATCGTGTTCCTGGAGAAAACACAGAAAAGAACGTCTCTCAAGACATTCGTGTTGTTAAAGAGCTGACGAAAGAAATCAAAGCCATTGGCAATCAGGGAGCGTTTCTCATAGGAGAAAGAATTGCAAAAGCGCGGGAAGTTCTAAAAAGATACAAAAAAGAAACCTTTGGCTCTTGGCTTGAGGAAACATTTGGGAACAAAAGAACGGGTTATAACTTTCTAGCATATTATGAGCTGTGGGAAGGCCTTCCCGATTCGTCATTAAAAGAGAAATACCAGCTTATGCCAAGAAAAGCGGCATATATGCTTGCTTCCCGCACTGTGGGCATC
>SDBS01003969.1_pt1 | contig 14515 bp, 10 predicted proteins | sample 2277091 | NCBI WGS metagenome assembly SDBS01 (sample SAMN10404972, study PRJNA504765) | marine sediment metagenome | isolation source: marine sediment core GS10_PC15, 163 cmbsf | place: Arctic Ocean: Southern Knipovich Ridge | collected 2010
TTCCCGCCGAGGAGCGCACCCAGGAGCAGTGCACCGACGCCTACTACGTGGGGCTCCTGGAGCAGTTCGGGTGCGCCTGCGAGCGCTTCGCCCTTGACCTCATCCACTGCGTCGAGTGGAACATTGCCGACATGTTCAAGATCCCGATCTCTGCCAGGAGCGATTTCATGACCCCCTGCGTGTTTCCTGACGCGATCTCGGCCATGACGCCCACCACATTCTCCATCCTCCGCCAAAATCTATGCAACTACGTCCGAAACAGGCACGCTGTTCTGGTTCCCAAGGATCACGTAGACGACTCCTGGAAGCCCATGCACCTCAACAGACCAAAGCTCGAGACGAGGATCCATCAGCTCAGCGCCACGGAGCAGACGTACGGCGTCATGGCCCAGGACGTCAGGCGAGGCATCTATAAGGGCTGGATCTCCCTCCACACCCTAGAGGAGTACATGCACTTCCTCAGCAAGGACACTAGGCTAAAGCCCGCTCCCACCGAGGAGGAACTTAGGGAGCAGATGGTCTCCAACCAGGAGCAGGCCACCCCCTTTCACATGTACGGCAAGGAGCCGGAGCTAGGGGACCTCACCGAGGTGTTTGAGACAGGACCGGCACCCATGGAGAGCGTAGATCACATGGACTGAGAGAGAGTAAGAGTGCAAGGGAACGAAAACAAATGTAGTAAAGAGAGGGAATCTCTCTGCTCACGTGAAGAGAACCATTCTTTTTTTTATTACTCTCTCATTAAATTAGTAGCAATCGTCTCCCAGTGCCTGCAGTGCAACGTCGTGCGCCGATCCCTGGCGGAGCCCAGCGAGTGGCTCCATCCTGCTTCCAGATAGATCCATCCTGCCCTTCCTCGTCGATCCTGCGTCGCCGGATCCGATTGATCCGCTGTCCCCGGCTTTTCCTCTCTGCCTCTGTTTCCCTTTCCTGCTTTGCTTCCTCTTTCTGAGCACTTCCTTCCAGTGGCGCTTCGCCTCGAGCTTGATATGCCTCTCCACGTCCGATGGTCCTACCAGGCGCAGCTTCTTATCCTTGTCGCACACACAGCACGTGTACGTTAGGCCGTCGCCAGAGACGATCAGCGATCTTGCGGGGTTCTTTGCATCATTTGGTCCCCTGGCCGCTTTCCACGACTCCTGGCAGTCCCTGTTCATCCTATCTCGTGCAACCTTGGTCCTGGGCTGGCGGCTGCTGCTGCCTGTTAACGCATCCTCGCCTAGAATGTCGCCTCCCATCCTCCGCCTCAGCGCCCGGATGAACGGCCAGAGTATCTCCAGGTTATCCTCCTTCAGTTGGTCGATGCTCTGGATCGCGAACGCAACGGTCTTGACATTGTCGCACTTCTTGCGCCGAAAGAACTCCGTGGCGGGATCAATCAGCGCGTCCTTGGCGTCCCCCTCTATCCCCAGCTCGCTGCACGTGGTCTGCAGGAACTCCGCCAGGGAGGCACCCTGGTCCAGGCCATCCAGTCCTGACAAGGTGGCGTCCCGATCTAAGCCGCCACCACCAAGTCCGAACGACAGCACGATGCGGTCATCTGCTCCTCCTCCTCCATCGCTGCTGTTGGTGTCGGATCCGGTGACTGGTGAGACGCGCCCGCTTCTATCGTCCCGTGTCCGCTGTCCCGGGGACTCCCGCGAAGCGCTCTCATCCCTTCGGTTCGAAGGACCATCACCACCACCAGACATTCCGAGAACCCTGCGCATGTATTTGGCGCTGATTGCCTTGGCGCTCCTCGCCACAGGAGCAAACACCTCGTCGACCGAGATTCCACCGTCGTCGTCGTCCTCTACGACGAGGGCCATCTCTCCCTGGTGTCCCCCATCACCAAAGCCCTCCCTGAACGTGATGCGTGCCGCCGTACCGGCCCTCTTGCTGTTCTTGCCGCCGTACCGGCTCCTGTAGTCGAACGCTACCGGCCTGGGGATGTCCTGCTGCACATCCGGCGTCATCTTGTCCCACTCCTGCTGCTTGTTCCTGAGAATGTTCTCCCTGTGGACCTTGTCCCCGTCGTAGTTCCTCGCCAGGGCCTGGGCCCGGATAGCGGTATCCATCTCCTCCTTCAGCCGCTTCGGATAGTCGATGAAAACCATGGCGAACGGGTCGGTCTTGCGCGTTCCGGCGGTCCTGGCCCTATTCTCCTCCCGCAGCATGCTCCTGCGGATGGAGTTGTACACCTTCCTCTGCTTGCCCTTGCTGGAGGCCGCACTTCCCCCCACGGACGACCGGTAGTGGTGCTCGTCGCAGCCCCAGTCATCCAGGTCCTTGTCCACCTGCAGCACCGGCTTGCTCCTCTTTTTCCTGTCGGTGTCGTACTTCTCGCCAATGTGGTCCGGGTGAGCCCTCATCCGCAAGAGCCACTTCCTTACGGCGGGCGTCGTGTAGGCCGCGTCCGGAAGGTAGAACTTGTCGCCCATCGAGTATTGGTCGATCGTCTCCTGGTTCACGCTCAGCGTCTGGAAGATCCCCGTGTAGACTTGGATTTCCATGGGGTTCAGCGGGTGTGTGTCCCTCAGCTGCGTCCCCAACAAAAACTCCTGGGGCCTGAAGGAGTCATGGATGCAGTGCAGGAACGCCTCCACCATCAGGTCCTCCTTGTACCTCAGAAGCACCTCGGTGGCGACGTGAACCTCATTCTTTGCCACGTCCCGAATCACCACCTGCATCGACTGTATGTTCTGCTCCCTCTGCAGCTGGAAGGAGGCGATGCTGCCCTGGTTGAGGCTCTCGTATATTTGCTGCGCAATCTTGCGGAATGGCTTGGCCTTGATGAACTGCGTGGTCATTGCCACCAGCTCCGAGTCCACCTCGTTCACACCCACCCGTGGGTTGGTGTACTCTGACACTTCCGGCAGGACCTGCTCCTGGTAGCCGCCCTTGAGCGTCACGTAGTTCGGGTTGATTACTGCGGTGTCCCCTTCCCCCTCGAGCCTCCACTGCATCCGCCTCATCGTGTCCTGCATGAAGAGGTCCTCCACGGCGACGCCCTCCCTCCACGGGAACTCGGCCATCTTGTACGCAGCCTTAATAGTAATCGTCCTCACTGGGTGCACGTAGATCTCCGACGTCTGCGTCATGGCCAGCAGCGCCACCTGTTTTGTGCAGTAAAGATGGGGAATAAGGTCCACCAACTGCGCCAGCTCGTATTCCTTGCCGTAGTACTTGGCACCCGGGACGTCGTACAGCAGGATGATTGCATTCAGGATCACGTAGATCCGCGCCAGCCTCTTTGTGATCTGCGCCCCGCGGATCTCCTTTGTGTTGATCCCGTGATACTTCAGGTACGACAGCATCCTGGCGTGGAGCGCGTCGTATACATCCATGGAGGGCTCGGGGAGCGGGCCGCAGTCGATCATGGCACACACGATCGCAACCAGGCTCTGCTTGACCTTGAGAAAAGAGAGAGAGAGAGAGTCAGAAATATTTGTTCACCCAAAGAGAGATAAGAGACTTAAACAAAGTGAGAGAGAGAGAGAGAAAACTCAAACCATCCACATGTGCTTCCAGTCGTCCGAGGCCTGCTTGTCCTGGTCGTCCAGAGAGTTTGCAATCCCCAGCATCTCAAACAGGTCGCAGTCGGCCCGGCTGATGACAAAGTTGAGGAAGCGGCTCGCCAGGGCCTCGTCTCCCAGGTTGACCCTCTTGTTGGTGCAGCAAATCATCGTGGCGTGGAAGAGGGACTCGATATCCTCGGCCACCCTCTTCTGCCGACCGTTTCCGCTCTCCACAAACACCAGGACCCGGTAGGTGCACTTCTGGTCCGTGAGCATGGACTTTGCCCTCTCGGCCTTGCCGGACCTGTCCCGCTCGGCAGCCTTGGCGCTCACGTAGATGTCCTCCAGCTCATCCTTGAAGATGATGAACCCCACGTAGTCCTCATGCGTGTTGAAGGCCCTGTTGCTGCTCTCAAGCATGGCCGACACCGTCCCGGGAACGCTGGTCTTTTCGGTGGCATCCTTGGCAAAGAACGACTATTGAAAGAGAGTGAGATGGTGAGATGAAGAGAGAGAGAGAGATAGAGAGTGTGTGTGTGACCTTTCCAGTCTGACTGATTCCCCTAAAGATGGCGCCGTAGTGAAGGCTGACCCCGGTCGTCGTGTAGGCATCCCAGCTCCCGTACTTGCACATAATCCAGTGCTTGACCTCCTGGGCAATGTGCCTGTAGTGCTTGACGATGAGGCCGTCCCTGGCAATGTAGTTTGCAAAGGCGTCCATCTCTTGGACGGTAGGGGCGGGCTTGTTCACGTCCATGCTGGCCATGATGAGCGGGGTGGTCACCTTGCGCACTTCCCGGGCCATAAAGGTGACAATCGCCTTGAAGGGCGCGGGGATGTGCGCCGTGGGGACGAGCGCCGTCTGGACGTTGCCCAGGCAGGCCCTTCTGAACTCCTTCATCAGCGCACAGTGGGCCGCATACTCCAGAGGATTGTCCTGCGGGTTTTGCGGAGCAACGATGGCCTGCATGAGCTTGCGGTTGTCCCTTCCCGTGGTCATGAGCTGGTTGTGCCTCTGGAATGAGTTGGGGTCGTAGGGGATGATGGGCATTGGACTGAGCAGGCCCATTCCGGCCACGATCGCCCTCGCCGTGTATTCAGGGGCAAGGTTGTAGTCGTCCTCGCCGTAGATGGTCAGGGCGTTGCTCTCGGTCCTAGCGGAGGAGATCTGCAGCATCACGTCCGGGATCTCCACCCAGGGAAAGTACTGCTGCTTGAGACCCGCGTAGCCCCTGCGTTGCCACCTCCAGGTGTTCATGTCGTAGTGGTAAGTGCTCTGGGGCGGAAAGGTCCAGCTGGGCAGCAGGCCCTCCTCGTTCTCCCCCGGCATGCGCAGGTCCATCATGTCGTCGGCCTGCACCGTGCTGCAGAAGGAGGGTAGGTGTAGCTGATCGTCCGGCACGCCGAACCGGCTCATCACGCTGAACGCCCACTCCGCCGTGAAGGTGTTGATCGGGTTGAGAAGGTTGGGGCGCAGCGCCGTTCCCGGGTCGTCCATCCCCCTGCCACCGAGCAGCGTGCTGCGGAACGTCGTGGCCAGCTCAAAGTTCCCATGCACGAATGCAACCAGATCCAGGTAGGAGTCGAACGTCAGGTCGTGCAGCGTGTTGTCCCGGTCATCCGTGATCCACGGGAACATGGAGGCGAGCCTGCTTGTGTTGTTGCCGTATCCCGCACCCCCTCGACCCCTCTTGAATCCGGCTCCGGCTCCGCCTCCGCCTCCGCTCGCACCGCCCACGTTGGTCCTCACCCCCATCCGCATGTTGCGGTGCTCCTCGCACATCTCGATCAGCTGTCTCACCATCCTTCCCATGCTATAAATCGGGTCGAGTATGCAGAAGAAGACCACGCACCCGGCGTCCACGTCCCTCATCTCGCCCGCCTCTTCGTCCAGCACCGACCTCGTCATGTGCACCACCACCACCTTGACCTTCTCGTCGATGTGTCTCCCCTCCTGCAGCAGCTGGTTGTTGAACACCTGCTCCACGGCGGTGTCCAGGTCCTCCACGTCACCCTCCGCCTCGTCGGCGTCGTTACCGCGACCACGCCCATCCCTGGCGGGCATGGGGATATTATCCCAGTCATCCGCGACCTGCCCGTCCAGGATGGCGTCCTCGTCCTCATCACCACCGCCTCCTTGCCGCCCGATCAAGTCGTCCAGGGAGCCATCTACGATAGCCGCCAGCGCCTCCGCCACGTCCACGTCGAACGTGTGGTTGTGCGTCAGCGAGCCTAGCGGATACTGGTCGCCGGGTTTGCTCCGGCCTTCCAGCGCCCTCAGGAATGCCATCTGCACCTTCCTCACCCCGGCACTCCCTGGCCTCCCCCGGAACGTCGGGCACCCAATGTCGGTCTGCACCAGGCCATGCGCAAAGATCTGGAACGCCGCCTGAAATTTTTGGGTATGTTGGAACTTCATGTTGGTCTGGTCCCACGCCATGCTACCAGTTGGGTACACACCATTCCTCCCGATGGGACAAGGGATCGCCACGCACCCGTACACATCCTTGATCACGCCACCAGCTCGGCCTCCTTGTCCTGGCCTGAACGGGTGGTATGGCGGACTCCGCTGCATCATCGGCACGCGGAACGAGTCGTTCGCGTACCCATTGTTCATGGAGAACTCATTCCCCGACATCCCTTGACCCTCCTCCAGTCACCAACCACAGAGTCCGTGGAGAAAAGAGAGAGAGAGAGAGAGGTAGGCGGGTGATTTTTTTTTCAGTGAACAAGAAGAAAAAAAAAAGATCGACCCCACCCGACCACCACCGATGTGATGTCAATAATTCCTGGAACCATCCATGTCCACAAATATATAATCTGGGATGATCCTTGCATGACTGCAACGTGGGTGTGTGTGTGTAATCGATTCACCCTCCACGTATTTGACCCACGCGCTGCACGGGGGATAGGGTAAATGTCCTCGCTCGGTGGGAATGACACTCGTCCACGCCGGCCGGGAAAGAAGAAGAAGGATCCAGGAGTACCGAGTGCTGAGGAACACTTCATGAGGGAGGAAGATTTAAGGGTCAGGGGTGTTCCACGAGCACTTGTGAGTAAGCGAGGTATCCTCTTTCCCCTGATGCAGGTCATCGGGGGCGAGTTCCTTTACGCGGCCGCGTGGCCCCTCTGCCTCATCGGGTTCGACCCGGTACTTGGCCTGGGACCCGGTGAGCCAATGCTGGCCGGTATGGTGGTGCTTGCCGCAGTCACGGTCGTCCTGACCACATGTGCGCGTCCTCACATGATCCACATCATCCTCGGTCGCTCCATTAGCAGCCTCTTCAAGGGCACCGGAGGACTCCCAGGGGTGAACAGTATCGGCATGCTCGTGCTGCGCCTGTTCGCCCAGATGCTCGGCGCCCTCCTCGGTAGGGGCGCGCTGAGGGAGTTGTACCCCGGTGCACTCCCCGCCGTGGTCGATGAGTTGAGGGATTACGCGGAGTCACTCAGCATCGCCTGGTACCTGGCGCTTCAGGTGCTCGTTTACGCGTTGACGGTTGCCGCGGCATCGGCAGGCGATGATCGTGAGTGGTGGGCCAGGACGGGCAACCTCGTGCCGGTCGCCATGTTTCCGGTCTGGTGCCCGTCGTTCGCATCCACGGGCCTCCTCGTCCTCGTCGACGCTTTCGGCGTGCCCCATTACAAGTCTTTGCTCCTCATGGTTGGAGTCCACGCGTGCGCGGCGCTCACTGCTGAGCTCTTTCTCGAAGCGCTAAAGATGAATAGCGCTAGGATTCGGTAAATTTGTAAAAAAAAAAAAAAGTTTGGTTTGTTTCAGGTTTGGCAGTAGTGGTTTTATTTTCATCTCTATCTGTCTCACGGCAGCTGCAGATCACCCACGACAAAACTTGGCGTCTTTTGTGGCTGCTCCGTACGGCTCCAAGCTCCCCGATCCACCGCGGTCCACCCCATGGGGATCGTGTTTTTGGAACTCCCACCGGGTGTTTGTGGCATAGGCCCCCTTCCGCGGTTCACCGCGCCGCCTCCTCCGGGGATGCTCTGCGCGGCCCTGTGACCAGCCGGATCATCGCCCAAAGGGCGGAGCTGTCCCGTGAGTTGGGGCTGTGGCAGTGTGGTGGCCTCCCTTTCATTCCTCCGGATGGGCCTGACCCACGCCATGCTGTTGAGGTAGACCGCAAATGCCATCCACAGCACGTAGGCAGCGTAGAGTCCAAAGGGAAGCCACGCACCGGCCACCCCAAACAGCGCAAGCGCACCCAGGGAGGTCAGCGCGATCGGAATGATCAGGAGCAGCGACCACCCGATCAACTGCATTCCAAAGAATACCCGATACCACATCGAGTTGAGGAAGAGGTTCACCCACCACAGCACCAGCGCAGCCGTGTATAGCTCCGACGCCTCGAAGCCATGCCAGAATAGCAGACCAGAGAATCCAACCAGGGGGTACAGAATGATCCACGCAACCGCAAACGCCTCCGCGCGCGGTGCCAGCGGTATCTTTGTCCTCAGCTGCCTGTAAAACGACCTGTCATCCGGATTGGACGGGTTCCCCATGAGCAGGAGACCGAGGGGTATCCCAAGGTACAGGGGAATCCCCAGCCAATCCAGCCTGTCAAACATTCTTCTTCTCAGGGCATTCCTCTCTATCTCTCTCTTCCTCCTTGTGTCTTTTTGGGGTGAGTGAGTGAGTGAGGAGGAGGATATTATAATGTGCAGCACGCTGCGATTTCCTATTTAGTTTCCACGGTCCAAATCATCCGGCTCAAAAAAAAACAAATCATCCTCCTCCCTCTCCCCGCGGGTCATCCGCGAATCGATGGAGGGTGAAGATAAAGATCGAAAGCGGAGGACACTCATGGCGACCGTAACACGCGACGGGGTGAACTATCTTGAGGAGCTCTCCTCTGTACCTCTGGACCCTACCGCGGCAAGCCACATGCGCGACGTGATGCGCCTGGATCAACTCATGCGGGAGTTTGTGAACCCGCTCCTATCCGGTGTCATCACACTCATCAGCGAGACGTGGCTCCAGCCGGGGTTCTCCCGTATAGCGCTCCCCATGAAGGCGTTCCTGCAGAACACCGCACCGAGGCCGAGCAAGACGACCGTGGATAAGGGACACGAGATCATCCGGACGGAGCTCGTGGATCGGTGCATCCTGCAGGTCCCGGATGATCCGGAGGAGCACAGGTTTCGGGAGGGCAATACGCGCTATATGGCGTATGACCTGCCCAGGTGGTCCGACTTTGTCTACGCTGTCAGTCGAGCCAGCTTCGTGCGGAGTGGCTTCACCGCGCGTATCGTGTACGTTGCTAACCACGTCAACAATCCCTCCCTCAAGATTGCCGAGGTGAGGCACCAGCTGCAAAACAGACATCTCGATGTCAGGTTTCCGGACATCCAGTACCTCGTGGGAAGCTACACCCCAGAGGACTGGGAGGAAGACCCGCTTCCGGGCCACGACAACCTCGGCTTCCACGTCATCGTGTGCGAGACCCAGGCCCTCATGGACCAGGTCAATGACCACTACCGCCGGTTCTCTGCCATCACCGTCCCCGGAAGCATCGCGGTCATGACGTTCGATGACATGATCCAGAGGGTCATCGGACACATGGAGGTCATGAGCGGTCAGGACTTCGCTGCCGAAGACTTCGTCTCGTCGGAATCTCCCGGGACGCCAACAAAGAGAAAGAGGAAGAAGAAGAAGAAGAAGAAGAAGAAGAAGAACAACGAGTGAAACGACTTTTAGTTTCTCCCATATTCCTTGTCCTTTGGGGGTGCATCACAAAAGCACTGACGTGCGCTTACCCTCTCGTCCCCCCCACCCTTTTCCGAGTCAAACACATACACAAAAACAAAATGATTTGAGCGAGCAAAGATCCCACGAGCACGCACAACCATTGGAAAGAGAGGATGGCAATGAGCGTGGCTGATATCCTCAGGATGGGCAAAGATTCCGGCGGCGGGGATGGTGGTGAAGCACAGAACAAGAACAAGAAGAAGACGAATAAGAAGAGAAAGTCCACGGTCCCGCGGGTCTGGATACCCGAGGAGTACACGCTGGTGAGGAATGGGGTCGTGCTGAACGAGCAGCCGGACCTTATCCTGGACATGCTCTCGGAAAGGGCGCTGTTCCTGTTCAAGCATAACAACCCCACGGTGGAGTTTGGCGGTGATCCGAGCGTGCCCCTGTGGAAGGGCGTCTTCAAGCTCGCTCCTCGGTTCAACTACAGGGATAACGAATACTTCAACCCCACGCAGAGACACCTGAAGCTCATCTACCAGTCGAGGCCCCAAAAGGACAGGCCTGCCAAGGCAATAGAGTGCAGCAGGCCCGACGGCAGCACGTACATGAGGGAGGAACCTACCAACGACATCATCCAAAGGACAGGGAAGGTCTACCCGTACTGGGTTGATGACTGGTACCACATGAAGAAACGCCAGAAGAGGGCTAAAAGGCGACACGGGATCAACAACGGCAGTGCAGACGGTGCCACTGAGCGGCTGCTTGCCGGTGCCAAGATGAGAAGCTCAAAGATGATTAGGGAGAGCGCGGTGGCCGAGAGCGAGGGAGGTGTGCTGCAGGAGGCGCAAAGGGACGCAGCCGTCGTCGTGGTCAGCACGGTGGGACGCACAGTGGTCCCCACCGACGGCGTCTTTATTTTCCCCCTCACCGGAAGGATGGCCGAGAACGCTCGTAAGAGACCGGGAGCCCAGAAGGCAATCATTCCCAGCACCATCCTCAAAGTCAGCCCCGCAGACGCGCTCGCCAAGCAGTACAAGAGGCACCTGAGTGAGCTCGGAACCCACGCCTTCGACCCAGTGGGGCCGGGTGCCCCGCGCCAGCCTCCACAAGCTGGGGATGATGATGACCACATCCCCCTCCCTTATGAAGAGGAGGAGGAGGCGGAAGATTGTCAGCCAGCGGGTGCTCCCGGCCTCACGGGATCCACTGCGCCAAGGGTGTGGGAAGGAGACAGGGGATCGGATCCCTTCGACGAGGCCCGCCACCTCCAGCTGAGGAGGAAAAGACCTCCCCCCTCTCAGGAGCAGCAAAGGGATGTGGACGACAAGATGCGCAAGATAGCGGAGCTGGCAACGATGAGGAAGCAGAGGGCCAACCCACACCTCATACAGACTCCCTCGACTCGAAGAGCACTCCGCCTCTGGGAGTCCCCTGGACCGGAGGGCTCTTCGAGTGAGAGCCCTTCGGGCACTCCTCCGCCAGATCGACCGGCCGGAACATTCATTCCTCCAGATCCGCCAGTTCCAAGGGCTCCACCCAAAGGGCTCTCACCAAGTGCTCTTCGAGTCGAGAGAGAGAGACAGCCCCCTCCAGAGGCGGATCATCTCAGGATGTACACAGAGGACCAGCATGCCAGGTGCATCTCTGGATCCCTCATTGGAGTCAGCCCTGCCTACTACCGGTTCTACAGCAGCAATGGGGAACAAAGTGCGAACCCATCCGCCTTTTACGTCCTCGACGACGCCGGAAAGGAGATCCTCCGCTTTCATACATTTGTGAACCGTAACTAACTCACTCGTTGCACACTACCGCTGCTCTTTGTTTCTTGTAAGGAAGGCGAGGATTAAAAAGTTTTCATCTTTCCCCTTTAGCACCTCCCGTTTATTTGTTTGAGCCAGTGGGAGCACCGTCCCAGATAGAGAGAGAGAGATAGACAGAAGTGAATGATGTGAATGAGTGCTGCCAGGAAGAAGTCCAATCGAGCCAAGCCGGTGGAGAAGGATGGTGGCGTCACGTGCGTCATCTGCACCGATGAGCTCAAGGACATTGTTGAACCAGGGTACAAGGGAGACCTCCTTCCGCTCCAGCCCGTAAAGTACCCATGTGATCACCTCTTCCATAAGAAGTGCCTGGACGCGTGGAGGGCTGGAAAGAAGGAGGCCAACAGGTTGTGTCCCATCTGCATGCAGGATCCCCTCGTCCTCAAGGAGAAGCTAAGGGTGGAGAGGGAGAGGAGGGACGTCCTGAAGGAGACCAGGAGCAGGCTTGCGGCGTCCGAGAAATCATGGACCATGGACTCCGGTGCACTGCGAAGGGTGGCAAAACAGGTCGCCATCTCCGGGAATACCCTCAGGAGCGAGTACAGGAAGATACCGCTCATCGGACACGATCTCAAGTTCGGCCTTCTCGTAGCCTGCCTGCTGGTCACCGCGGCCTGCTTTGTCGTGATCGGTGCGCTGGAGGCATCCAATAGGAGAACCCTCGCCAGGGTGTCCAGACAAATCCCACGCGCATCCTCAGAGGACTTTTTTCTTCCGGTGGGGTTCGTGTCGTACACTCGCGATCATCCGAGGAAGCCCCCGAAACCCAGGGTGGAGCTGTAAAAAAAAAATATAATATTAATATCCTTCCTCCACCATCCACACTTCCCTTTCTCTCTCTCTCATGTCTCGTCGAATCCTCACACCTCCCATTGGGAGCGGATGCAAAGCATCGACCCGTAGTGATTAGCACGCAAAAAGAGAAAGATGATGTACGTTAGGAAACCTCCCAACGTGGATGGCGCAAAGGGGCGCCTCATGCAAGCCATGGGAATGTTCCTGCTCCCTCCAAAGGACCACGAGTGCGATCGCGCGTACTGCGATCCCAAATCCGAGTTTGACATGGTCATGGATGGCCGTCTGCCCTACCCCGTCGTGGACGGGACCGTGTACCTGTGCCGCTACGGGAGCTGGCACGTGTGCACGGCGGAAACGTGTAACGCGTACATTGGGATGCCTGACGGGTGTTGCCCAATCACCGGCATGAGCCACGGGAACCCGATGGTCCAGCGGGACACCGGGTTCATCAAGCCAGAGACCAGGACCAACAACATGCGCGGCAACAGCGTCGGAAGCTCCAAGACCATGTCCGTTCCCAGTTTCACCGGCGACACGAGGCGGACCAGGGAAGAGGAGGAGGAATTCCTCGGGAAGGTCGAGGATGCACACAACGAATCCGTCAAGCGTGGCGGCGTCCTCCTCGCCCTCCACGCCAAGCAGTCCGCCACCAGCGCCGTGGATGCTGAGAAGCGCGCAGAGATCCTGAGGATGGAGGAGAGCCTCAAGGAGAAGAGGAGGGAGAGCATGGGATTCAAGAGGAAGAAGAAGAAGAAGACTACCTCAGCGATAAAGGACCAGGATGGAGAGGGAGGGGGGAAGAGGAGGAGGGCAAAGAGGCGCTACATGCGATCCGCCGACGACCGTGAGAAGCTGCGCAGGCGCGCTGAGCAGTGCATCGAAACCCTCCTCTACTCGCCCACCCGCAAGAGAATTAACGACGCCAAGGCAATGGAACTCGCCTCAGACTGCAAGGTCGAGATTAAGGAATACTACAAGGAGCATGAGAGGGGATTCCCCAACCTCATCGAGGTCGTCACCATCAAGGCCAACTTCTCCCTCCAGCCCCCTCACATGCTCATCCTCTCCACCGACCCCGACCGCATGGACTACCTCGTCCACGTGATTCTCAGAACGTGGGAAATTGTCACCACGTCCCCGTGGGGACTCGAGAACCCCGGTGCCAGCTTCCTCCACCACTGCCTCGGCGTCATGTACACCATGCGCACCGGATGGACCCCCAACGGCAACTCCCTCATCCCAAGGGACCCTTATATGGCCCACCTCCCCCTCATCACCGACCTCGAGCGCTTCGGAGAGGACTACATGCGAAAGTACCAGACCACCGGAACCAAGAACCTCAAAAGTGCCTTCCACTCGTGCCTCTCGGTTGGATGGGGACCCAACAGGCTCTCCCTCAACACCGGCAGGCAGGCCCTCCTCTCAAAGTGAAAAAGGAGAGAAAAAGAGTGTGTGTGTGTGTGTGTGTGGGTAAGGAGGGATGGGACACGGTTCCTGGAATTTGTAAAGCGTGATATAAAATGAAATTGCCCTCTCCTGATACCCATAGCCCAGTACCAAGAAAGAGAGAGAGAGACACACACTCACGTGGGTGTCTTTCATACCTCCACATCATCACCCCCAATTTTATTTTATTTTTTGCTTTCTCCATCGTTCAAACCTTCCCCCACCTTGGATGGGAATCAAGGATGGCATTCCCGAGCCCCTCGGACCAGGTCCTTGGAATGTCTTCATGATGGTCAACGTGGACACCACCATCAAGGGACTGGATGCCAACGATGGATCAATGATGAAGAAGAAGAAGAAGAAGAAGAAGGGATCAAAAAAGCAGACCGAGATCCGCATCCACACCTACCCCGACCTCGTTCGCCACGTCAAGAACCTCCTCGACGCAGGTGGAGGATGGATCATCGTCGAGATCATGGGACCCTTCTACCAGTGGCTGGATGCCCTGTGGGTCTACTATAACTGGTCCCTTCGCACAAGGGGACCCGGACCACGCATCGCACACGGCATCGTCCTGTGGCGCGAGTACGGCAAGTGCTTCAACGTCGGACTCTCTTGCATCTCCCAACCCAAGGACGAGGTCCAGAAGGCCATCGTCAAGAGAAAGAGACAGACAAACGAGAAGGAGGCCCTCAAGCCCCAGTGGGAGCCCTACGGCGATGGACCATGCAATGATGTCCCCGTCAGCACCATCATTGCATGGGGAGAGGCCCCAAGCCCAAGGGGCTCTTCGAGCGACGCTAAGCATCCACGCACCGACGTTGGAGCCTGATGCAGCCACACAGAGAGAAAGAGTAAAAAAAAATAACTGTACATTCCCTACCACATTGAAAAATCGAAAAATAAACACCTTGGTGGTTTTTAAAAAAAAAGACAACACACACACATAAAAAATATTCCGCGTGCGGCAACGATCCGGACGCGGAATATATATATATTTTTTTGACGCGGTAAAAAGTCGACATGGCTTCACGACTCTGCGCGAAATACGGAGTTTCAGGGTGGGTTTGTGGCTCAAATTTTGAAAATTTTTGAAAACATCCATCGATGGTCTAATTTACGGGAAAGTGCAAGTCAACCTTGAAATTTGGGGAAATTTTTGTCGATGATTATCATTTTAATTCACCCGAAAACGTCCCCCTTTTGGAGCCCGCAGTAGGGGATGGTGGGCTCATTTTCCCTGT
>SDBS01003971.1_pt1 | contig 14515 bp, 13 predicted proteins | sample 2277091 | NCBI WGS metagenome assembly SDBS01 (sample SAMN10404972, study PRJNA504765) | marine sediment metagenome | isolation source: marine sediment core GS10_PC15, 163 cmbsf | place: Arctic Ocean: Southern Knipovich Ridge | collected 2010
CCCATCAGGGTATAATTCATCCGGCCCATGGAGCCCATATTACCTACGGTCATAATTCCGGAATTAATACCTATACCGATATTGATTTTTTTTTCCGGCGGCCAGTTCTCATTCATCTTATGTAAGGTTTCCATCTGCTGCAAAGCACACTGGCAGGCTAATATGGCATGCTCCTCCTGCGGCAATGGCGCGCCCCAGAAGCACATAATCTCGTCTCCCACATACTTATCGAGTGTACCCTGGTGATCAAGGATAATATCAGTCATGGCAGTAAGATATTGATTCAGATGATTAACCAGTTCCTGAGGGGTCATGGCCTCTGAAAATGTGGTAAAACCGCGAATATCGGAAAAGAAAACTGTAAGATCTTTGTCCACTCCCCCTAATTCCGGCGGATTGGCCAGAATCTGATCAACGACCCTGGGACTCACGTATTTGCCGAACATATCACGTATGCGCGCCTTATCCTTCTCCTCAGTCATAATCCGGTAGACAATTACTGATAGAAAAGCGAGCAGAATGCCGAGAATCGGAGCGGAAAGGGTCATAATTGTATTGTAAATATCAAAAATCAGGGAGACGGAAAAGAAGAAGACAACCACCATAATCATCGATATAATCAATGACCAGATAGTGGAGAGCCTTGATACCATAAACGCAGTAAGCATGGTAATGGCCAGGAGTACCAGGATATTTGCCCATCGCGGCAGATAATAGAGAAAATTATTCATTATAATTGTGTTCAGGGCATTAGCGTGGATTTCAACACCATACATTAAACCGTAGGGAGTCGTTTTTTCGTCTTCGGCGATCCCTTTGGAAAAGGGACCAACCATGAGTATTTTATTTCCTACTGCCTTGGTACGGGGCCATGCTTCAGGGTCAGGGCCGGCCACCCTGGCAGCATAACCGTAGAAAGAGCGTACCGGGAAGGTCTGATGGCCTTGAGGAGAGGGGCTTGAACCAATACCCATAAAATTAATAAGCATCTGCCCTCTTTCATTGATCGGGATCTTGATCTCATTGATATCGGCGATTTTTCCATCCTCCCTTTCCAGTACATATGGTTCCCATTTTTGAGTTTTCAAATTGAACTTATGGGGATCGGGGATCAGAATATACTCTCCTAATACTACCTCGATATCGGAGAGTTTTTTATTGAAATAATCCAAAGCTAAAGAGAGAGTAATTGAGGGAAGAAAGTTATCTTTATATTTCTTGACAACATGGTAATAGAGATCCGGTTTCTTATCATTATCAGTATCAACAGCTTTAAACGGGGCACTTTTTTCCATTTTTTCAGCCAGGTCGGCAAGAACTTTATCAGTAAGAGGAAAGGGAACGTCATGGAGGATGTTGTCCATATCCATCCAGGCCAGTCTGGTAAAGTTCAAATACTCCTCTTCAGTTAAATCATCAGTGGTCAGGTGATCGAGACGGAATTCTTCTATAAAGACTGCTGATTTTACTACGAGAGGCTGTTTACGGTAAACTTCATCATTATCTTCAACAAAATTGGGATGACCATAACCGCGAGTCGCCCTGGCATATGGCTTTAAAGGGGGAAACATTCCGTGAAATGTTTCAATTTTAGTCCAGTCGCCCTTAATATTGGTGATTTTGCCAAAATGCTGATACATAATCTCCTGACGACCGAAGTACTCCTCCTCCGTACCAGGGGGATTCTCGCTACGTGTCAGTATGGTCTCAAGGTAAACACGGCCGCTCTGCTCTATGCTTTCTACCAGGAGCGCGTCATCCTCTGCCGTATTTGAGGGCTCCACAAAGAAGATATCCATAAACAAAGCACGTTCACGTTCTTCCTGGTTTTTTATGCGGCTGAAAGAATTGATTAGATTAGCTTCAGTATAACGCGGGAATGGCCACCTGCCGAATTTATCGAGACTCCTGTCGTCAATACCAACTATCAGTATGTCGGGGGAGATATTGAGACTCCTCTTTTCCAGGGTTACTCCTTCCTGAACCCTGGTGCGCCGTCCTATGTTCTTTAACCTGAAGTTCAGATCCAGGACATTAAGCTCAATATTATCAATGAGAATGGTGCCTTCCATAAATAATGTTAACAACAGAAATACAAGCAGACCGATAACCAAGCCGAAATACCTGGTTGCAAAAATCTTTAATTGTTTTTTTGCCATGTCCCGACCTCCAGTAATAAGAGTCTTATTTTCATATTTTCCCATTTATAGTAAGTTCAATTATACGGTTTCTGGCAATCTTTGTCCAATTACTGGCTGAATAGCCATCTTCAAGACGGTTATAGCTGGAGAGTGCCAGATCATACTCTTCTTTTTGCTCGTAGAGCCTGCCCAGAGAAAAGAGAGCATGGGGTAAGAGGTAATTGTCGGAATAGTTCTCAGTTATCAACTTGTAATTAGCCAGAGCCTTATCCGACTCGTTAAGTTCTTCATAGGCTACTGCTGCATTAAAAAGGCTTAGAGGGGCAAGGTATCCCTTAGCAAAGGAGTGTGCTAAATCCAGATATGCTTTGGCAGCATCATCCCAGTTCTCTTTTTCAAAAAAGAGGTTGCCTTTAATAAAGAGTGCCCTTTCCGCGGCGTATTGGTGGGGGTACTTCCTGATGATAAGGTTGAGGGCTTCCAGTAACTCTTCTTCTATCTCATTTTTTCTATTCTGATCCTCTTCAGTGTTCCATATCTGATACAAACCTTGAGCACTTTCAGCCAAAAAGCTTGAGTTTTCTACAATGCGTTTGTTCCATTCAAACCAGATGAAATAACCGGTAATCAGTACAGCCATGCTGATTAACAGTGACCATAGGAGGACCCGGTTTCGCAGTAAGAATTGTGAGAATTTTTCTATAAATATAGCTTTGGCAGTCATTTCCTTGGGGTTTAGCATGAGTTCTCCTTGTTATTTGTTGATTTCTAATTCTTTTATTAATCTTGATAGATATGTTCTTTGAATACCCAGAGCAGAAGCAGTCCTGGTCTGGTGCCACTGATTAGCTTCCAACGTTATGATTATATACTGTTTCTTAAACACATTTACCGCATTTTTCAAAGACTTCCCCTGATAATCATTTTCTTTTTTACCTTTACGGGTCAACGCCAGATCATAGTGATGAATATATTGATCCTGTGAGATAACTACAGCCCTTTCGATTGCATTCTCCAGTTCACGCACATTTCCGGGCCAGGTATAGGATAATAGAACCTCCATAGCTTCATTAGTAAGGCCAAGGATCTGCTTTTTTATTTCACGATTCAATTTTTTGAGAAAAAAATCGGCCAGAAGCGGAATATCCTCTCTTCTTTCCCTTAAAGGGGGGATATAGATGGGCAGGACATTCAACCGGTAATAGAGGTCGGCTCTGAATTTCTTTGAGCGCACTTCATTCTCAATATCTTTATTGGTTGCCGCAATAATTCTAACATCAACGGTAGTGGATTCGCTTCCCCCTACTCTTTCAAAGGTTTTATACTGGATCACCCGTAAGAGTTTGGACTGCAGATTAAGAGGTAAATCCCCTATTTCATCAAGAAAGATAGTTCCGCCATCTGCCAGCTCAAAACGGCCTCTGCGGTTCTGAATAGCTCCGGTAAAGGCTCCCTTTAAATGACCAAAGAGCTCGCTCTCTAATAAATTTTCAGGTAAAGCTGCGCAATTGACTCTAATAAAAGGGCCTCCCTTTCGGTGGCTGCCAAGGTGTATCTGTTCGGCAAAGAGCTCTTTGCCGACACCGCTTTCTCCCAGTAACAGGACTGAGGAGTCTGCCCCCGCAGCTTTAAAGGCAATGCTGAGTTTGTCTTTTATTACCTTGCTCTCACCGATAAAGGTATGATAACCCTTTTCTGCCTGCACCTGTTCCTGCAACAGGTAGATCTCTTCCTGTGCCTGCTGGAAAGAACGGGCATTCTGAATAGCAATTCCCGCCTGGGTAGCAAAGATCTCAAGCCATTGCAGGTCCTCTTCATTGAATTTCTGTCTATTCTGTTTATTGATGATCTCAATAACGCCTATACATTTTTCTTTAACCTGCATAGGTACGGCTACTATGGAAGTGGTGGTAAAATTGATCTTCTTGCTGATATCCGCATAAAATCGATTGTCTGTGCTGACATCATTTACGATCAACGACCGGTTATTCTCATAAACCCAGCCTGCTATACCTTCACCCTTTTTCAGGGAAAATCTTTTTACATCAGCCCCTTTACTGCCCAGGGCAATCTCAAAATATAATTTATTATTTTCCGGGTTTACTAAGAGCAGAGATGATGCTTCGCCTGCAGTAAGTTTGGTGGCAAACTCGATTATTTTTGTCAGCAGATCCCTGATGTCAGTATAGGCAGAATTAATAAGAGTATTTATCTCAATCAGGGTGTCAAATTTATTACGGTCAATCTCAAAATCGAGCATCTCAAGAACTAATAGCCCGCCTAATTCGTAGATTTATCTTTAATAAAATCCGCGAGTGTTGACTTTTCCTCTGTTGAATCATCGTGAATATATTTTACCATTTCTTCTTGTTGTATTTTCCTGTTGTATTCCCGTATAGAGAGGGCAAGTTTCTGTTTTGCCGGTTTTATATCGCTGACAATAACTTTAATAGCATCTCCTACTTTATATTTGGCTAATGCTTCTTCTAGAGTTTCAACATTTTGATCAAAGATATTGACCTTATTTATCAGCCCCTCAATATTTCCCTGTACTTTAGCAAAAATACCGAAATCAGTTATACCGGTAATTTCTCCGTCAATTACACTACCCCTGGGGAAGGCCCTGGCCAGGGCCTTCCATGGATTTTCCTCCAGTTGTTTGATACCAAGCTTTATTTTTCTGTTTTCCTTATCAACATCAATTATGCTTACTTCAATTTCCTGGCCTTCCTGGAATATTTCGGAGGGATGCTTTATCTTTTTAGTCCAGGACATATCGTCAAGGTGCAGAAGTCCGTCAATTCCCTCTTCCAGCTCCAGAAAAGCGCCGAAACTGGCGAAATTCTTGATTTTTCGGGTTAACCGCATGCCCACAGGATAGCGTTTATCTATATCATCCCAGGGGTTGGAATAAACCTGTTTGATGCCGAGAGAAAGCTTTCCCTGTTGAATGTCATAATTAAGGATTTTTACTTCCACCTGGTCGTCGACATGTAAAACCTCTTTAGGATGTCTTATTTTTTTGACCCATGACAATTCAGATATATGAGCTAATCCCTCGATTCCTTCTTCCAACTCGATAAAGGCGCCAAAATCCGCCAGTTTAGTAACATGACCCTTAATGACATCACCCACTTGATATTTTTCCTCGAAATGAGTCCAGGGATCCTCAGTGAAATGTTTCAAACTTAAGTTTATCTTGTTCTCTTCCGGATACAGGCGGATCAGTTTCAATTTCAGCTTATCATTTAAAGAAACGAGGTCTTTGGGGCTGGTTATATGACGCCAGCTCATATCATTGATATGCAGCAGGCCGTCAAAGCCGCCGAGATCAATGAAAGCGCCGAAGGAGGTAAAACTTTTCACAGTTCCTTCAATAACATCGTCGATGCGCGCTTTGGCAAAAAATTTTTCTTTTTTCTTTTTTATCTCATCTTCCAGCCATTCTTTACGGGTAATTACAATATTGACCTTCCCCTTATTATACAATCTATCTACATAGAAATGAGTATCCAGGTTTAGAAGTTCTTCTGAATCTTTGACCCGGCTGATATCGGCCTTAGATTGTGGCATAAAAGCTCTTAAGCCATTGCCCAGATCGACCTCATAACCTCCCTTGATTTTTTTATCTATCTTCCCGGCAACGGCTTCATGGTTATCAAAGGCCTGCCTCAGGTTTTTCCAGAAGATCTTTTCATCAGCCTTCTTTTTGGAAACAATTACCTCTCCGCGTTTGCTTTCTTTGCTGATGAGTATAACATATACGGTTTCACCGATTTCGGGAGGTTCTGTGAACTCGTCAATTGGAATCTTCCCTTCTGATTTTAAGCCGACATCTAAAAAAACATATTCAGAGTTAATTTCTACGATCTTGCCGGGTATCATCTGCCCTTCCGCTACAGATTGGAAGCTCTTTATATACTGCTCCTGCAACTCTTCTTCGTTTATATCGTCTTTTGGCAATTTCCTTACATCTCCGCTTATCACCTAAACTATTCTCCCGTTATTTTTGCTTTTTTCGGATTTCAGAGAGTACTTTCTCACAAACTTGATCAATGGTCAAGTACGAAGTATCTATATAGAATGCATCAACCGCCTTTTTCAAGCTGCCCACGGGCTTATTCTTATCTGAATGGTCTCTGCTCCGGATTGTTTTCTTAATCTTTTCCCTTGATAGACTGCTTATACCCTGTTCGAATCTTCGTTGTGTACGTATCTCAATATGGGCATCAAGAAATATCTTGACCTCTGCATCAGGAAAAACCACTGTACCGATATCACGACCTTCAACAACCACATCCCTGTGTAGAGCAATTCTTTTAAGATTGCGGTTAACAATATCCCTGACCTCCGGTATGGTTGAAAAAAAAGAGACCCGGTTATCTATTAAATCAGTGTGAATCACCTTCTCCACGGATTTTCCGTTTAAATAGAGGCAATTATCCTGTATGTTAAAATTACATTCATTAGCAACAGCAATAATATCCTGCTCCTTCGCCTGATTAATATGCGCTTCCAGCACTGCTTTGGTAACGGCTCTATAGAAATTTCCTGAGTTCAGATAATAAAAACCGATTTTTTGAGCGGTTGTGGCAGCAATAGTGCTTTTACCAACTCCTGCCGGACCATCTATTGCAACAACCACCGAACTTCTCCTTTACTAAAGCTTCTTAAACCACATTATCTCTTTTTGGGAAAGAAAGCGGTAAGCTCCCGGGGGAATACCCCTGATGGTTACGATCCCTATTCGCACCCTGTGTATTCTTTTAACGGTCAGGTGGAAATGGCTAAAAACATGGCGTATTTCCCGGTTCTTTCCCTCCTCCAGGGTAAAGAGTACATTATTTACACTTTTACGGGAATAATTTTTCAACTTGTACTTTACTCCCTCTACAGTTATGCCCTTGAGGTAACTTTCAAGTACTGCGTCCGGTATTTCATTTTTACTCTCTACACTATAGACTTTTTCGATTCCTGAAGAGGGATGGCTGACCAATCTGCTGAATTCACCATCATTAGTGTAAAATATCAGCCCGCTGGATAAAAAATCCAGGCGGCCGACATGAAAAAGCCTGATATTTACCACATCTTTAAAAAGATCGGAAGTTAAGGGTCTGTCCTGGTCATCACTGTTTGAGCAGATATATCTGGTGGGTTTATGCACTGCCAGGTAAACCTTCTTTTTTACCTGATGCAGGATCTTACCATCCAGAGTTATCTGATCCTCTTCGGAGACTTTAGAACCCTGAGCTGTTACCCTTCTGCCATTTATACGAACGCGACCCTCGGCGATAAACTCCTCACATTTCCGTCTTGATCCCGCGCCTGATCTGGCCATGAAGAGCTGAAGGCGGATCCTATCCATTTAATTCAAACCTGTCCTGCTCACGGTCTTCCAGTCTTGGCAGGTCCGCTATACTACCCAATCGGAAATATTTTAGGAATTCTTTTGTAGTGCCGAATTGCATGGGTCTTCCGGGAGAATCTTTTTTACCCAACTCCCTAATCAAACCTTTACTCAGGAGCAGGCTGATCATACCATCTGCGGCTACCCCCCTGATACTCTCAATTTCCACCCTGGTAATAGGTTGGGAATAGGCTATAATGGCCATGGTTTCTAAGGCAGCTTTAGATAGCCTGTCTTGATGTTTTTTGCCGTATAGAGGTTTCAGATGCTCCCAGAGCGCCTGCTTGGGAGCGAAGGTATAATCATCGCCGATCCGGATGAGCTCTAATCCATGTATTTCCGAATCATACTCTTTACGGATAATCTCAATAGCCGCTAATACAATCTTACGGGTCAAGCCGGTTTTTCGGGTTAATTGAGGCAAACCAAGCGCCTGGTTTTCTAAATATAGTATGGATTCGATCAAGTTTGCCGCTTTATATTCTTCCGTGTATACCTCCATGGATCTATACCTTTTCGCTGCTCTTTATTCGAATATCACCAAAGAGTCTATTCTGCAGAACAACTATTCGTTTAGCCTTAATTAACTCCAAAGTTGCCAGAAAACTGCAGATTATCTCCATTATTGAATCAGGTTTTATAAGAAGATCACTAAAATAGAATTCATTCCCTGATTCAAGGAATTCATTTATCAGGGTAATTTTTTCATTTATTGTTACTTCCTCATAAAGATCAATAATCCTTTCTGAAGAGATAGTTGAAATTAGTGAGGAAAATGACTGGAGCAGGTCCCAGACGTTTACCTGCTGCCAGATTTCATCGTCTATAAAGGGAAGAATATTCTGTTTTTTCTCTCTTTCTAACGGCCATTCCGCACCCTTTTCCTGATCAGCCATTAATTCACTGAACTTTCTATATTTTTGATATTCGATTAATTTTTCAACAAGCTCAGTTCTCGGATCATCGAATTCATCATCCAGATCAAGTTCAACCGGAAGAAGCATGCGTGATTTGATATAAAGTAAAGTTGCAGCCAGCACATAGAATTCGGTTATATTATCCAGATCAACCCTGGTGGCATAATTCAAATAATCAAGATACTGCTCAGTAATTGCAGCAATCGGAATATCATAGATATTCACTTCTGATTTTTTGATTAGAAAGAGCAGCAGATCCAGCGGCCCCTCAAATTGTCCCAGTTTGAATTCCTGTTTGCTGTTGGCTGAGATACCTTGCACCATTAATATAGAATCTCTTTGTCACTCTGCCCGTTATTTGTTGCGGCTTCTTTGGGTTCAGTTTTTTTCTCTGTTATTTTTTCCTCCTGGTTTTTATCTGGAAAGAGAACCTTTCTAAGCCTGATTTCCAGTTCCCGGGCAGTATCGGGGTTATTAACCAGGAAAAGCTTGGCATTTTCTCTTCCCTGTCCTATACGCTCTTCTCCAAGTGAATACCAGCTTCCGCTTTTCTGTATGAAATTCTGCTGCAATGCGCCGTCAAGCAGGCTCCCCTCTCTGGAAATACCCTTACCAAAAATGATCTCCATCTCTACTTTCTTGAAGGGCGGAGCCACTTTATTTTTCACTATTTTTACCCGTACTTTGTTACCAATGGCATTGTCGGTGCCCTGGGTGATTGTTTCAATTTTTCTCACCTCGACACGCACCGATGAATAAAATTTCAGAGCTTTGCCTCCCGTAGTGGTTTCCGGGTTGCCGAACATAACCCCGATCTTCATTCTGATCTGGTTAATGAATACCAGGCAGGTATGTGATTTAGAGATAACTGCGGTAAGCTTGCGCAGGGCCTGGCTCATCAACCGTGCCTGGAGACCCATGTGAGAATCCCCCATTTCACCCTCAATTTCCGCTCGTGGGGTAAGGGCCGCAACAGAATCCACCACAATTATATCTACAGCACCTGAGCGTACCAGACTTTCGACAATTTCCAGAGCCTGTTCTCCGGTATCGGGCTGAGAGACCCACAGCTCATCCGTATTAACACCGAGATTTTTGGCATATATGGGGTCCAGGGCATGTTCAGCATCGATAAAAGCGGCAATCCCGTTTAATTTCTGTGCTTCGGCAATTGCATGCAGGGCCAGAGTAGTCTTGCCTGACGCTTCAGGACCGTAAATTTCCGTAATTCGACCACGCGGATAACCTCCCAGGCCCAGGGCGGCATCGAATAGAATAGAGCCGGTGGGTATTATTTCTATTCCCTTTTGGTCGGAATTATCTCCCAACCTCATTAGGGAACCTTTGCCGAACTGTTTTTCTATCTGCAATCGCGCGGCTTCCAGAGCCTTTAGCTTGTCATCCATGTTTTCACCCGGGTACTCAAGGGAGATTGATGATATTGATGTTTTCTTAGCCATTATTTTATAACCCCCAATTATTATACTTCATAATATAACTACAGCATGTTTTGCAACAGTACTTTTAAGCTATATTCGCATTATTCTGTTTTTTTATTTAATTGTAAATTAAAATACTTTTTTTGAATCGATTAAAATAGTTACCGGACCATCATTGATATAGGATACAGCCATTTTAGCGCCGAATTGACCGGCAGCCACTTTATAACCCTCCGCTTTCAGGCGGCTTAAGAGTAGTTGATAATAGTGATCGGCTTTTTCAGGTGCTGCTGCTTTAGTGTAAGATGGCCTCCTGCCACGGCGGGTATCTCCGAAAAGGGTGAATTGGGATATAACCATGATAGCACCATTAACATCACTTAAAGAAAGGTTCATTTTTCCCGCTTCATCTTCAAAGATCCTCAGATTGATGACTTTTCCAGCAATATAGTTAAGGTCAGCCGCTGTATCTTCACTACCAACGCCAAGATAAAGCAGTAAACCATTTTCAATATGTCCGATTATCTGCCTGTTCACGCTGACTGTAGATTCTGTTACCCGCTGAACAACTGCGCGCATGTTGATTACTTCTTGTTCTGTAATAGCTGATGAATTGATATTCCCTTAATGCTCAACACTCCGGCCTCACTTTCGATCCTGCCAAGCACCTCAAGGGCAGTGCCGTTTTCCAGGTCCGCACCAAAATCCAGAGAAACCGGTACAATACCCAACAGCTCTTTTTGCTCATGGTAGCCGACAAGCAGGTCGAAGGTTATATTCTCCCGGCTGATTACCAGATTCGCTACCTTACCCTTCCAGACAGTATAGCAACCGTTATAGAGAAGAGATTCTGTAGTTACTTCTTTGTATGAAAATGTATCTTTTACTGTAGTAAAATCCGGCTTTTGAACAAATGCAGCCAGTAGTCGAGCTTTTTCTTTAACATAAGCAGAGGCATTGGAGTAGAGAATCCGGTTTAATTCTTTTAGAGCCATATTATCCCGGAAAGCAGTTAAATATTTTTTAGCATTTTTAAAAGAAGTCAGAATATCTTTTTCGGTTAAGATGTAATGGTAATCTCCTTCCATGGAAATAAGAGTGGGTTGACTTTTGCTTAATTCAATATCCGGTAATCCCGGCCGCCCGAGAGCTTTACCGGGCAGAAGGGGCTGGATAAAATAGACAGCGGCCAGAGTTAGAGTACCGGCCAGCAGGATTAACAGTGGCAGGATAATAATTGATCGATTAAAGGGACGTGGGGGTAGAATATCCCTGAAGAGTCTGGAATCGCTTATTTCTGATAGATCAGCGCTGCCGGATATTGAATATTTGCGGGCCAGATCGAGTCCTCGCCTGGCAGCGCGGTTATTAGGCTCAAGATCAAGGACTTTCAGCCAGTTATTGATGGCCTCTTCTGTGTGAGTTCTTTTTAGAGCAACCGCGGCTAAACCGAGAAGAGTATTTACGTGGTTAGACTCAAGTTGTACAGCTCGTTTTAAATAGGAATCAGCTCCCCCATAATCGTCGCTGAAAAGACAGGAATTACCGAGCAGGAGATAAAATTGAAAGCTATCACGAAAACGGAATATCTGCTGTTCGAGAAGTCTGATTACCTGGGAGAACTTTCTCTTGCGAAAGAGTTTTCCTGCACTCTTCAGAACATCGGCGGGCATTATCAGCTATTTCCTTTAATATTATATGAGTTACCTGCCCCCAGAGTATTCATCCGCTTTGCTGCGCAAGCTATTAAGGATCTCTTCCATTACTCTGATTTCTTCATCCGTTACTTCCGAAACATCTGCCAACATGCGGTTTATCTCTGAGATCAGGTTATTAACAGTGGAGAGATCTTCCTGAATGGCAATCAGCGGATCAACAGTATTTCCTGAAGCCGGCGCTAGCGCTTCCTTCAGGAGCGTATCCAATTTCTTATCACGATCACTGAGTATACTGTATCCGGATGCGCTGTAATTTCCCAGGACAATTACAATTTCCCTGGTGGTGCCCGGCCTTAACCTGGCAGGTTCGTAGTAGTGGAGGACAGCTGAATCATTTATTGAATAGGGAAGCAGATTGAAATTGCGGGAATCTGAGGTTTTATATGACCAGGAAACATCGTTTAATCGCTTCCAGTTTGCAAAAACAATTTTATCGGGCCGGGTAATGCCTTCCTGGTTAATTGGACACTGCAGACCTATATTCTCAGGATCCTTTGCCCAAGGTGACAGCCAGTAATCTACACTTTCCTTTAGTGAAATCGTTGTTTCTCGATTAATCTGCCTCTTTGAATCGGTTAAAAAATGGGGAGATTTCTCTTCACCAAGGTAGGTATCCAGGAGAAAACTGATTCCTACTTCCAGACTTTGATCGGAGATATTCTCCAGGCTGATGGTTATCTTTACTCCATCACTTAAAGTAGCTGTTTTAGAGGTAATAAAGGTGAAATCCATAATTACCCTGATTCTAGAAGATTCCCAGATGAAACGGGCGCCGGATGCAGTGAGTTCAGCGCTTTCCTTGAATTCGGAATTTTCACCGAGCTTAATAATTTTATTATTAATAACCAGCTTTATAGTTGAAGTCCGCGGATCTTGATCAACAAAGAGCGGCAGGTATTTCCTGCCGCTTAAGCTTGTTTGATAATAGAGAGAGAACCGGCCGATTCCCTCATGGAGAATAAGTTTGACCCTGCCGTTTACCGTTTCTAAAGGCCAGAGTGAAGGGAAATTAAGAAAAATGACGATCAGTAGTATAGCACTCTTTTTCAGTCGCATTATTTGCTCTCCGGTATACTTAGTCCACTATGCAGCCAGCTTAATAATATTTCTTTAATTCCCAGGGCCTCTTCTTTTATAGATTTCAGTCTTACTACAGAGGCGCTCTCTTTGCTTACGCCCTCTTCGCTATCTATGGAAATAAAAGCAGGGCGGCTTCCCTGTAGCTCTTTAAGCTGTTTTTTTAGGAGTTTATTTTCCTGTTGGAGATCACTGATTGTGCTCTGCTCATCCTGTTTATTAAAATTAATTATTTTTCGCTGATAGGCGGCAATAGCCTGCTCATAGGTTTTTTCCCGCCTTTGGAATTCTTCAATTGTTTTAAGCGACTCTTCATGGCTCCACTTCAATAGTTTCAAGAGTTCATTTTCCCTCTTTTTAAAGTTGATCAAAGACATTTTATAGCGAGCAGCCTCTATTTTATAACTGCGCGGATATTCATCTATAACTTTGCTGAATATTTTTGCAGAATCTTCAAGCAGACCAAGGGAAAAAAGGCATTCACCTATCCAGTAATAGGCATTAGGCATAAAAAGCGAGTCGGGATATTCAATTATAAACCCTTGAAATACCTGGATGGAACTCTGGTAATCACCCTGCATGAAGAGCAGTCTTCCCTTCTGGTAGAATGCCTCGGTAAAATAACCATGATCAGGATAATTAGCCAGGTAAAACTCAAGACTCCTTTCCGCATCATCCAGCTTCCCCAACACCATATAAGCCTTGGAGAGCCAGAAGTAAGCATCAGCTTTTACACTTTCAGCTTCAGGATTAAGTATGACATTTCGGAAACTGATTATCGATTCACTGAAGCGCTGGTGCTTAAATAAGGACATGCCTTCGTTTATGAATTCCTCGCTGCTCACAGATTGTCCGGATACAACAATTATTCCAGAGATAAACAGAAACAGAAAACAAAAAGCCGTTAAGCGTTTCATATGCATTGAGACAAATACTCCTCTATTATTTTTCGACTGGCTCCTCAAGAAACTTCATGTTTTTATTCTCCTTGCTTGAGCAGGTTTATTTCCAGTTCGGGACTTTCCGCCTGGAAAATAGCTGATCCGGCGACCAGCACTTCAGCTCCAGCCCTGACAACGCTTTCACGGGTATCTGAATTTATTCCGCCGTCCACTTGAATCAGGTATCTATAGCCAAGCCTCTTTTTCATGTCACTTAAGTATTCGATCTTACGCAGACATTCTTCGATGAGTGTCTGACCACCAAATCCCGGATTCACTGTCATTACCAGAACAATATCCACCATATGCAGAATATCAAGCAGCATACCGGCCGGAGTGGAGGGTATAATTGAAATACCCGCCTTTTTGCCCATTTTAATAATTGAAGTAAGCACCCGGTGTATATGTATAGTGCTTTCAAGGTGTATGGTAATATAATCAGCGCCGGCCCGGGCAAATTCCTCGATCATTGTTTCAGGATGCATAACCATTAGATGAGCGTCAATGGGCAGCCTGGTATGTTTTCTTAAAGCAGCCAACATCTGGGGTCCAAAGGTAATGGTAGGCACGAAAGTACCATCCATTATGTCAAAATGCAGCCAATCTCCCCCACTCTTTTCAATTTTATGCACCTCTGCCGCTAAACAGGAAAAATCAGCCGCTAATATAGAGGGTGCAACTATTATAGAAGGTCTTGTTTCCATAACCTGATATTAACAAAAAAATGGCTCCAGGCAAATGGTTAATATGGCAATTGATTGACTAAAAGCCTTATTAAGGTGTAATTTATTATTAAAGAGATTCTTTTTTATCGATATAACTAATAATGACTGATAAACAGTTAATGTTTCGCGACAATGAAATAATTCAAATAC
>SDBS01003972.1_pt1 | contig 14512 bp, 22 predicted proteins | sample 2277091 | NCBI WGS metagenome assembly SDBS01 (sample SAMN10404972, study PRJNA504765) | marine sediment metagenome | isolation source: marine sediment core GS10_PC15, 163 cmbsf | place: Arctic Ocean: Southern Knipovich Ridge | collected 2010
TTTAATTAATGCGCTTTGTGTTTATATAAGTATTTAAAAATTCTATATATTATGTATTTTGTTAAATATACGTAGTAAAAACCAATTTAATAAAAATCTTTATAAATACCACTATTTGTTTTAGAATTATGTTGACAATAATCATTTCCTTTATTGTTATTATTGTTTTAATAATTGCTTCTATAACAGACATAAAAACAAGAGAGGTTCCTGATTGGATTAATTTTTCATTAATCCCACTGGGCATAGGAATAAATCTAATCTGGTCATTAGCAACAAACAACTGGAATTTTATAATTTTTAGTTTAACTGGTTTTATTGCTTTATTTATTATAGCTTTACTAATGTTCTATACAGGACAGTGGGGCGGTGGTGACTCAAAAATGCTCATGGGATTAGGAGCACTAATAGGTCTAAAATTAAGTCTTGACTCCACCTTAATATCATTTCTAATTAACATAGTTATAGTTGGATCTTTATATGGCCTTGTATGGAGTATTATTTTAAGCTTTAAAAACAGAAAAAAATTTATAAAAGAATTAAAAAAATCAACAAAATCAATTATAAAAATAAGAAGAATAATGCTAATCTGGTTTATAATCCTTCTTATTTCAGCTTTGTTTATTAAAGATGTTGTTATAAAAATTCTTGTTATTTTATTAACTATCTTTATATATACATCATTTTATCTCTTTATTTTCATAAAAGCTGTTGAAAAATCCTGTATGTTAAAATATGTAAAACCAACAGAAGTTACAGAAGGAGATTGGATTGCAAAGAAAATTTTTGTAAATAAAAAATATATAGCTGGTCCAAAAGATTTAGGTATAGAAAAAAAACAATTAAAAAAATTAATTAACTATTATAAAAAAGGAAAGATAAAAAGAGTTTTGATTAAAATTGGAATACCCTTTGTGCCTAGTTTTTTAATTGCCTATTTAATCACATTATGGATTGGCAATGTTCTTTTGTTATTTATCTAAGGTATCTTTCTCAAATGCTTAACCAAATAATTTTCTTCATCAGAATATTTTTCAGTACTTTTATCAAGATTAACTGGTTCTGGTTTTTCTTCTTCAAAATAACCAACAGTTTTGGTTTGATCTCGTATCTTTAATTCTACAGTAGACATCTCCTCTTCTGTTAATTGTTTTGGTTGCCAATCTAACTTTACATTATCATCAGGCATTCTTGGTATAATATTAATCAGAAAATGATTATGTTTTTGACCTGCTGCAACACCATTTTGAATAAATATATTTGTGCCTTGGACTTGTAAAACCTCAAATAAAGAAATAGAAACCTTATTTGTTATTCCAAATATATGAGCAACCTCAAAATCAGGTACATGCTCAATTATTGTATAATGTTTTTTTGGCATTACCCAAACATGACCTTGTGAAACCGGCTCTGGACATAAAACTGCAATTACTTTGTCATCTTCATAAATCTTTTTTAATTTTCCAGATTCTATCATATCACATATTTCACATTCACTCATTTTCCACCTGTTACAAGATTAGCAATATCATCAAGGCTTACACTTTCTTTTTTAGCAGATTTTTTTGTCTTTTTAGATTTTGTTTTAGCTTTTAAAGATTTCTTCTCCTCCTTAAACTCAGCTTCCACTACCTTTGGTTCTTTTACTTTAGGCACAACTTCTTCTGTAATTTCCTTTTCTGTTTCAATACCAAACTCTTTATTTATTTTAGCAACTAATAATTTCCTAATCTCTTCAAGAGCCTTTTCACTGGTTTTTTTGCCTTTAATATCCAATCCAACAACGTCTTTTTCCATTCTTGGTATTATATGAATCATAAAATGCTGGGCTTTTTGTCCTGCAGCAATACCATTAGCAACAAATATGTTTGTACCATGAACCTTTAGTGCTTTTAATAAAGTAGAAGAAAGTTGTTTTGAAATCATAAACATATGTTTAATAACATCCTCAGGGATCAAAGGCATTATAGCATAATGTTCTTTTGGCAATAACAAAATATGACCTGGGTTAGCAGGATTAATATCAAGTATAGCCAAACATTTATCATCATCATAAACTTTCTTAGAAGCAACTTTTCCCTTTACAATATGGCAAAATACACAATTTTTAATTTGAAACTCTTTTAATTCTTCAGGACTCATATTCTTGAGCTTTTCTTGCATATTTTTTACTTCTTCTTCAGAAGGCATATTTAACATTAAGTCAGGGATTTATTTAAATGTTTTTATATTAGGACAAAATCAAAACCATAATATTTATAAACAACAAACCCAACATAACAGCCATGGTAAAAAACATACACAAACCAAAAACATGTCCTGAATGTGGTAGTGACAATATTTCATATAAAGAAACCACAAATCAACTCATCTGCAAAGATTGTGGATTAATATACGAACCATTAGCAGAAAAAGCTAAAAAATGAAAAAATATATTTCTCTAATGTTAATAATAGCATTGCTTATTTTAGTTGGTTGTAAAAGAGCATCTATTACACCAACCGGTACAACAATAATTGAACAACCACAAGAAAATATTGAAGATCAAACCGAAACAGAAGATGTATCTGATGAAACAATCCTAGAAGAAACAGAAGACGATGAAGAAATTGAAGAATCTGAAATTAATGATTCAGAATCAAACACAACAGAAGTAAATGATGATGAAGAACCAATAGTTACATTACCAGAAGGAACACACATTGTTGCAATGCAGATGGCTGGAACAAATATGGTCTTTTTCCCAAAAGAATTAAAGATTTCTTTAGGAGAAACAATAAGATGGGAAAACAGATTAGACTACCTTAACAAAACAACAAAACTAACAGTTTATTCTTACCAACATTTATTTAGAAGCTCTGATTTAGAGTATGGTGAGTATTTTGAATATACATTCACAGAAAAAGGAACATTTAGATATAATGCCTTACCATACATAAAAATATTTAAACCTGGAGAAATAATTGTTGAATAGGAGGTGAATTATGAAAAAATCTAAAAAAACAAAAAGGAAAAAAGTTTATAGAAAACCAATTATGAAAAAATCAGATAAACAAACAATGAAAGTTTCTTTAAAGTATATCTCTCTGATTTTTCTATTGGCTGGCTTTTTATCCAATGAAAACGCCTTAATAGGAGTAGGAATAGTTGCTTTAGCAGCATTTTTTATGGTTGAAAAATAATCTATTTTTTCAACTTTGGTATGCCTTTATAAGCAGTTAAACCACATAAAATTAATACCATCCAAAACACTTTAAGACTTATTCTTCCCAAAACCATTAGAATTAGATTTAAAACAACCAATATAACCAAAAACACTGATAAAATATGAATTAATTTCATTTATTTAAAAAAGAAAATAAAAAAATAAAACAGAAAAGTCTATCGTCTTTTCTTTCTTCTGGCAGCTTTCTTCTTTTTAACAACTTTCTTCTTTTTAGCTGCTTTCTTTTTCTTTCTTTTGCCGCCTCTTACCATCTTTGCGCAAGAGATATCCCCTTGTTTGTCAATAAAGTACAAAAATCCAGGTTTTTTCTTTATACCTACTTTTGCTACAACTTGTATCTTTGCTTTTCCTTTTTTCTTTCCTCTTGCCATCTTTGCTCTGGCTACATTACCTTTCTTATCAACAAAGTAAAGGTATCCGTCTGCTTTTTTGACGCCAACTTTTTCTACTTTTTCTGCCATTTTTTAAACCCCTCTATTTTTTTAAGACAATAATTGCCCTACTCTCGTCTAAACCCAAACTAGTATTTAAAGCTTTCTGTTTTTTATCGTCGGAAAAATGATTACTTGTCTGTGACAAAAATTAAATAACAACAAAAACTTTGTCATTCTCCCTCACAACCCTATCAAGTTTTATACCAACAACCCCTTTTTTGATTTGTTTTACAATCCTATGGTTCTTTTGTATTGATTTAATCTTCTGTTCAACAACACCAGTCTTATTTCCCTGAATCATTATACTATCTCCGACCTTTAATCCATAAGATTCCACTCTAACCTCAGCTACATTTACCTTTTTGTAAAAATTATTTATGATTCCAACATATATCTTCTTTTTTGTTGCCTTACTTCCATAAATTTTAGACCATTCATCTATCGGTTTACCCATATAAAAACCAGAAGAGAACCCTCTATTGTAGACTGTCTTTAATTTTTCTAATAATTTTTTATTATCCGCTTTAGGATTATCAATAGCTTCTCTATAAACTTCTGTAACAACCTTAACATATTCAGAGCTTCTATTCCTTCCTTCAATCTTTAAACAACTAATCCCTGCCTTTACTAATTTATCCAAAAATGGTAAAGCGCACAAATCTTTTGGACTCAAAATATAATCTTCTCCTAATTCCAATTCATGATCCTCTTCAACATCCCTCAGAAAAAACTTTTGTTTTTTCTGATGGTGCTCAGAAATCTCTGATTTCTGACATTTTATTAAATATTTTCTTCTGCAAGGCTGTAAACATTCTCCTCTATTAGCAGATTTTCCAAATATCTCCTGGCTTAAAAAACATCTTCCAGAAACAGAAACACACATTGCACCATGCACAAAAGTTTCAATCTTAACATTTATGTTTTCTTTTTTTAATTTATTTATAATACTCTTTATTTGTTCTAAAGATAACTCTCTTGCTAAAATAACTCTCTCACAATTCTTAAAATTCTTTTTTAAAATTTTTATAGCTTCAAAATTAGCAACAGAAGCTTGTGTTGAAATATGAATTGGCAAATTTAGTTTATTTGCTTCACTAATAACAGAAAAATCCCATGCAATTATTGCATCTATCTTTGCTTTTTTAGCTTTTTCTAAAATTTCTCTAACTTTATTCAACTCATTATCATAAACAATAGTGTTAATTGCCAAATAAGACTTAACTTTATTCTTATGACATAATTTAACAACTTTATCTAACTCTTTTAGATTAAAATTCTTAGCACCAGCACGCATATTCAGCCCTTTAATCCCAAAATAAACAGCATCAGCTTTAGCTTGAATAGCTGATTCTAAACTTACAAAATCCTGTATAGGGCTTAAGAGTTCAACCATTTTCTCACAAAACTTATCTCTTTTTTATATTCATTAAGATCTTTTGAACCAATCTGTGATTCAAGGACTATAGGAAAATTTCCTTTCTTTATAATTTCTAATTGTTTTAGATACTCTCCTCTTAATACATGAAGAGGTATATGTAAGTGGTTAAAATAATTAGCACTAAGATGAGAATAGATTATATTTTTTCTGAATTTTTTAAAGAGTTTATTTATCGTGCCTTCTTCAGATGAATGTGATGTATCTAAAACAAATCTAAAAGACTTGTTGTCTTTTAGCATTTTAGCATAATCTTTTATTTTAAAACCATAGTGTTTTTCCATATTCTCTATGCTGTGTTGGTAGTCTCTTATATTGAAAACTTTGAAATCACTTATTTGTTGAGGGTGAACATTTAGATTAACTGCATTTATTTTATCGTAAATATAGTAGAGCTTAGCTAATATTTTTTTTGTTATATCGTTTTTTGATAATAAAAAAGGTTTACCATTCAGATCAAATGGTACATGTAATGTGTTAAAGTCAAGGTCTTTTATGAGTTTTATTGAGTTTCTTTTAATTTTAAAGTTTAATAAATCTTTAGCATCTCCAATTAGAAATTCAAAACCATCTATATCTAATTTAGAAACCAGTTTTATAGATTTGTTGACATCCTCTTTAAGATAAGGATTATATAAAAGCCCTTTTGAAATACAAACAATTCTTCTCATTTTAGTTCACCAATATTTACAAAACTAAAATCCTCTTCCAACCTAGGACAAGATGTATTAACCCAAGCATCAATAAATGAAAAGTTTTGTAATTGATTAACATCAATATTATCTGTAATAAAAAAATAGAATTTTTTATCTTTGTATTTTCTCTCTAAAAATTCAAGTTTTTTAAAAGAGTATTTTTGCCCTAGCTTTGTTGAAATCAAAACACCTATGTTTTTAGAAGATAAAAACTTAATCATTGCTCCTTTTTTTCTTTTTTTGTAATTCTCAATCTTTTTCTTATCTAATTTAGTAATTTTTCCATTCATTGGATTTAAAATATAAACATCCTTTCCTAGTAATCCTAAAACAATTGGATGAAACTGTCCTGTTCCAATATATAAAAAAGCATTAACTTTATCTTTAATTTTTTCAGCAGCAGAAACATCACATCCTAAAATTTGAGCTTTGTATTTCTGTTTTCCCTTGCCTACTAAAACTCTTTTCTCTTTAAGCTGTTTTTTAACATTATTTATCTGATCAACAAACTGCACAGTTGTAGCTAAACCTATTTTCTGAGGAAGTTTATCTATATTTTTAATATTTATTTTCCCTCTATATCTTGCTTCAATAAACAATTGCTTCATATCAAATTAAAGAAAATCTGTTTTTAAAAACCTGTTGGTTTTTATAATGAATAAACATAAAATATATAAACAAAACAACTTAAGTAATTTGATATGACAAAAGAAGATATAACAAATCTAAGACATTCTACATCACATATTCTAGCTCAGGCTGTTAAAAAATTATTTCCAGGAACAAAATTAGGAATAGGACCAGCTATAGAAGACGGTTTTTATTATGATTTTGATGTTAAAAAACCATTTACTCCAGAAGACCTAAAAAAAATAGAACACGAAATGAATAATCTTATAAGACAAAATCTTGAGTTTAAAAAAAAAGAAATTTCTAAAGCCAAAGCAAAAACATTATTTAAAAATGAACCATACAAACTTGAATTAATAAATGAATTAGAAGGCTCTAAAGCTATAATATATACTCAAGGAGATTTTACTGATTTATGCAAAGGACCTCATGTTAAAAATTCTAAGGTTTTAAAAGCATTTAAACTAACCAAAATAGCAGGAGCTTATTGGAAAGGAGATTCTAAAAACAAAATGCTTCAAAGAATCTATGGTGTTGTTTTTCATGATAAAGATGAACTAAAAAAATATTTAACTCAATTAGAAGAAGCTGAAAAAAGAGATCATAGAAAACTTGGTAAGCAATTAGATTTGTTCTCAGTGCATGATGAAGCACCAGGAATGCCTTTCTTTCATGACAAAGGAACTTTTATCTTTAATACATTAGTTGACTTTATGAGAAATGAAATGAAAAAAAGAGGTTATGAAGAAAACATAACACCCATGTTGTTAAACAAACAACTATGGTTAAAGTCTGGTCATTGGGATCATTATAAAGAAAACATGTATTTTACAAAAATAGATAAAACAGATTATGCAATAAAACCAATGAACTGTCCTGGAAATTTATTAATATATAAAACAAAAGTTCATTCATATAAAGAACTTCCTCTAAAAGTAGGTGAATTTGGTCTTGTATATAGACATGAATTAAGTGGTGTTTTATCTGGTCTCTTTAGAGTTAGAGCCTTTACACAAGATGATGCTCATATATTTTGTGAAGAACACCAACTAAAAGATTCTATTATTGAATTAATTGAATTATGTGATTATACCTACAAAACATTTGGCTTTATCTATGAAGTTGAGTTAAGTACAAGACCTGAAAAAGCAATGGGATCAAAAGAAGTTTGGGATAAAGCTGAAAAATTCCTAAAACAAGCACTAAACACTAAAAAAATAAAATATAAAATAAATAAAGGTGAAGGAGCATTTTATGGACCAAAAATTGACTTTCATCTAAAAGACTGTATTGGAAGAAAATGGCAATGCGGTACTATTCAAGTTGATTTTTCTATGCCTGAAAAATTTAATTTAACTTATGAAGGAAAAGATGGAAGACCACACACACCAGTAATGATCCACAGAGCAATATATGGTTCAATAGAAAGATTTTTAGGAATTTTAATAGAGCATTATGCAGGAAAATTCCCTTTATGGTTAAATCCTGTACAAGTTAGAATCTTAACTGTTGCAGACAGATTTAATAACTATGCTGATAAAGTTTGTAAACAAATAAAACAAGCTGGCTTAAGAGTTGAGGTTGATAAAAGAGCAGAAAGCATATCTAAAAAAGTCAGAGAAGCACAGCTTGCTAAAATAAATTATATATTAGTTGTAGGAGAAAAAGAAATAAAAAACAACACAGTAACAATTAGAACAAGAGATAATGTTGTTCATGATGCTCAAAAAATCGATACATTTATTAAAAAGTTATTAGAAGAAAATAATAAGAAAAGGTGATTTAACTTGGATATAAATCAAATTGCTGCTTATGTAACAAATTACAGATATATACAATCATTATTAATATTTGTTTTCTTTTTTATTATATCTAAACTCATAGTCTATATTTCAGAAAAATATATACTTAAACTAACTGCTAAAACAAAAACAAATATTGATGATTTAATAATAAAAAGAACCAATAAACCAATATCTCTCATATTACTATTTATAGGTATTAGATTAGCACTCATTCCTTTACCTTTAACTGAAAAAGCACTTGGGTATATTAACAACGCTGTTTCTTCTTTTGTAATAATTGCAGTAAGCTATATTGTTCTTGCTATTTTAAATATATTGCTTAATTCATGGAGCGAAACATTCGCTAAAAAAACAAAATCAGAACTTGATGATAATATTATATCTTTATTCAATAAAGTTTCTAAAATTATTATAGGTTTATTAGTATTATTATTTATACTTGATGTATGGGGCGTAAAAGTAGGTCCTTTATTAGCTAGTTTAGGAATTGCTGGTCTTGCAATTGCATTTGCTTTACAATCTACCCTGGCAAATATTTTTGGTGGTATTTCTCTTATTTTAGATAAAACCATTAAAATTGGAGATGTAATTAAACTAGATAGTGGAGAAGGTGGAAAAGTCCATGACATTGGTATTAGAAGCACAAAAATTAAAACATGGGATAATGAAATAATCACAATACCAAATGGCAAGCTTGTTGAATCCAAAATACAAAACAGATCACTGCCAGACCCTTCTATTAGGATTAACATAGAATTTGGAGTAGTATATGGCTCTAATATTGATCAGGTTAAAAAATTAGCATTAGACACTGTTAAAAAAATTCCTAATGTTTCAAAAGACCCAGAACCACAAATATGGTTTACACAAATGGGAGATTTTGCTTTAAATTTCAAAATAATGTTTTGGGTAGATGAGTTAACTAAAAAATGGCCAACACACCAAGAAGCTATAACTAATATTTACAATAACCTAAATAAAGCCAAAATAGGAATTCCTTTCCCAACACGTACAGTTTATTTGCATAAATAATTTTTTTAATTTATATTTTATCAAGTTGGATTTCTAAATAGAAAGATTTAAATATACCAAGGTATACCTTAGTATAAGGTGATAATAATGAACGCTACAACTATAAAAATCTATGGAGATACAAAAAACAAGTTAGATCAATTTAGAGAATACAAAAATGAAAGTTATGATGAATTAATTAGGAAAATGATGTACATTGCAAAAAAAGCTAAGACTCAACCAGAATTAAGCAAAGAAGCAATAGAGTCTATTGAAAAAGCAAGAAAAAGGATAAAAGCCGGAAAATTTGTAACAGAAAAGGAAGCAAGAAAGAGGCTTGGCTTTTAAATGTATAAATTAATATTTGATCAAGAATCAATTGAATTTTTAAAGAAAGCCGAAAGAAAACTAGCAGAGAGAATCTGGAACAAAATAATGAATACAAAAGAGAATCCTCATCATTTTTTTGAAAGATTAACTGGAAGAAAAGACTATAAATTAAGAATAGGAGATTATAGGGTAATAGCAGATATAGATGATAACAAAAAGAAAATAGAAGTAACACTTATAGGACATAGAAAAAATATTTATAAAAATCTTTAAGAATTTTTTCCGAAACATATAAATAATCTTATTCATATAAATTTAACATGAAAACAAAAAAAAGAGGATTATCTCTAATTCTTATCTTATTACTAGCAATTGCTGTTATAGGTTTTTCTATATATGATTATTTAAATAAAGAAGAAACTCAAGAATCAGTTAGTGAAGAAGTTTCTGAAACACCAACAGAAGCTGTTGTTGAAGAACCTAAATCATTAGCTTCTGATGAAGTTTTAATACAAATCTTTAGAAAAGAATTTGACAAAACAGAAATTACAATTGAAACTGGAACAAAAGTTATATGGAAAAACATGGATACAAGAAGACATATGATTACTAATAAAAGATTAGGTTTATTCAGAACTTTAAGAAAATCTCTTGAATATGGAGATACTTTTGAATATACCTTTAATGAACCAGGTGTTTATGAAATTCTAGAAGCTAATTTTGGAATTAATGGATATGTTATTGTTGAAGAACCAAAACCAAATCTAATAACCGGTTATGTTGTTGCAAATCTAGAACTAAATGGCCTTAATTTTCTTCTAATTTCAATAAATCTTTTTGTCATCACAACATTGGCCTTAGTAATTGGTTTTCACATCTCTAGAAAACAACAGAAATAATTAAAATGGAACATTACATATCAAGGAGAGAAGCATTAGGGCGGTTGGCAGGATTAATTATAACTCCAGCTATTTTGAGCTTGGATGCTTTAGCTAATGAAGCAGACGAATTGTCAAAATCAGAAATTAATGAACTAATACATCTTGGTTCAATGGATAGTATTTTGCAAGAAGAATACTCATCAGGCAAAATACACAGAGTAAGTTTTAATGATAATAATACATCAAATTTTAGGGAGCTTGTTTATCAAAATAATTTAGATCCTTCAAAAAAGTCCCCTTCTTTCGTATTCTTTTTTGCTAGCAAAGATAAAAGAATCTATAATTTACTGGATTCTATTGTATTAAGAGAATTGGCCAAAAAGCATTTTGATCAGGTTAAATTTGTCACTTATGACCTTTCAAAAGATGAAGACTTCCTTATAGCTAACAGGTTCATTTTAGGTGATGAAGCAATAGGTGAAGGCATTGAATACCCTCTCCTATTCGCAATGTACGCAAAAACTAATGGAAGAGTAAAACAATTAAAAATAATCAAAGATGGACCAAGAAATAGAAACGCAATAAATAATTATGTTGAAACTTTCTCTCACCTTATACAAAATAATCTTTATTGAAAACCATCTTAGCTAAAATAAGTGGGTTTTGATTTATCATTTATTTAAGTTTCCATAAACTAAAACTATAGCTCAATATATTAATAATTACAATAAAAAATATTATTTCTTCCTGTAACCAAACAATTTATTATATTTGGTATGATCCATAAATTCAAGAATGAAAGCAATAATCTTAACTTCATCTCCAATAAGAGTGTATAAAAGCCTCCAATAACCAACTAATTCTACTCTTAGTATTTTATCAGTTCCGTATTTTTGAACAACCCCTTTTGATATGTATTTTCTAGGAATTAGATCACCATAGTAATGGTCTGCTTTTATGTTTCTTAATGCTGTATTAATTGAAGTAAGTAACTGACCATAAGATGGTTTTTTCTTAGAAGATTTGCTTTTTGTAACTAATTCTTGTAATTTTTTATACTCTTTATAAGCATCTTCATCAAATCTTATAACAATATCCTTATCCATCCTACATCACCGTGACTCCTCTTTTAATTTTAGCTCTAAGTTTAGGGCTAATCTCATTCTTGTATATCCATATTATTCCTTCCTTAAGTATAGCAATTTTACCGCTTTCTTCTAAATATTTAAGAATAATATTGAGTGTAGGTCTCATGATTTTCTTTGGTAATCTCCTGTCTAGCTCATTTTTTGAAAGTGGACTCATGGCTATTCTAACTACTTTTTCAACATTTAGAATTGTATCAAGTCGTGGGTAATGTAATACTTCTCTGGGCATATCAGTTCACCATATAAGTTTATACCATGGTATAAACATATATCATATATAAATGTTTCGATTTTCTATTACTTTATATTTTATTTTCTTGAAGAATTGTAGAACAACGATATAAGTCTTATGCCAAACATCTTAACTTTTCCTTTTAGTTTCAATAAACCTTTTTGTTATCACAACAATAGCCTTAATAATCGGCTTCCACATCAGCCGAAAACAACAGAAATAATTAAATTTTTTTAAAAATAAGCTTTATAATACTTATTTAAGTTTCCATAAACTTCTTTTTTATATATTTAACAAAATTCTTTTCTTGGCGCTCTATTTGGTATTTATCTAATACATCATAGTAATCTTCCAAATCTTCAATCCTTATATCTATTAAAGGATATCTTCTTTTCCAAAGTACCCAATTCATTAGTAACCTAGCTAACCTGCTGTTTCCATCAGCAAAAGGCTGTATTGATATAAGTTTTAGATGAATAATTGCCGCAAGCTCAATAGGATGTAATTTTCTGTTTTCAGCTGAATACCATTTGAAGAAATTATCTAACTCTTTGTTTACCGCATTCCATTTGGGTGGTACATAAGTTGTTCCTCCAATCTTTACATCTTTTTTTAATACACTTCTTAACTTTCCTGCTATCTCATCATCCACCCCTAAAAACAGAATTTTATGAAGCTTTTTTATGAATCTTAAATCAAGCTTTCCTTTATATTTTGTTATTGCTACAACACCTTTCTCATGATTTTCAAGCTCTTTTACATTTTTTAGGTTTTTAAAGCCTTTTGGAATAATTCCATCTTTTAAGATAAGGTAAGTTTGTCTTAGTGTAACATCCACTCCAGACAATTTACTGCTATCATAAGTGTACCTTATCATGAAGTTCTCAAAATTTCTCTTTTTTTCTAATTGGCTTAACTTTTTTATCTCTTGGTTATGTTTCTCTATTTTTTCTCTTATTTCTTCTACATCATTTATAGAAAGATACTTGTATCTTTTTCTTTCAATCTCTTTTAGAAATTCTTTTTTTAACTGTTCAAGCCTTTTTTTTGGAGGGAGAACTTTTCCTAAATATTTTGTTTTTTGAATTATTTTATTCCCTTTTCTAATTGAATGCCCTAGTACATAATAATCCTTTATTTTTCTTATAAATACCATTTTAAGAATTATACACTACTCTTATTTAAACTTTTTGTTTATACACTACAAAATATTGCCTTTACTTAATAATAAACCAAATTTAACAACAATAGCCTTAATAATCGGCTTTCACATCTCTAGAAAACAACAGAAATAATTAATTATTTAATAATCCAACACACTCTTTTCTAAATGCTTTTACTGTATCATTTTTTCTCAACTTACGTGGAAGTTGATCTAATGCATCAACAGCATTACTATATTCACCCAATCCTTTATATGCTTGAGCTATATTAAAAAATGCTTTTTTATTTTCAGAAGAATCATCCAAATACATAGCTCTATTTAAATTCAATATACTTAATCTAAAATCTTCATTTTCTAAATATATCATACCTATTGATTCATAAGATTTAGCTCTTTTTGGATTCAGATCAATAGATTTTTTTATATATTTTATTGCTTCATCAAGTTCTTTTTTCTGTTTATAAGCAGCCCCAATATTACTATACATAACATAATGGTTTGGATTAAATTTCTTAGCAGCTTCAAAATTTCTTATTGCTTTATCATAATTTCCAGCTTGTAAAGCAACAAGACCAGTATGAGCATTTACATCTCCTAAATTATTCCATATAGTTGTTTTTCCTTTTAATCCATTATCAACAGCCTTTTCAAATGAAGATAAAGCTTCATCATAATATTTTTCAATATCTTCTTCATAAAGTTTGTTTAATTCAAAATGTAAATTAGCATCTCTAGGACTTTCTTCTATTCTTTGTTGTAATTGTGCTATTCTTCCTTCTAAAGAAAGGTTTTGTTGGGCAAATATTGCAACAGGAGAAGCACCCATTGCTAAACCACCAACACCCATTGCCGCTAATCCTAAAAATTCTCTTCTATCCATATACTTCTTTTATTGATAAAACTACTATTTAAATCTTTCGTTTTTGTAATAACTTCTTAGTAGAGACAAAACATAATTTAACAAATTACAGAATATGTAATACATTACAGAAATCTTTAAAAACAACCAAATATTGTAAAAGATAGAGGGTGGTATTTTGCAAAAAAGAGAGTTGACAAACTATAGTTTATTTCTTTATTCTTTTCCCAGAGATATGGCCCCAAAAGATAAAGTAAAATTCCTGAGAGAATTCTTTGGTTATCACATTTCAAAAAACGGAAAAAGTTATTCTTATGGTGGGTTGTTAAAAAAACTAGGAGGCACTAAAATTTCTAATAGTTCGTTTCTTGTTCCTCCAAGAAACAATAAAATAATTGAAGCTTATTTACAATCAAGAGGTGTTGATTTTGTTGTCAAAGAATAAAAAATTATTCCATACACTAAAAACACAGGTAACTGCTTTTATCATAGTTGGAATCCTAATAATTGCTATTGTATGGAGCGCAGCATACATCTCTGAGTATTTCTCAGAAAAAGATATGGAAAAATTCGCACCAGTAGGACACCAACTAACTCTAGAAAGTGATACAATAAAAGAAAATATAGATACATGTGTTCAATCATTGACAGATAAAGGAAT
>SDBS01003973.1_pt1 | contig 14510 bp, 12 predicted proteins | sample 2277091 | NCBI WGS metagenome assembly SDBS01 (sample SAMN10404972, study PRJNA504765) | marine sediment metagenome | isolation source: marine sediment core GS10_PC15, 163 cmbsf | place: Arctic Ocean: Southern Knipovich Ridge | collected 2010
CAAATTTACAAATCATAATTGACAGGATAGAAGAGTCCAAGGATAAGTTAAAAAACGAATCGAATACGAGAGGAAACATTATCGATCCTATCTTACGAGATTTAGATTGGGACCTCTTAAATATTGAAGAAGTAATAAGAGAGCAAAAAACTTCCAGTGGTGGAAAAGTAGATTACGAGTTAAAAACGAATGGTAAAAGAATATATGTAGAAGCAAAAGCTCTTAGTTCTAATCTAAGCAAGAGAGATCAAATTCAAACTACAGCATATGCCTACGAAGATGGAGTGAGCTACTGCGTTCTTACGAATGGGAACGATTTCCAAATTTTTGATACTTTCCAAAAAGATTTTAATGAGAGATTGATACTGGAATTTTCTTTGACAGATAAAGATCTTTTAATTGATAAGAAAGTAAAATATCTAAATTTTATATCTAAAAACAGCGTAAAATTAGGTAAATTAACGAAATTAAACAAATACCTAAACTTGAAGCAAAAAGTGGGAGAAGCAATTGATGATCTACTTCTGAATCCAAACGAAAGGTTTATAGAACTAATTACAGAACAAATAGGAGAAGCATTTGATAAAACAGATTTAAAAGAAGCAATAATCATAATCGGAAACGATTTAGACGCCTTAAAATCGCACGAGATAGATGCCTCCTACCCAATCGAATTAGGTACGGAGGATCAAACTGCCGAACGCGCAAATGAAAGAATTAATTATTTAATTGATAAATTACCTCAATTTAAAGAGATGTTCCTTTTGTTGCACAAAGGAATTTTGGATTTAGGTGATGATATATCCGAAGTTTTATACGAAAAAATGAACAGTGTGACTTTTAAAAGAGATACCGAATTTTGCACAGTTAAGGTCAAGCCCTACAATAGAGAAATTAGAATATTTCTCAAGTTTGGAGAAGTACCACCCGACCTCTCTTTAATTAAAGGAATTGAGCTCGAACCCCTTGCTAAATCCATGCGATGGGGTAGAGTTAACTATCGTATAAATGTAGTTAAATTAGCACAAGTAGACGACGCTTTGAACTTGATTAAACAATGTTACGATTTACAATTAAGATGGAGAAAATAGATGTTTCATTAAAATTGTTTAAAAAAATCCATAAAAAAAAGCGAAAAAAAAATGGTTGAACAATTACTCAATAAATATAGAAAAAACATCGTAATGTTGGACGGTATTTTGCAATGGGCTTTAAACCCAACTTCAAAGGGTGCTGGATATGGGTTTGAAGAAAATTACGACCACATAATGAAAAACTTAAAAATAACTCACGAACTTTCAATATCAGAAATAGAGAAGGTTATCAAGGAACTTAAAGAAGAAATAAGCGAGGTTGTGAAAAAAGAAGGGGAAATCTATGATATTCGAAAGAAGATTATAGCTGAAATTACCTAAGTTCGGTACACCCCCACATGCGTGGGGACAACGGTGAAGTCTCCAGTTATTACGTCGTCAGTACCGGTACACCCCCACATGCGTGGGGACAACAATGTAAAACTCTCTTCCATCCTTCTAATTTCCGGTACACCCCCACATGCGTGGGGACAACTTTTTTGGTTTCTTTTTTATGAATTTTATACCCGGTACACCCCCACATGCGTGGGGACAACATGTTTATCAGTAATTTCTCTAAATTTTATTTCGGTACACCCCCACATGCGTGGGGACAACATTATCTGAGACTCTACTTTCTATAATAAATTCGGTACACCCCCACATGCGTGGGGACAACTTCTTTTCTAATAGCCTCTAAAAATTCATTAACGGTACACCCCCACATGCGTGGGGACAACTTATTTAAATCAACAAACTTAGGTTTGTATGGCGGTACACCCCCACATGCGTGGGGACAACCATTATTTAACCTTTTAAATTTTCTAATCTTTCGGTACACCCCCACATGCGTGGGGACAACAATAGAGAATTCTCTTGTGGTAACGATTTATCCGGTACACCCCCACATGCGTGGGGACAACGTTTTTTATTTGCCATTTTTTAGTATTAAAGCCGGTACACCCCCACATGCGTGGGGACAACTAAGGTATCTTATCGGAGATCCTAAAGGCGCCCGGTACACCCCCACATGCGTGGGGACAACCAGTCAATTAAGAATAAATTCTTAATTTGCCACGGTACACCCCCACATGCGTGGGGACAACTCTGTTAGTCTCACTTGATATTGTATTCCGTTCGGTACACCCCCACATGCGTGGGGACAACACTACTTTTTTCTCCCAGACCGCCGATCTGGTATAATTCGTAAGAGATATAAAATTTTGGTATCTATAAGCTCCTATCACTTTTATACTCGCTTCACTATTAAACCTTCTTTTCTATTAACTCATATTTACATTTATGCTCCATTTCTATTTTTTAAATCCATTATTACATAAGCATATAAAGGCGTTAATGCATCAGTTAAATTATAGGTTCCTATGGGTTCGATTTGTTTATCTTTACCATTTTTTCCTTTACCTTTAAATAGAGCATAATATTCAGAATATTTACCCTTTTCGCTCGTCATGCGTTTAACATCAACTTGAACCGATAAAAAATCTTCTAATGACTTCAAATTAAGAAAATAGTCTTGCATATCAACGGTGTTAGAAGGTATAGAAATATCAAGGGAAAATTCATTTATTAACGTATTCAATATTTTTACATCAAAATTCTTATTAAAAACAAGTAGAGTGTCAACATCCTCAAAATATGGGCTCACCAGCTTCAATAATTTAGGGGCATTTGGTTTCTTTCTTGTCATATTGAACGCTTGAAAAATTTCTAGGTGTATATCTTCTTTCTCGATGTCTCTTACTTCTAGGAGTGATATACCTATAATATTTACGAACCCCTCGTACGCTTTAGGTATAAAGTCTGTCGTTTCGATATCTAAACAAGCAATTCTTTTATTTAATATGGTTGAGCTAAGTTGGTTCTTGTTATCGATAGCGTATAATATTAACGACTCAGCTATATTTTTGATATCATCTTTCCAAGGATTTTTCCACAATGTTTCAGGGGGATACCCTTTATAAGCAGAAGTCCCGGAAAAAATCGATTGGGCTTTTAAATTTTTGTAGTTTAATTGTATTGTTCGTGTAATAAAGTTGAGTGGTGTGTTTTCTACATCCCAGGTAATTTCTGACATTTCTTTTTTCTTTCTGATCTCTGGAGTTCTTTTCTTTTGCTCGAAATGGTTAGGCTTCTTTTTCTTTACTCGTGCGTTTTTTTTTGGATGTGTAATTAGCTGCAATCCATCAAAATTCCTGATTTTCCAATTAGTTTTTCCGCTTACAGCAAGTTTAAACTTCTGCTCGTTATTAGTCGCCCTAACCCAAATCGCCCCTCCTTTGTTCTGATTTTCTTGAATTTTATTCCATAATTTTTCCCCAACGAGAGTACTCAAAGTTCCTAAGAACACGCCTGGTTTTAGTTGGAGCATCCATTTAGTTAATTCACCTCTTAAACCTGATGGTACGTTTTGCGTTATAAACATCATTAATCTTGGAATCGTTTTACCACCTTTTTCTTATTCTGTTTCGTCGTCAAAACTTTTCCCTCCTTCTTGAAAACCTTCTTGAGGGTCCCATAAAAAACCAGGGAGCGCCTTTTCAGAATCAAAATCTTTTATTTGAAATGTAGTCGATTTTAGAATGTTTTTTTCTGTAGAATTCAAGTATTCCTCAATATCTAAAACTTCTTTAATATCTCCCGCTATTCGTTTTAATAACCTACTCTCTCGAAAATGTTCTCTACAAGCAAATCGAACTCGTTGAGAAATGGTACTTGTGTCTTCTTTTACAATATCAAAAGCTAAAGGAACCGTAATTTCCGATTTATAAAAGTCTGCTATATCGTATACAAATGAGAGCTGTTTGCCTGTGTGAATAAAACCTAATGCCGGACTATACCCTAATGCAATAATAGCAGCGTGACATATGCCATAAAGACACGAATTAGAAGATGAAATTGCTCTATTAATCGGATCGGTAGAATACCAAGCATCTCTTTTGTATACTCGCCCTTTCCAAGGAACGCCTGTCCGTACGCTGTTGTCGTAATATACTTTTCTCACTCGAGCACCTTCTTTTCCTCTGAGTTGTTTAATAGTGGTGTTTAACGATAATGGCTCTTTAAATCTTTTAATATACATCTTTTTAGCTACTAACAGTCTGAATTTTGGTATACTGCATAAAAATGCTTGGTGAGTTATATTTTTGGAACTACGTGTCTTTCCAAGACCTTCTGCGTATAACCTAACGCCTTCTTCGCCACACCACAATATTAAGCAATCGTTTTCAACAATATTCTTAATAGCTGCGTGAGTAATGTTGGTCCCAGGACCTAACATTATAATGCTCAAAGTTGCACATGGAACAGGAGTGATACCTTGTGTATCATAAATCGCGATTGAATGACCGTCCTGTTTGATTTTGGCGTGTTCAACATAGATATATGATAAGCTATCTTTCACTCTCGGTAATTCATGTAAATCCTTTTTCAAACTTTCACACTTCCAAATTCTATACTAAAGACGTTCAGTTAAATCTTTGTTGATTAAAAAGAAATAATTTGAATTTATAATTTCGCGATCGACAATAAACCAAATCCAAATGCCTTTGCGCTCCCAATTCCGTTTTTTAGAGTCGATTTAAATTGTTTAGAATCTTTTATCTGTAATACTCCTTCAAATTGAATTCCTTGAAAAGTCATAGTTTTAGATTTTTTATTTACTTTCGCCGTAATATTTTCTTTTCTGGTAATATTTACATGAATAATATTAAATCCACATAGCTCGCATTTTCTCTTTAGCCACTCGTATTGCTCTTCTTCGTGAGACATCCCCACTCGTTTACCTTTATCTTTTTTTGAGGGATTAGCAAATAACCGAAACCAAAAAGTATTACCTTTTTTAAATTGAGGAAAGTTAAACTGTTTAAATAAAGGATTTTTTAATAAATACCCCTCATCTTCAATTAAAAAACTCCAATCTGGACATAAGGTCGACTGTATTAAAATTAAAGGATAATTTTGATTCTCTTTTTTTTCTATTCTGAATAAAATTCTTCCATCTCTCTTTAACTTTTTTAAATTGTTAGGAAATCCGCACATAAGCGTTCGATGCAGTTGATAAGGATTACTCAATTCTTTTTGAACTCTATAGGAGTTAGGGTTTAGCACTAATTTTGATATATACATTTTATATTACATCTCCTTATTTAATGATTCAATTGGAATGAATAGAGTGGATACATTTCGATTTTTAAATTTTCGCGATTTAAACGAAATTGGCACATCTGATCGAGGTTCTCCTTCATTAGGCTTGCTTTCATAAACCAAACGTAAGGAATCAGGAGGATTATCTTTATCTCTCCCTAACCATGGAAAAGTTTTCATGATATCTATTAGAGGTTTATGTATAACGCTTCCATTAAGATTTATAGGAGAAGTGGGTAAAAACGATTTCCTTCCAAGAAAAAGGGGCCATTTTGGAAAATTTAAAGATTGGAGTATTGATTTTAACAATTTTTTATCATCTCCTTCAAAACCCACTAAAAAGCAAGCATCTGCGATATAAAAACGCCTTGAAATAACGTTACCCAATTTAGATTGAGTTATTCTCCCCAAAGCATTTGCCTTCAGCACATTTAAAGTAGTATGAAAATCGTAAAAAACCTGTCCCTCTCGATCGATTCTTACAGCCATTTTCAATTTAGTTAAATCATCAATAGAATCTTTCCTGGATCTTCCAAGCGCAGAAGATATTAACCCGATCACTCCACTTTTTGTTGGTTCAACCTCTGTATGTCTTTCACTAAATCTACTTCCTATACCCCATGATTGCATTGCTCCTTCAAGTCGTAGCAATATAACGCTCACTTATGTGCTCACCGACAGTTTCAATCATTTCATTTATAGATTTATAATAATTTCCAATTTTTGCAAGTTTATCTAAATCTTTTTCTCCGGTTAAACAGTAGTAAAGGCTAAAATCATCGGATTTTCCATATAATTCTATCATATCGTGCAAATAATTTTCGAATTTTAGTATGGATTGTTCTATCAAATCAGTATCTTCATAACCCACCTTAGTTGGACTTGCAAAGGCATTTGCTAACGACCATGGTTGATCTGAACGAATTGTAGTCATAATGAAGTCAGGTTTATTAAACGCTGCCATACTTGTTTGCTTACCGGTAGGAATCGAATTTATCGAAGCTTTAATGAAACTCCTTACTACAGAAACCGCAAGTTCAAAGTCATTTTGAAGATTTAAAAGTAATTGATTAAAATCTAGCACTGAATATTTATAAAAACAGGAACTATTATACATAATTATCCCCATCATGCCAGCTCCTGTTACAGTTTCTTCTTGCAAATCGTCTAACGCGGTATAAAAGTCCATCTCCATATCTACTTTATGAGTTGATATAGCGTGAGCCATATAGCACGCAGCATCTACATTTAAATCCGTATTTGTCGCAACCATCCTCCCAAATAAGGCTATATCAGCGCTTAAATTATTTGCTACTTTTTCCAGTATTGGTTTTATAATCTTTACAGGAATGGTTTTTTTGATTACTTCATCCCAATTTTCCAAAATAAAATCTGCGATCATTTGAGGAGCATTTTCCTTTACAAATAATAGAACATCTGTTTTTTCGACATCTTTATCGGGCTTGAACTCGAATTTTTCTAATATTTTCTTCACAATCTCTGTGACTTCCTCTTTATCCTTACCGTTCTCAACTAAGATATTAACGATTGCTTTTGGAAGCAGTTTAGTTCTTACTCCCAAGTTATCCTGTAATTGGTCGACGTATTCCTTAAAATATTCACGAATTGCTCTTTTAAGACACTGACTTGAAATCCGTGCCCGGCGAAACCCTCCAAATTGACAATCTTTAGGGGTATTCGTATCGTCCCGATTTAAGCAAGAGGGACCAAAATTCTGAATCATATGTAATTCTATAAACATATTTTCTACCTCCTTTTTTTATTATTAGTTTTTGTTTTTTTCTTTTTTATTATTATTATTTTCTTCTTTTTTCCAGAACGATTGAGCCCAATTTTCATATGGAGGAAAACTAGATTCATATGGCCAGCGTTTTAAGTCGTAAAATAATCTATGCCAATCTATTGGTATATTTGCAGACTTAGCCAACGAGATCGCTTGTCTCATGTGAAAATCAAGATCATCTGGATTGCATCTCAGCAAAGTAATAAATCTTTGCTCTACGCTCTTACTTTCTCCCTGTGCTAGAGATATCTTGCGGAAAACATCTCCCATATTTCCACTATTCCCACTATTCGGATGGTAAGCAAATAATGAAGCAATGAGATAATGCATATTTTTGTTCCACCGCCCTTTAATATTTTTTAGCCATGGTATCACGTACGGATACATATCAACACACTTTCCTAACTCATGTTGTAAACCTCTACGCATTGCCGCTAATGCTCCTCTCTGTTTACTATCACTGAGTTTTTTAAGATAATCAATAAATGGAGATTGTCGAACTTTAAATTTTGAGTTACCTATTTTGTTTGTATTTTCTTTTGACATTTACATTTTCTCACTTCTCTTAAATTTTGATATTTTTTATTTGATATTTTGAACATTTTTGAAAAAATAACCAAACTTTTGAATAATTGGTTTCAACGCTCTAGGATCATCTTTAGAATTCTCTTTTATACTGTTTAACAAACCCTTAGCAGCTTTGATAACCTTCTTAGTAATCCATTTAGTGTTAATTTTCAATTGTTCTTGATAATCAGGTTCTTGCGCTATTTCTTCTATGAATTTGTAAAAATAACTTTCGATCATATTCCAATATTGAATTCTAATTTGTAATCCACCTAAGTATTCTTTCACTTTATTCCATTGGTTTTTATTTAAAGATTCCTTTTCGGGGAAAAAATATGCTTTAATAAAGTACTTAACGGTATCAACCAATATTTTTTCCACCTCTTCACATTTATCTATAAACGATTTGACATTATTAACCAGTTTTTGGTCTTTTAAGAAATTCAATGGTAATGGAATATAAGAACGATGCCAACTATCAACTTTTGCTCTATTACTGTCTAAACCATAGATTTCCATATTATACTTCTTTGAAAAAGGTATAATGTTTCTCTCTGCTAAAGAAGAAATCCAATTTACTGCTTTTGGAGAGATATAATTATTTCCTTTTTTATTTAGCCTTAATAAAGACTCTGCATCCCTCCATACTTTCCTATCACTTCTTAATTGGAGCGGTATTCTTTTATTTTTGTCATTCAGCACGTAAATTTTCTGTGGATCTTCATACCAGTCGTCACTTAATTTTTCCCCCTGGGCCATGTACATCTCTTTTACGGTTATTTTTCCCTCGCTTTCCTGAGGAATCAACCACACTCTCCTGCTCTGCCAAGTTAAATAATCAAGATAGCCATATGGAAATCGTCCTTCTTTTTCTTCATATAATGATTTATCATGTCGCTCCCAAAATGGAATATCTTCGTGAGTTTCAGATTGTGAAAATGGATGTTCTTTATCATAACGTATTAAGTTCAGCATTAATGTTTCAAAGAGATTAGCTCCTTTTAATAAAACTATAATACAAGAAATTAAAGTGCCACTCGAGTAATAAAAGGGAATACTTTTTCCCCCTCCGAGCGAAAAATTCTGAAATGCTACTAATAGTCTTGCAACCTTTTCGACTTCCATCGGATAAATTATTGAATCCCAGTTATGATCAAATAAAGCAGATGCATTCCCTGAAGATAATGCTGGATTTAATTTAGTGACAGGTGTGAGATTACCTATCTCAGGCACTTTTATCTGATAAAACCTATGTTCTGGCTCGTTGAATAATTCAAATTTTTGCATCCAATCTTCGAAATAATCTTTTAAGATTTTTTGGTCAAATTCGTTAGTTTGATAAATTGCTTTCCATTCGTTCCTATTTTTAGGCCCAAAATTTCGATGTAAGATCGCTAGTAATAGTCTGTGTAACGAAACAATAATCAAGGGATTATCCGAAGTAATTTCAATTATTCCTTTTGCATTAAAAAGAACATCTTTTATACTTAATAGCATAAATTCGTTGGATTTCATTTTACATGGAAGCCATGGATCCTTTATTAAATTAAACGAAATTTCATTCATTTTTTTATTCTGTTTTTTGTTTTTCTATAAATAATCCTAATTTAATATTTAAATATATTCGGTACTTTGGAATATCAAAATAATATTTATTTGTATTTTCTTCTTTAGATAATATAATTTGGTGGAAATGACGAATCAAAACATTTTTTTTCCAAGAAGATGGTTTAGACGAATGTTGTGTAAAATACTTAAATAAAGGATAGTGAGAAACACGAATCCCATAATTTAAGATCAGTTTTGCTTCTTCAAAATTTGGTTCTTGTTTTAAATTAATTGTATGGTTTCCCGCTTCGTCTAAAGATAACATATCCTTGTTTTTATATAAACATACAAGAGTAATCGATGGAGAAGTTATTCGTGTAAGAGAATTTAAGAATATTTCCGCTTCAGGCGCATTTTCTTTAAAGTATGCCGAGAAATCTTCAAAAAAATCTTCATTAGAAGGATTTGGTATTAATTTATATCTCGCTGATAATATTTTTTTCTCATCTTTCCCCATTCTTTTTATTTTTGCTTCATTAATTACTCGTATCCACTCCCTTTTTTTTTCTTGGAAAATTTTAGGAATTTCTAATTTATCGGAATACACTGTTTCAATCATTGGTTCCAAATCGTCTGGAATAGATATTGTTTTCACTGGCCACAAACTTAAAAATGTTTTTAGGAGTATGTGTTTTGAATAAATTGGAAATGCTAATTGAGGAATTTTACTTTCATTTAATCGTGGTTTGATAACCCAGAACTGTGGTCTGGTTAACATCTTAGGACGACTAACGGGTCTCCCCTCTTCATCGTTAGGATGCCTGTGTAAGCGCCCCATTCTTTGAAATAACAAATCAATTGGAGCAAGATCGCTAATCATCAGATCAAAATCTAGATCTAGACTCTGTTCGATAATTTGAGTGGAAATTAATAATTGTGCGCTTTTGGTATGATCATTTTTCTTACCGAATCTGGTTAAAAGACCATCTTCTATCTCTTTTCGTCGATGAAATGGAAATCTTGAATGAAGGAGGTCTATCTTAACACCTTGATCTTTTAAGAATTTTAGGTTGTTATAAAAATTCTGTGCTCTTCGAATTTTATTACAAATTAAAGCGGTTCTCCCTCCATCTTTCATCGACGACATTATTTTTTCTACAATGTCTTTTTCTTCAACCCATTCAATAAGAACACTTTCTTCTCCCTTTTTTTGTAGCGCTGTAGCAAAAGTCGATGTTTTTATCCCATCCTCAGAACATATTATTAATCTCGGATAAGGTTTTTCTTCGATTTCTACACTTTCCGATAGATAAGTCTCAATAAGTTTTTTCCTTTTATGCGAAGGTAAAGTAGCTGATAAGAGAATTACACTAGAACCTAAATAATGTAACCAGCGTAAAAGGTCTTCCAAAATTGTTGACATGTAAATGTCATATGAATGCACCTCATCGATCAGGATGACTTTACCGGCTAACCCAAAAAGTCTTACGAAGAAATGCTTCAATGGTAGGACAGAGAGCATAATTTGATCAACGGTTCCTACGCCAAATGGGGATATCAATCCTCTTTTTCGATAACTAAACCACTCGTCTGCTACAATATTAGACTCTTGCTCAAAATTTTTGCTATTAGTTTTTAACAACTCATATTCATCAGAAATAATCGCATTCCCGTGTAATAAGTGGAGATTTACTCTAGCACCCTTTTTCACTTGAGAAAGAAACTTTTTAACTCTCTGAAACATTTGGTTCGCTGTAGCTTGGGTAGGTAATGCAATATATGAACCTTGCATTTGTTTAATGGTCTCAAAGTAATATCCTAAATATAATGCGGCTTCGGTCTTCCCTTCCCCCATTGGTGCTTCAATTATGATTAAGGAGGGAGAAGGTATGCTATTTAGTTTCTTTACAATTTCCGATTGTAAAGGTCTCAAATCTTTTATGAAAGGGAAAACTTCCTTAAAATCCATGATCTCGATATCTTCCGTTGTTTTCCAACCGTCCCATCCTATTATTTTTAAGGCTTCTTTTGCTCTTGAACGACTAAGTTCGAAATAGTTCTCTTTTAATTCTTCGAGATTTTCAAAACTTACGTAATAATCAAAAAAACACTCATTTGAACCAATCCAATCAACGACCGAAATGAAACCCGCTAAAAACATCAAAAAAGCGTTAAATTCTTTCCTATCTATTGGTTCCTTTAAATTAGTGCGACTCGTGGTTGAAAGGTGATTTAAACCAGAAAATTCAATAATTATATCGAGGAAGGATTGTTGGACTTTCTTCCAAGACTCGTCACCTGTGTGTTCAGCGATTAATTCTCCAAAATTAGTTGATTTTGGAAATGTACCGTGGTGCCCTGCAAGAACATATTTAATACCACGTATAAATTCTAAGTCATCAAAAGGTAATTTCAAGACACCAGAATTGCAAGCATTTTGAAAAATCTGTCCAGAGAGAATGCTATGGTATTGGTCATCGGAAAATGTTGTTAATCCAAATTTTAAAAGCATTGTAGCTAATTCAGGTACTTTAGATTGAAATATTGGAGTTGCTTTTCCTATATCGTGTATACCAGCTAAAAACAAAATTAATTCTTTAGAAAATGGTTTACCATCGAACAGAACACGGTCTAAACGGTTTTTTAGGTATTTAGATAGGACATTATCCCATAATGCTTCTGCAACAGCAGCAACATCAATTAGATGACATATTAGAGGGTGATATGAATATTTAATTTCGTTGTTTAGATCGATTTTCTTTGCTTTCCCCCACACATACTTCAATACGCTCATGTTTTATGACTTTGAACATTATTCATTAATCATTAATCAAATTACTTACATTTTTGGTACTTATTCAATTATTTTGTTTTATTATTTCGGTTGAAATAAAATCTTTTTGTCTCATACTCAATCACATTGAGAATTTATTACTTATATACTTTTACATATACATATTTAGAAAAAAATATACATATCTATAAAAACATATTATTAATTTATAAATAATCATTTTAATGAAATATATAGACTTAGATTAACATGAAAAAAAGAGTATACTATGAATGGAAATTACAGTCAAATTGTTTTAGTAGGGCACTTACCAGAAAAACTTATTTATTCTATTGATAAGGAGACAGTACATAAAATAACATTAATTACAGAAAAGGAACCTCTACCAGGTACGCCTGAAGCTAAAAAGATACTTAATAAATTGACAAAATATTATGAGAACCGAAAAATTCCGGTTCAAATTGTTGAATTTGACTTTCATATTAAAACCAAACCGATAGCAGAATTAATACATTTCATCTACCAACAAAGACTTCAAGGATTCGATAGAATCACCGTAAATATCTCTGGTGGATTGCGATATATGGTTATTTGGTTTTACATTGCGTGTTCGATAACTAGTACAAGGATAATCCATGGTGATTTCATTTATGAAGGGAGAGAGGAAGTAGGAATATATTCTAATATGAATTTACCTACTATTCCATTTCCACTTATATCAGATAAACAATTTGGATTTTTGGAATTGTTTTTCAGCAATTATGACAATTATCACGATTTCTTCAAACCTGATTTAACTTTTAATGATAATCTGTTATTGTATAATAGAAAAAAGTATAATTCATTAGAAGAAATTAAAAAAGCATTAGAAAATAAAAGGGATGAGTCTTTGACAAGAGGATCAATAAATGGCTATATTCAAAAATTAAATAAAATCTCTGCTTTAAACATTTGTCCAAATCCTAAAGATAAAAAAGAAAAAACGATTGAAATCAGCTATTTAGGAATAGCACATTTTCTTAATAAACTAAATAAAAAATTATAAGGGAGATTTCAAAAAGCGATTTCCTTAATTTTAAACAATAGAAAATGTTTTTGACTAAATTTTCTCTTGTCTAGATTTCAGTTCTTTGTTGACTTCCAAATACAACGCTTGACGGTTTACAGGTGCTAAGTCATATTTTTTTTCTGATAAATACAATTTCAAATTGATTGTTGAGAGTTTTTTCAAGTTTTTTTCGTAAACCCATTCAATAATATCGTCAATTAATTTGAACGATTCTTTTCTCTCTTTTTCAATTCTTTCGTGTTTTCTTTGCTTTTTCAGCTCTTTAACTTTTTGCCAAACCATGTTGCCAATCTTTTCTAACCTCTTTTGTGTTGCCTGCGGTAAATTAAAGAAGTCTTCGATGCCTATTTCGCCATAATATGGATGGAGATTAACTGAAGAAATATCCGCTTGTGTTTTTACTTTAGCAAAAAGCATCTCAGCTATTTCTTCATCGGATTTAGTATTTAATACTTTATTTCGTTTCAACACCAATTCCCTTTCTAATTCCATTATTTTGGACCAAACTATGTCAAATATTTCCCATTCTCTATTCTTTAATTCTGGTATCTGAAGTAACTCCTCGACCTGATGTCTTGACCAGAATAATTCCTCAAAACTCTCGATTTTTTTTCTAACGTTATTTTCAGTTATGGAGCTATCACTCACAAACTCATCATACATTAACTGAGCAATTTTCTCATTAGAATATGTCTTAAACAAATTTTCTTTCATTTTCTTCACAAAAGTATATCATTTTAATTATTTATAATAAATGAATCATTTTGGAAAAGGCAGATCTGTTTCTTTCCAAATAGTAATAATTCAATTATCTATTTATATGACGATAACTTTTATAAAAAAAAGCCAGGATACATACATTCAGTTATGATCCAATATGAATCTACATACTTTTCCTATAGCTTTTGTTAATTCTGTTTCAAAAGATTGTGTAACATCAACTTCGCCACTAGATGCGTGAACGCTTTCATGAATGAGGGTTCCGGCAAAATTTTCCAATTTTCTTAATTGATCCCTTTTAATAATGATAGATCTAAACTCGTGATCCCAAAGACCAAGTGCTTCTCGAAAATTGAAGGGATTTTTCCTCATGGTCTCTGAAATTTTGATATCTTTTACAATTCGTGGTTTACCTCCAATTAATTCGAATATCTGATCTTGAAGATCCCAGATTTCTCTTTCATGGTGGCTAAAAAGTGCAGGAGGGATGAATTTAAATTCAAAACTGCGATGATCTTCAGAAATTAGTTCTTCCATATCTCTTATTACATTTCCTTCAAAATCCCTTGCTTTACTGATCTTCAACTTGAGATTTTCAGGAATGGTAATTATTTCCAATCCTCGGGAATGCGCATCGTCTACCATGTTAAAGTTGGTTTGTTGCTCTAGTGAAGTCATGAATACAACATTCTTCTTGGCGTTCAATATCTTTACTGCGTGTGCTTGAATATCAATCCAATTCAATTCATCATGGGATTCACCATAAGTCAT